>Ga0209604_1002182_pt1 | contig 14533 bp, 9 predicted proteins | sample AD_UKC097_MetaG_FD_184405 | JGI IMG/M metagenome (GOLD analysis project Ga0209604, IMG submission 184405) | Active sludge microbial communities of municipal wastewater-treating anaerobic digesters from USA - AD_UKC097_MetaG (SPAdes) (version 2) | ecosystem: Engineered > Bioreactor > Anaerobic >... | reverse complement strand
CGTGGTGGACGGCGTATCGATCAATGATCCGCATAACTTCATGGTGCAGCGTGACGGTACCCGTTATCTGAACATGCTCTTTGTGCCGGGCGAACGGAGTGAAAACTATTTCGAAGCCAATCAGCGCGGAACCGTAGCGTACAAATGGTATGACAGCGAGATTCTTAAAATGAACCGCCGTCTTACCGTTTACACCCCTTACGGTTACGAAAAGAACAGCAGAACGAAATATCCGGTTCTCTATCTGCTTCACGGCGCCGGCGGTGACGAAGAAGCATGGACATCCATGGGACGCGCCGCACAAATTCTTGACAATCTTATCGAGAAAGGACTTGCCGAGCCGATGATTGTGGTAATGCCCAACGGTAACCCCAGCCAGCAGGCAGCCCAGACATTGGGTCTTCCCACAAGCAACCTGAACTTCCGAGATCCTGCGCTCCAGAACGCATACGTAAAAAGCCTTTGCGAGGAGATTGTACCTTTCATCGAGAAAGAATATCGCGTATTGGCAAAGCCCGAATCACGCGCCATTGCAGGCCTCTCAATGGGCGGCGGCCACACCATCACAGCAACCAATCTCTATCCTGACATGTTCGACTGGATATGCCCGCTCTCCGCAGCCGGCAACTCCACCGCCGAGCAGATCAACGCTCTCAAAAAAGCCGGAGTCAGGCTCTATTTCCTGGCCTGCGGTACCGACGACTTCCTCTGGGAAGGCTCGGTCACCCTCGACAAGACATTGACCGAATGCGGTCTTGACCACGTCTTCTTCAAGTCCGACGGCGGCCACGTCTGGGCCAACTGGAGATACTACCTGAACAGTTTTGCACCTCTGCTTTTCAAGCAAGAGTAAAAGTATTCTGCGATTTTTAGGATACTAGCTACATGAGGATAGGTTTCAAGTGTTCCATTAGCTGTATGGTTAATTTTCAGGTTCTGCACGATCAAAAACATCTAAGTAGTTAATAAGAAAAACATCTTTTAACTGTTCGGGGTTTTTAAACATTTCAATATTTATCTTTTTATCTCCAAATGGATTTTGACAGCCTTCTGGTTTTCCGGGGAATTTGTTTCTTAATGTTGCGATAAATGGATTTTTTAAAATTTCAAGTTCACTTGGATTACAACTGATTTTTCCTTCTTTCTTCAGTCTCTTAAGCAAGCGTAATAAATCAAATTCAATATTGTGACGATAACAAAAATATAAATACCAAGAAAGTTCAAATGAAGAGTTCTTAAGAATTGACTTTTCAATCTCAATAAGAAAAACATCTAACAAATAGCTTTCATCTAAAAGCCACTTATTATCTTCATCGAGAATAAGACATTCAATAATAGCTAATACTTTACCCAAGCTCTTCGATGATTCGTTTTTAAGAAGCATCAAAAGGCTTATTGTCTTCATTATATTTTTCTTCTTGACTTTTGAATAATTGTGAGCATCATCAGGTATGTTTGGGTTAGCGAACTCAACTAAAAGTCGTTCTTTAATTGCCTTTTTTTTATTGTTATCAATTAATTCACCAAGAAATTTCTCTAAAAGACTTGTCCCTGAGTGTTCTCTGTGAATTTCCAATGCTTTAAGAAGTGTATATTCAAACTTTTTGAAAGGAATTTTTTCTGCAGGAATTTTTCTTAACGAAAAAATGTCGTATTTAATGGAATGTGGTCGATAAAGACCTTCTGGCAACGAAACTGTTTTTGTTTTTGCTTCATTAACCTGTAAATTATATTCATTCAAAGCATCAATAATTATTCTGATAATTATATCGCTTTCTTCTTGTGAATTACATAATATACGGTAATCGTCTTTAAAGCGTGTTGCTAAAAAATCAATACCTTTTCCTTTTATCTTTTGTGTTATGAATGTGTCTCTTTCAGACAGTATTATTTCAACAATTAAGTCACTTAGGAGAGGACCAACAGGTATTCCATTAGTTCGCTTATCATTTGAATACTGAATTAATTTGTCTATTCTTGAACCTGTGTAGCTGAAATTTGAATCTGCTAATGCTTTATATCTGTCACCACACCAGGCCCATGCAATTGTATGCGTGTATACTGAATTGTAGAAATTAGTTATATCAATCTTTGTGAGCTGTTTGTATTTGTAAGCTTCGGCAACTAAATCTTTTTCTGCCATTTCAAGGAATTCATAAATCATTCGACCTGAACGGAGTTTTCCCTGCTTGTTTATAGTCAAGGCTATCGGAAAACTGTATGAATAAATTTCGTTATCGGGATTAAAAAGAATTGATAAAAGTTTATCCCAATCATTTATTAATTCCCAAACAATATCGTGGTATCTGTGTGGGTGAATTATCCCAAATACTCTTTGAATTAATCCTGTTTTCGGGAATGATATTGTTGCCAATTTTTCAGATTGCCAATTTTTGTCTGTATAGTCTTTCTTCTCAAATTTTTCTTGTTGCAATTCAAAATCACTTATTTTAAAGCACGGTGGTAATACATAAGGTTCTGGATAATAGCCTTCTTCAAGAATCCAATCTTCAACTTTCTTTTTCCCTTCTGTAGTTGAAGTGAGTTCTTTAATTAGTCTTTCAGTTTCCTGTCTATGTCTTTGAGGTAAATTCATTGTCAATATGTTGTTTCTGTCTTCTTGTTATAGCCCATAACGTTGACGTATCTGCAAAGTAGGCTATTGATAGCTTCAACCAGTGGTATAATTTTTGGCAGAGTATTACAGTTCCAAATAATCGCCATAGCTAACCCATCGTCACGCAGTACGTTGGCAAAGTTCCATATTTTTAACATGATTGCTGAGTCTGTCATGTTTACTTATTCCTGTTTAAAATACTTATTGTCAGTTGCTTCACTATTCCAGCTTCTTCGGGCTTACTGGTGGCAATAAACAACGTAAGAGCTGCGAGTGCTGCATTGTCAATGATGGATGTGCCATCCGGTTTTAGCAATGCCTTGTTTTGTTCCATAAAATAGAGGAAACATGCGGCGGCAATACGTTTGTTACCATCTACAAACGAATGGTTTTTGGTGATAAAATACAACAGGTTGGCAGCTTTCTCCTCGATGGAGGGATAAAGTTCAGTATCTCCAAAGCATTGTTTTATCTGGTTTACCGAACTATGAAAGCTTTCATCCTTGGGTTTTGCAAACAGCTCTGAATCAATTTCGGAATACATGACTTGAATCATTTTCAGGTATTCTTCAACCGACGGATAATTGGTTTGTTGTTGCGTTATCCCTTTTTTATCGAGCAATTCGTGGTCGTAATCGTCGAGGAGTGAAAGACCTTTGGCAAACACTTTAAGCATTTCAAATTCTTCGGCGGTTGTCTGCTCATCCATGGCACGATTGAGAATTCGGATACCTGTTTTGAGGTATTCTACTTCCTGCTGCTTTTGTTCCAAACGTTTTTCGTTAACGGCATAACCCTCCACCAGATAATCTTTAAGCCGTTGGGTTGCCCATTGGCGAAACTGAGTACCTCGTTGCGATTTAACGCGATAACCTACGGAGATGATGACATCGAGGTTGTAGAATTCAGTTTCAGAAACCTGTTTTTTGCCTTTTATGGCTCCATGTTGAGTGGTATGTGCAATTTTTGCACATACCACACTTTTGTCTAATTCGTTCTCTTTAAATATATTGCTTATATGGCGTGAAATAACTGTTCTGTCACGACCAAACAATTCAGACATTTGAGACCGGCTAAGCCAAACGGTATCAGCATCCATTTGAACCTGCAGTTCAATTTTGTTGTCGGCAGTTTTGAATATCTCTATTTTATTTTTCATACGTGAATTTTTAATGACAGTTCTTCTACTCGGCAATGACCGCTAATCCTCCTTAAGTACATAGCTCACAAACGGCGGGTGTAGTCCAACACCGATTCCTCGCTGGGCCTTGCAGGCCGCTCAGAGTCCAATTTATTAGGGGGCGTAATTCATTCTAAATTTTTCCATGCTTCGTTAATCGAATATGCATCCCCCCTAAGCATTTTATTATGTGCATTAAGGGCTATTTGTTTATAAATTTCAAGTTTTTCAAATGTTACTTTTACCGCTGGAAATAAATGAATGTAGTCTGCAATAAATACACTCATTAAGGAAAAGCAATACTTTAAATTCGTGGTTGTTAATTGTTTAAACGCCTCATTTTCTTTACTAAACATAGTCTCAAACTGAAAAACTGAAACCTGAGATGGGTGCGCATAGAGTGAAAAATAAGTGTAAAAGTTGTCAAATATGTCTTTGTTTAAATTAATTACATCACACATGTCTTGCCATGTTAAATAAATGACATCTTTTCCTACAAATCTGATTTTAAAATCTTTCTGTTTAATTTTTTCGTCAATTTTTGATTGGTTCTTTACATCAAGTGATTTATATAATGCAGTATCTTTTATTTCTTTTTCTAACTGGTCTATTTCTTTTTGTTCATCTGCAATTTTCCGTATATTCTCTGGAGTTGTTGCAATTGACCGAAACCGTTGTCTGTATTTAAGACCTGATATAACCCAAAGTCCGTATATAATTGCCTTTTCATCTTCATTCTTTGTGTTTCTGAAAATCAAATTAAAAACTGATACCGTTTCAAAGATGTTTCTTGTCAAGGAGGCAACAATTGTTGGGTCAATGATGTCATTTAATTTGAATCCATTCTTTGCAATATAGCCTACACCCTCTACTATTTTTTTTAAATGAATAAGTTTCATAAACATCATTTGATTTAAAATCTTAGCGTCTTTGTTCGCATAGCTATAGACCTTGTCTTCGTGGTGGTAGTTGATGACATTCCAAAGATGTTCTAAGAATATGTCAAATAAATCAAGACAATCTTTAATCGTTTTAAGTTTATTAAGTCTTGAATACTCAGTTCTCAACTGTTCCTTAGTCATTTCATTAAGTTTTAGTTGGTTGTTTTTTATTATGCCCTCTAACGGTTACGTATATGAAACATTTGGGGTTTCGAAGAGATTTTCTGTCAAGTTACAAGTACTTTTGATACGAGCTGAAACAATCGATAACCTGCTGACTGCCAAATGTTTTATATATGATGTTGTGGTGCGTGCTTTGTTCATTTGTCTATCTAAACCAATTCAATGGATTTAAGAATCTGAATCTTATTGCTCTTTTTCTTTTCTTTTGATATTTCTCCCAGCTTTTTCTTTCAACAGGATTATAATACCTGACATAGATATCATCCTCCTTTGTCGGTTCAATGTTCGAAAGATACCACTCAATAGTTTTATTGGCTGTGTCAATTTGATATCCTCTGGGCGAAATCTCTTCTAATGCCTCTAATTCAATATCATGAAGTTTCAATTTTATATCCGCTTTTTCAATTGGACCATACCATCCCGAGCCGGTTTCAAGGATATATTTGAAGTAACGATAATCTGCTCCATATCCTTGTCCAGATGGTAATGAATAGATAATTTTAATTGTCTTATTTTCATTTTTGTCGAAATGCACATTCCATACATACCAGGGAAAATTACCCTTTTTCATTTGTGTGTCAAACTCATTCCAAAGGTCAGAACCCAGATTGGGTTTTGTTTCTCTCCATTTATACAAATCGGTCATCGCGGCTCTTACAATTTGGTATGATTCAGTGGATTGGTATTTATAAGTTCTATTTTCTTCAATAATCACATTATTTGCTTTATAAACACTATCTATTTTTCTACGATACTCCTTTTCTATGTAATAAATGTACATATACGTATTATACACACTATCCAATTCAGGGGGTACACCTATTTCTTTCTCTGTCAATATTCTGTCGTTAACATAAATTTTAAAATTTATCTTATCATTCTCTCCATAGTTTCCTATTGACCAGTATTGAAAATTCATTTCCGGAAATCCAACCTGAATTGTAATGGTGTCAGCCAGATTCAGCAAGTTAAATGTGCATACGACCACAGCAGAATCATTGTACAAATCCGCATATACATATTCCTGTGTCATTTGGATTTTACAACTATCAACTGAGTAAATACTTTTAATAACAATCGGATTAGGAGCTATATCAGCATTCACCTTTCCGATTATCAGTAAACATGTTAGTATTATGGTTAATCGCTTCATTTTCAGGTCTTTTTTGTATACACTACAACATCCAAATAAACCTATCAGGTTTATTTCCGCCTTACCCAGACTCTGAGCAGCCTCCAAAATTCGCCTGCAGTAATCTAAAGCAAACAAAAATACACATTTATTGTATTTCATCCTCCTTTTCCAAAGATGATTAGAAATTCCGTACATTCAACTGTTCCGTAATTTAATCCCCATCGGAAATAATTCCCGGGAGAGATGTAGTTACCGGCAGAGATGTAGTTACCGGCAGAGATGCAGTTACCGGCAGAGATGCAGTTACCGGCAGAGGTGTAATTACCGACAGAAACATAATTCCCAACTGAGAATCGGAAACGACTTTCTGTAGTGCCTAACCTAATTCCATCAATCAATCAATCAAGCAATCAAGCAATCAAGCAAGCACCCGCCAGCGGACTGTAGCGAAAGGGCATGCCCGAAGCCGATATATAGACGCGGCGCCCGAAGCGCGCAGGGTAGTTTATCTAAACACCACCACCGCCCTCTTATCGTAACGCAAGCCCTGCAGCCTAAGCACATAAGCACCCGGCTTCATTGTCAGTTCAAGATCGGAATCCGTTGCAAGGGTTTTCACCAGCAGTCCCGTCAAATCGTACAAGGTGACTTGTACACTTTCGGTCACTCCCTTCAGCACCAAGGTTTTGCCCGAAGCATAAAATTCGGGAGTCGAATGTACCGACTGCAAACCACTGTTCTGTACGGGATTGGAAGCTTCGCTCAGTCCGCCGTGTTCGTTGACCGCGTGCACCACAAATTCGGCAGCACCCGTGCCATCGGGTATCTCATAAGTGCAGGAAGTGGTAACATCCACTATCTCACCGTCGCGGCAAACCACATAACAGAGCACATAATCGCTGGAATCCCAAACCAAATGCCCCGCATCCCATGTCAAAACAGGAGCCTCTGCCTGTTCGGTAGCCAGCGCCGGCTGCCAGGCATCCGATCCGCCCAGCACATTGTCGATGGTAAACTGAGCCGCCTGTTCGGGAGTAAGCACCGGATTGTACGACACCGTACCGGCCGTAAACGTGGTCATGCGATTACTCAAATCAACCGGATCGCCGTTGGCATTCACACTATTGAATTCCGCAAACAAAGCCGGCAAAACGGTTTCGCTCATATTAGTCCAACCGGCAGCCGTGGGTACTACCTTCATGGTCGTGTTGAGGTAAACAGCCCGCGGAGCTCCCTGCCAGGGACGTCCCAAACTGTACGTGCCGTTCACCACCGCCCTGGCCTCGTCGTCTACGCCATCGATGGTACAATCGCTAAAGACATAGCCCCAATCGCCGTTGCCCGAAGGAGCCGTAATGCAATTGCCGCTGCGTTTTTCCAAAGCGAGCAGACAACGGTTGAAGAAAATATCGCTGCCGCCGCAAATAAAGTCGACTACCCCGTTGATCTGGCAATCTTCGAAATACATCCGGCCTGAATTGCCCGAATAATAGGTATCCTGGAAACTGAGCAGACTGATGTTTTTGAAAATATTCTTCGTGCCGGTATCGCGCAACACCACTGCCCGGCCCGTGGCATCAACGTAAGGATATTTATTTTGGAAAGTAATGTCCTGGGCATAAAATCCCGTGGCTCCACTCAGGAAAATGGTGGAAGTAATACCTATGCCCTCGTTGATGGAAGTATTGTAAACCAGGACCCCCTCGCGGCTCTGTCCGATAAGCGAAACCTTGTGGGCCGTGATGGTAGTGATACCCGAACCCAGGTCGTATTCCCCGTTTTTGAGCAGGATGCGGAAACGTTCGCCCGTCTGCGAAGCATGTGCCGCCTCAAGTGCCGCCAGCAATTCCCCGGTATTGGATACCACGGCATCGAAAAGCCTCTTAGCGACCACAGGGCGTTCCATAGTGGTGAAACGGATGGTAATCACCGAATCGAGGAAATTATCCGTCAGGTCCGATACCGCGTTGGCGGGGAGAACAAATGTGTATTCCCTGGCGTACTCCAGGCCCCTGTAAGCAAAACTCAGGGTTTTACCGCTGACCAGGCCTTCCAGAGGTTGGTCATCGAGAGTGGCATACAAGGTATCGGACAGCTTGATCTTTTCGTCAAAACTGAGTACGATTTTCCCGGTTGCCGAAGCCCCGGTCGATTGGTCGGCCGGAACCGAACCCAGGAAAACCGGAGCTTTGCCGTCGTCGTAGATCAGGCCTGTTCCCGTGATATAAATATCGGTAATCGAAGTGCCGTCGTTGTTGGATGTAGTGCCCAACACAGGCGAAGTATAATCGGGCAGCCAGCGCACATACACCTTGGGTGCATGGTCGGCGTCGGAGGGTAGACTGAATTCGGTGTCGTACCATACCTTATTGCTCAACATATGAATGGTATCTACAGTAGTAAAATTCTCATTATCAAGCGAATATTCCAGTTTGATTTTGGAATAGGCATTGTAATTGAACAAAAGCGCCGAAGCTACTTTTATATCCGTGAAATTGGTAGCGTCGAAGCTGAGCTGGTAATAATACTTGTCCGCCAGAGCTTTCCAGTTCACTGCCGAGGGGCGGCCTTCGTAACCTCCGGCGGCCTGCTGCGACTTGTCTAACCAGCCGGTGGCATTACCCTCGGCGTTGCGGAGTATCAGGATGGAAGTGCTGTTGCCTTCGGAGGCAAAATCGGCGGGACGGCCGCTGTTGCCGGGACGGTAAAAATCCCAGCCCACAATGAAATCCACTGCGCTGTAGTAAGCCGTCAGCTCGTAATCGCGAGTCATGTCGAGCAGCAATTCGCTGTTGGTTTCGCCCGAGCTCCAATTGTTGAAGGTCAGGATTTTGTTTCCCGAAGCTTTGAGGCTCACCTGTGTATTTTCTTCGTAACGAAGGGTATCGTTGACAAGGGTGCCTGCAGGCGAAACGGAAAGCATGTAATCGTTGGCGCCGCCCTCCACAGCGAGCATCAGGCTGTAGGTATTGAGTTTGTCAAAAACGGCAATCAGGTTGGTATCGGCCGTAATGGTATGCACATAGGGATTCTCTTGCGACAGGACGGTACCCTGACCGTCTTCCCAATGATTGAATTTGTAACCGAAAGCCTTGTTGGCGGTCAGGGTGATTTCGGAACCTTCGTCGAAGGAATTTCCCTGAGGACTCAGCGTTATGCTGCCGGCTGCGGCAGGAGAAACGGCTGTGTTCAGCGTATATTTGTTCACTTCGATCAGTTCGCCCGTAATCCGGCCTGTAATGGCGATGTTATAGAAGCCGATTTGCTTGTTGTTTCCCAGGCTGTGTATGTAAATCTTGAATACAAAAGCATCCTCCGAAGCCGGCAGACCTTCCAGGGCATAATCGTACACCGAAAAGAAGGGGTCTACGTTGTTGCGGTTGGGTTTTAAATCCTGGGCTATCGTTTCTTCCGCCCCTTCGCCGGTGGCCCTGGTCAACACCAAAAAACCTCCGTCGGTGCCAAAGCGCGAAGCCTTGAAACTAATGCGGGTAGGTGTAAACTGCAATCCCCTCGAGGGTTTGAGCATAAAACTAAGCTCATAGCCCGGGGTGGCCGAACCCATCTGGGCATCGGGCTGAATTTTGGAATACGATACACTTTCGGTATTGGGCGACTGTATGCCTGTGCAGGTCAGGTGTGAACCCAAAACGAAATTGCTCAATGTAAATGCCGTATCGTTGTCGATTTGGGCAGACGAAGGATTGTCTGTACCCCGGTCAAAAGGCCAAGTGGCCGTTACCGTGGTTTGGGCCGCAGCCGATGCCGAGATCAGCAAGAGGCCCAGAATAAGGGGTCTGATTGTTTTCATATCTGTTAGTAAATAAGGCTAATAAAGAGGCGAAAGTAACTCTTTTTTAGAAAAAACAAGAAAGATCGGTTGTTAATCGTATCAAATAGTTCAATGGAGCAGAAGGCGGCGATACGGTGTCAATATCCGCAAATCTTGTGTAAATCGTCTCGGGAAAAATCAATTGAGCTTAGGCCGGCCTTACGGTGTCAGCATACGAAAGCCTTGTGTTAATCGTCTCCGAAAAATCAATTGAGCCCAGCCCGATCCGGTTCGCCGGGAAATTCATCGCTTTTTTATACCTTTGCCGCAAATTGTTTTGTTCCTTCATCATGTCCGCTTATTCCGTCTGCCGGCTCACAGCTCCCGATCGTGTACAGGGAGAAATTGCCTTGCCCGCGTCCAAAAGCATCAGCAACAGGGCCCTGGTGCTCTATGCCCTGGCCGGCAAACAAAGCCTGAGAACCGATTTTGCCGACTGCGAAGACAGCCTCCTGATGTTGAACGCTCTGCAAAGCCCCGAAGCCGTCAAGGACGCGGGAGCGGCAGGTACCGTTATGCGTTTTTTGACAGCCTATTACGCACAAACTCCCGGAGAATGGACGCTTACGGGAACCGAAAGAATGAAACAACGCCCCATAGGTTTACTGGTGGATGCTCTCCGTCAACTGGGAGCGGACATCACCTACACGGAAAATCCGGGCTACCCTCCCCTGCTGATCAAGGGCAAACGGCTCAGAGGCGGACGCCTGTCCATTGACGGAAGCATCAGCAGCCAATACATCACGGCTTTGATGCTGATCGGGCCTTACGTCGACGGCGGCCTCGAAATAGAGTTGCTCAATAAAATCGCCTCAGCTCCCTATATCCGCATGACACTTGGTCTGATGCAGGCCTTTGGGGCCCAACTGAGCTTCGAAGGCAATCTTATTCGCATCGCAGCGGGTGCTTACACCGCTCCCGAAGAGTTTCGGGTGGAAGCCGACTGGTCGGCCGCTTCGTATTGGTTCGAAGTGCTGAGCCTGGCCCGATCGGGACAAGTCCTGCTGCACGGCCTGCAAGCCGACAGCCTGCAGGGCGACGCCAAGGTGATGGAATGGTTCCGGGACTTTGGGGTTCAGGCCGAGTTTATCGAACTTCCCGCCGGAGAAAAGGCCTCTGCGACCGGGGAAGTCGTGACGGAATCAGTTGGCAGTAAAGTCACCGGCAGCCCGCAGGCAGGAAAACCGGACAAAGGAGCCCTGCTCCTGAGTAAGACCAAGCAGCAATGTTCCTTCTTTGAAGCAGACTTCAGCCAGCAACCCGACCTGGCTCAAACTTTTGTAGTAACGGCCGCCTTAAGGGGGATTCCTTTTCGCATCGGCGGACTGGAAAGCCTGAAAATAAAAGAGACCGACCGCTTGCAGGCCCTGATTCGGGAAATGCTGAAACTGGGCTTTATACTCGAAGAGAGCAGCCCCAATACGCTGGAATGGCAGGGCAAAAAACAGCCCGCACAGAGCCGCGTCAGCATAGCCACCTACCAAGACCACCGTATGGCCATGTCGTTTGCTCCCGTGGCACTTCGAATAAAAGACCAAAATGAAATAAAACATTTCGAAATAGAAGATCCGACCGTGGTCGCCAAATCTTACCCCGGATTTTGGGAAGATCTCAAAAGCTGTGGTTTTACTATAGAATACAAATGACAACGTTTATCTGGATATTATTTAGCGCTCTGGTGCTTCTGGGTTTATTCAGTTGGCTGCTGAGTAAATATTTCACCGGCAAAGCTCAGTCGCCCGCGGACGTAACAGACCCGGCGGAACAAGACCCGGAAACGGACGACGACGTCTGCTGCGGACAACACCTCGTGTGCGAAAAAGACAGCCTGATGTACCAGGGCGAAGAAATTGTCTATTACGACGACGACGAGTTGGATGCTTACAAGGGAAAAGCAGCAGATGCCTATACCGGAGCAGAGATCAAAGACTTCGAAGATGTGTTTTACACCTTGCAGGAAAGCGATATGGCCGGCTGGTTGCGCAGCCTGCAGTTGAGAGAAATAAACCTGCCTTTGCAGTTGAGAGACGAGGCCCTGATGATCGTAAGCGAAAGAAGACAAAACATACAATAAAACCGGCAAAAAGCTGTTTAATAAACGATCGGTTCTTAAGTATTGAAAGCACAATTTTCACATATCCTTTTGCTAAGCCTGCTGCTGGTGGCAGTCTCCTCTTGTTCCACCCAGAAAAACACCTGGATGGCCCGGAATTACCACGCCTTGACCACTCATTACAACATCAAATTCAACGGGCGCGAAAGTTACGAGGCGGGGCTGAAACAAATGGAGCTTGGTCACAAAGAGGATTATTCCTCGCTGCTGCCTGTGTTTCCTTACAACGAGCAATCGGCTTCGCGGGCGACAGGCAATATGAATCGCTGCATAGAAAAATGTGAAAAGGCCATCAAAACCCATTCCATACGCGTAAAACCCGAAAAACAACCGGAACGCAACGCCAGCGAGAAAGAAAAGCTTTTTTACAGTCAGGAAGAATTCAACCCTGTCATGGGGCGGGTATTTTTACTGATGGCCAAGGCCCAGTTTTACAAAGCCGATTACTTGTCGGCCGGTTCTACCTGTTCCTATATCATCCGGCATTTTTCCACCGATAAACCGCTCTGCGACGAAGCCAAAATCTGGCTGGCCAGATCGTATTACGAACAGGAATGGTATTACGATGCGGAAAATATTTTTTACGCACTCAACGATCAGGGTTTCGATCCCGCGCTCAACGCCTTGTATGCCACTTCTTACGCCGATTTTCTACTGAGGCAGGAAAGAATCGCCCAAGCCCTGCCCTATTTGGAAATTGCCCTGAAGAACACCCGCAAAAAACAGGAAAAGCAACGCTATCTTTTTTTGTTGGCTCAAATGCATCAGGAAACAGGCTCTCCGGCCAAAGCCTATGAACTTTTCAAAGCAGTACCGCGCAAAAATCCGCCTTATGAAATGGCCCTGAATGCCAGGATAAGGCAAACGGAAGTCTATCCGCAAGGCAACAGCCGATCGGCTCTGAAAAAATTAAAAAGGCTCAGCCGCAATCCCAATAACCAAAACTATCTGGATGCCATCTATTACGCTATGGGCAACCTGTACTTTTCGGAGAACGATACGCTGAAAGCCATCGACAGCTACAACCTTGCCATTGCTCAAAGCACTTCCAACGGACCTTACAAGGCCCAGGCCCTGATGACTTTGGGCGATTATTATTATCGTAACGAACTCTTTCTCGAAGCAGCTCCCTGTTATCAACAAGCCAAAGGCCTGATCGGAAAGGAGCACAAAGAGACGGAACTGGTCGAAGAAAGAGCCCGGGTACTGGATCTGCTTCAGCCCCACCTGGAAACCATACATCTGCAGGACAGTCTGCAATGGGTGGCCGACCTACCCGATGAGGAACGCGATAAACTGATAGAAGAACGGATTACCCAGGCCAAAAAGGCAGCCCGCCAGGAGGCCAGGCTTCGCGGTCAGGAAGACGCTCTGAGTGCCAACCGGGAGCTGACCCAGGCCAATGTGCGTGAAGAAGAAACAGCCCCCACCGTCTTGCCAGGCATGCAAAACACCGACGACAGTTGGTACTTTTACAATCCAGCCACTCTGGAGACCGGGCGGCGGGAGTTTCAACGCAACTGGGGCAGACGCAGACTCGAAGACAATTGGCGTATAAGCAACAAGGGCGACTTTTTCAGCCAAAATGCTTTTGCCGGAATCGCTGACGAAACCACTTTGCCCGGGGCCGCCACCGACAGTCTGCCGGGTGATGCTCTGAGAGGCGAAGGTCTGCTTTCCGACACGGAAGTCGGCAGCACCGAAGACGAAAGAACCGGGCCGGAATTTGAGGCTTCCGACGATCCCACCCAGGAAGGCTATTACCTGAAAGACCTGCCCTTTACCCGGGAACAACTACAGGCATCGATGGAACTGATAGCCGAAGCCAGTTTTATGTCGGGCATGATTTTCAGAGAACAAATGGGCAACAACGATCTGGCATTGAGAACTTTCCAAGATTTTGAAAAACGTTTCCCCGAAGACACCACTTATCTGCCCGAGATTTATTACATCTCTTACCTGATGCAGATGCAGAGCGGGCACGAGCAGGAAGCCGACAGCCTGAGAAGCAGCTTGTTGAGCAGATTCCCTCAAACTCAGCAAGCCGGCCTGCTCGAAAATCCCCATTTTTTGGATAAACTCAAAGAAATGTACCGCATGCAGGATTCCTTGTACGCAAGCACCTACCAGCATTACCTGAACGATGCTTCCGACAGCGTTAAGCTCAATTGTGCCTACGTGGAAACGAATTACCCCAAAAGCGAACTCCGACCCCATTTTTGGTTCTTGAGCGCTCTGGAGGCCGTTAAAGCAGGAGACGCCGAAGAATTTTTACGTTTAATCCGGCTGATAGCCTCGGAATACCCCAACACTCCCTTGGGGCCCGTAAGTCAACAAATGATAGGCTATTGGGAAGAAGGCCGCCGGCCGGTGAGTTTCAAAGGCTTCTTTTTGGATTCGGGCATGACTATCGAAGATTCGCTGGCTATGGCCCGTCTGGATTCGCTGGCCACCAAGTTCAGCTACCGGCCCGAAGAGCCCCATATACTGGCCTTGGGCTACTCCCCCGATTCCATCAACGAAAACCGCCTG
>Ga0209604_1002160_pt1 | contig 14624 bp, 11 predicted proteins | sample AD_UKC097_MetaG_FD_184405 | JGI IMG/M metagenome (GOLD analysis project Ga0209604, IMG submission 184405) | Active sludge microbial communities of municipal wastewater-treating anaerobic digesters from USA - AD_UKC097_MetaG (SPAdes) (version 2) | ecosystem: Engineered > Bioreactor > Anaerobic >... | reverse complement strand
GACGGCCCAAAGGACCCACTTGAGGTGCTTGAAGTTTTCCCTGAACGTCTTGAGCATTCCCTCTCCGAGCCGGCATCGGTCTCCCGGCGCCGCAAGCGCAGGAGGATAGCGCGGGCGTTCCGGCCCGACAAGCCGCGCCCGTGGGCATGGTATAAATGGAGGTTCGCTGGTAAGCGGCTGAAGGCCCGAAGTTTATGTCGAGGAAGCAGGACGGACGCCGGTTCGAGGTCGAGCTCGACTGGTACTACGTCTCCAAGGAGACGCTCTGGCGTTGGGCGCTCGTCGTCCTTGGCGCGGCGGTTCTCGTCTCGGCCGGCGTCTACTTCTGGCTCAACCGGGGCGAGGACGTCGCCGGCCGTGCGCGGCGCGAGATCGCCGCCGCCGACGAGCTCCTCGCCAAGGGACGTATCGCCCCGGGCGCCGCGCGAGCCCGGGAGGAGATCGCCGCCGCGGCCGAGAAGCTGGAGGGCGCCCGGTCCGCGTTCGCCGCGGCGCGCTATCCGGAAGCGCTCCAGCAGGCGATGGAGGCCCGGCAGCTCGCGCTCCGGATCACGGCCGGGACCGGGGCGGTCCGGCACGACGCCGCGATCATGGAGCTCGGGGGACGGGTCGAGATCCAGCGTGCGAGCCGGGCCAACTGGGAGACGGCCCGCGTCGGGATGAAGCTCTACGAGGGAGACTTCCTGAAGACCGGCGCGAACGGCCTCGCCGAGGTGATGGCCGTCGACGGCACCTTCTACCGGATCAAGGCCGAGACCCTCTTCGAGGTCCACCGGAGCAAGGTCCTGCCCGGCGGGACCGAAAGCGCCCCGCAGCGGCAGTCGGAGATCAAGTTCATCGTCGGGACCGTCGACGTCGACACGGGGGAGGGCTCGCGCTCGATCGTCCGGACCGACGCCGCGACGGCCGACATCGCCTCGCGGTCGGCGGTCGGAGTCGAAGTCGACACCGCGAAGACGACCGGCGTCTCGGCCTACCGCGGCCGCGTGACGCTCTCCACCGAGACCGGGTCGGTGACCCTCCGGGACCGCGAGCGCGTCGTGGCGCGCCTCGGTGCCGGAGGCCTCGGTCCGAAGACCGTCCTCCCCGATCCGCCGCGGCCGCTCTCGCCCAACGACACGGCCGTCTTCGACCTGAACCGGCGCCAGCCGGTGACCCTGAAGTGGGCGCCGGCGGGCCGGGCGGCGCGCTACCGCCTCCAGATCGCGCGGAGCCGGCTCTTCATTCCCGACTCCATCCTCATCGTCGACGACCGTCCGAAGCCGGAGGCCGTCGTCACCGTGACCGAGGAAGGGGCCTTCTACTGGCGCGTCGCGACGCTCGCCGAGGGAAACATCGCCTCCGAGTGGTCGCCGATCCGTCGCTTCAAGGTGCTCGCGGGCGGAGGGCGGGCGAGCGGACCCGACACGGTCCCCCCCGAGCTCTCCCTCTCCCGTCCCCAGGTGAACGGGACGCTCGTCATCCTCTCGGGCCGCTCCGAGCCCGGCTCGGCGGTGTTCGTCAACGGCGAGCCGGCCGACGTCGACGCCTCGGGCGTCTTCCGCAAGGTGATCTCGTTCGAGCGGGAAGGGGTCAACGTCCTCACGGTCCGCGCCGTGGACGGGGCCGGGAACGAGACCCTCCGGCGAGAGACGGTCATGATCGAGGTCTACTAGCCCGAAACCCGCGCCCCCCGGGGCGCTCACAACGCCGAAAGGAACCTCCCTTGGGCCTGCGCTCTCTCTTTTCGTGGTTCTCCTCGGACCTCGCGGTCGACCTCGGGACCGCGAACACGCTCGTCTTCGCCGAGGGGCGCGGCATCGTCGTCCGCGAGCCGTCCATCGTCGCCGTCAACCGCGTCACGAACAGGGTCGAGGCGGTGGGCGGCGCGGCGAAGGAGATGCTCGGCCGGACGCCCGGGAACATCGTCGCGATCCGCCCGATGAAAGACGGCGTCATCGCCGACTTCGAGATCACCGAGAAGATGCTCGACTACTTCATCAAGAAGGCGATCGGCCGCTCGCCGTTCGTGAGGCCGCGCATCGTCATCTCGGTCCCGTCGGACATCACGCAGGTCGAGAAGCGGGCCGTGAAGGACTCCGCGCTCCAGGCGGGCGCGAGCGAGGTCTTCATCATCGAGCAGGCGATGGCGGCCGCGATCGGCTCGGGGCTCCCGATCACCGAGCCGACCGGGAACATGATCGTCGACATCGGCGGTGGGACGACCGACGTCGCGGTGATCTCGCTCGCCGGCATCGTCTACTCGAAGTCGGTGCGCGTCGCCTCGAACGAGATGGACGAGGCGATCATTCAGTACATCAAGAGGAAGTACAACCTGCTCATCGGCGAGAGGACCGCCGAGCAGATCAAGATCGAGATCGGGTCGGCCTTCCCGCTCGACGAGCCGCTCACGATGGAGATCAAGGGGCGCGACCTCGTCGAAGGGATCCCCAAGACGCTCACGCTCACCGACGCCGAGGTGCGCGAGTCGCTCGCGGAGACGGTCGGGATCCTCGTCGACGCCGTCCGCGTCGCGCTCGAGAAGACCCCCCCGGAGCTCTCGGCCGACATCATGGACAAGGGGATCGTCATCACGGGAGGAGGCTCGCTCCTGAAGAACCTCGACCGGCGCCTCCGCGAGGAGACCGGGCTCCCGATCACGATCGCCGAGCTCCCGCTCGACTCGGTCGCGCTCGGGACGGGCGCGATGCTCGCGGACGTCGACCTGCTCCGGAAGATCTCCGTCGACTGAGGCCCCGGTGGCCGCTCCGCTCTCCCCCGCACGGCCGGCGCTCGTCCTCGCGACGCTGCTCGGCAGCTGCGTGATCCTCCTCTCCATCCAGGTGAGGAGGTCGGGGCAGGGGACGCTCGCGGAGGAGTGGGCGCTGGACGCCTCCTCCGCCCTCGTCCGCGGGTCGACGGGGGTGCGGTCCGCCGCCGGCTCGCTCGTCGGGAGCTTCGCGACGCGGGAATCGCTCCGGGAGGAGAACGCCGCGCTGCGCGAGAGGGTCGCCGCGCTCGAGGCGCGGCTCCACTCCCTTCACGGGATCGCGCTGGAGCGGGACCGCCTCGTGAGGCTCCTCGGCGCGGTCCCCGCGCCGCCGCCCGGGACCCGCCCCGCGCGGATCGTCGTCATCGAGACGGCCGGCCCGTTCCAGACCGCCCTCCTCGACCGTGGCCGCGTCGACGGCGTCGAGCCGGGCGGCGTCGTCGTCGGGGAGGAGGGCCTCCTCGGACGCGTCGTCTCCGCCGGCGAGCGCGGCGCGCGCGTCCAGCTCCTCTCCGACCGGACGGCCGCCACCGGCGTCCTCCTCCCGAGGACGGGTCGCGTGGCGGTGGCCCGCGGCGACGGCGCTTCCGGAGCGGCGATCCAGTACGTCCCGGCGATCGCGGACGTGACCGTGAACGAGGAGGTCGTCACCTCCGGGACCGACGGCGTCTACCCGCGTGGACTTCTCCTCGGGCGGATCGCCGCCGTCCGCCGCCCGGGCGCCTCCCTCTTCCTCGAGCTCCCGGTCGACCTCGCGGCCGACCCGGCGCGCGAGCCGCTCGTTTTCGTCATCCCGCCCGTCCGCCCCGACGCCCCGGCGCCCGGGGCCACGCCCGCCGGGCGATCCGAGCCGTGATCGCCGCGCTCGGCCTTGCCCTCGCCGCCCTCGGCACGCTCCTCTTCGGGGTCCTCGCCCTTCCCCACCCCCCGGACCTCTTCTACCTCCCGGTCGCGTCGGTGGCGCGCCGCGGACGTTCCGTCCCCGCGATGCTGACCGCCTTCGCCGCGGGGCTCGCCGAGGACGCCCTCGCCACACCGGGCCGGCTCTGGGGGCTCCACTCGTTCTCCAAGGTCCTCGTCGCCTACCTCCTCGCGGCGATCGGCGCGCGCGCCCTCGTCGAGAAGCCCGTCCTCCTCGGCCTCCTCGTCTGGGGCGCCGTCGTCGTCGACGGCCTCGTCGTCACGCTCCTCCTCTGGATCCTCCGGGGCGAGCCGCTCCACCCCGCGCTCGCCGCGCTCGCGCTCCGGGCCGCCGGGACGGGACTCCTCGCCGCCGTCCTCCAGGCGCTCCTCCGCTATCCCTGGAAGGAGCGCCGCGCGGCGCGCCGGCGCCGAAGGCTGGCATAGTCGAGTCCCGATGCCCTCAAGCGCCCGCGAGGACCGCCGCCCCCTCCTCCGCCGGATCGACCGGCTCGCCGTGGCGTCGTTCTCCGTCCTCACGCTCCTCCTCGGCATCTACTGGGTCCACCAGGTCCTCCGCGGAGACGACTACGCCCGCCAGGCGGAGAACAACCGGCAGAGGTCGGTCCCGATCAACGCCTCGAGGGGCTTCATCCTGGATCGGAACGGGAAGCTCCTGGCGGAGAACGAGCCGTCCTTCACGCTCCTCCTCTACCGGCGGGAGACGCGGGACGTGGAGGCCTCCCTCCGTTTCGTCGCGGAGCTGCTCGGACGTCCTCTCGAGGAGCTCCGCCGCCGCGTGGAACGGACCCGCGGGGGCTACGACTTCGTCCCGGTCGCCTCGGCGATCGACCTGTCGATCGCCGAGGTCGGGGCCGTGGAGGCGCACGCGCTCGAGCATCCCGAGCTCGTGGTCCAGACGACCGAGCGCCGCGTCTACACGCAGGGGACGGTCCTGGCCCACCTCCTCGGGTACCTCGGGGAGGCGAGCCCCGAGCAGCTCGCCTCGCGCGCCGGGCGCGTGCGCTCCGGCGAGTCGATCGGCCAGCGCGGGATCGAGGCGGCCTACCAGGACCTCCTCTCCGGCACGTCGGGCCTCAGGACCTTCGTCATCGACTCGTTCGGCCGCGAGGTGGCGGAGCTCGACCGGATCGACCCGCTCCCCGGCAACACGCTCGTCCTGAACGTCGACCTCGACCTCCAGCGGATCGCCGACGACTATTTCCGCGACAAGGTCGGGTCGGCGGTCGCGCTCGACCCGAGGACGGGCGAGATCCTGGCCCTCGTCTCCGCGCCGGCTTTCGACCCGAACGTCTTCTCCCGCCGCGTCACGCGGGCGGAGTGGCAGGCGATCATCGGGAACGAGGATCGCCCGATGCAGAACCGCGCGATCCAGAACGTCTTCTCGCCGGGCTCGGTCTGGAAGGCCTTCGTCGCCTACGCCGCCCTGACGAACGGGATCTCCGCTTCCGAGACGACCTTCTGCCCCGGCTTCGCCACGTTCTACGGCCGCCGCTTCCGCTGCCACGGCGCGCACGGCACGGTGGACCTGCCGCGGGCGCTCCAGGTGTCGTGCGACGTCTGGTTCTACAACGCGGGGCGCCGGCTCGGCGTCGACGCCCTCGCCGAGGCGGCACGGACCTTCGGGTTCGGGCGCCCGACGGGCGTCGACCTCGCCTCCGAGAAGGCGGGGAACGTCCCCTCCACGGCCTGGAGCCAGTCGGTCCGCAAGCACCCGTGGTACCCGGGCGAGACGATCTCCGTCGCCATCGGCCAGGGGCCGCTCCTCGTCTCGGCGCTCCAGACGGCGCGCGCGTTCTCGGCGCTCGCGAACGAGGACGGCGCCCTTCCCGTGCCGCACCTGTTCCGGATCGGAGAGCACGTCCGGAGCGGCGCCCGCGTCGCGTACCGTCCGCCCGTCACCGAGAGGGTCCCGTTCCCTCCGGGCGTGAGGGAGACGATCGTGGAGGGACTCTGGCGCGTCGTGAACCAGCCGGGCGGAACGGCCTTCCGCTACCGGGCCGAGGGGCTCGACGCCTGCGGGAAGACCGGGACGGTCCAGGTCGTCGCCCAGAAGCAGGCGAAGATGACGCACCAGCTCCCCGAGAAGCTGCGGGACCACGCCTGGTTCGCGGCCTTCGCCCCGCGCGAGGACGCGAGGATCGTCGTCGTCGTCTTCGTCGAGAACGGGATGCACGGCTCCTCGGCCGCCGCGCCGCTCGCGATGCGCCTCATCGAGGCCCACCTGCGCCCCGGGAGCGTCCCGATCCCGGAGCCTCCGGCCGCGCCCCTGCCGGAAGCGACTCCCCCCGGAGGGACGACGACGGCCGAGCGCGGGGCCACCCCGCCCGCGACCCGGACGGGGGCCTGACGTGTCGCGCCTCGCCGACGCGCTCCCCCGGCGGGTCGACGTGCCGCTCCTTTTCTCCGCGGTGGCGTTGTCGGCCGCAGGGCTCGCGATGGTCGTCTCGACGACCTCGGGGACGGCCCGCGGGGGACTCGGCGGACGACAGGCGCTCTTCCTCCTCGCCGGGGTCGTCGCCGCGTCGTTCTTCGCCCTCTTCGACTACCGGCTCCTCCTCCGAGCCTCGCCCGCGCTCTTCCTCGTCTCGCTCCTGCCTCTCGTCTGGCTCCCCGTCTTCGGCCCGACGATCGCCGGGGCGAAGTCGTGGATCCGGCTCTTCGGCGGGTTCCAGGTCCAGCCGTCGGAGCTCGCCCGGATCGCGACCGTCCTCCTCCTCGCCTGGATCCTCGAGAACGACGACCGCCCCTACCTTTCCACGCGGACCGTGGCGGCCCTCGTCGGCGTCGTCGCGCTCCCGATCGGCCTCATCCTCCTCCAGCCCGACCTCGGCGTCGCGCTCACCTACGTCCCGTTCCTCCTGGCGGCCCTCTACCTCGGTGGGCTTCGGCCGCGGGTCTGGGCCGGGCTCGTTCTCGCCGGGAGCCTCGCTGCCGGAGCCTCCTGGTTCGTCCTCAAGGACTACCAGAAGGACCGGATCCGGACCTTCCTCGACCCCGACCTGGCCGCCCGCGGCGCCGGCTACCAGGTTCGGCAGGCCCGGATCGCGATCGGCTCCGGGGGGATCGCCGGGAAGGGGTGGAAGGAGGGGACGCAGAGCCGCCTCGGCTTCCTCCCGGTCCGCCATTCCGACTTCATTTTCGCCGCGCTCGCCGAGGAGCGCGGCTTCGTCGGCGTCGCCGCCGTCATCGGCCTCTACGGCCTCTACCTCGCGAGGGGGTTCGGCGTCGCGCGCGACGCGCGCGACCGGGGCGGGTCGATGCTCGTCCTCCTCGTCGTCCTGAACGTCGCGGCCCAGGCCGCGGCGAACGTCGCGATGAACGTCGGGGTCCTGCCGACGACGGGCATCACGCTTCCGTTCGTCTCCTACGGGGGCTCGTCCATCATCGCCACCTGGGCGATGACGGGTCTCGTCCTTTCGGTCGCCCAGCGCCGGTTCGTCAACGTCTGAATGCCCGAGGCCCACATGCAGAAAGAGCTCCTCATCTCCGCCAACGAACGCGAGACGCGGGTCGCCGTCCTGGAGGACGGCCGGGTCGCCGAGGTCCAGATCGAGCGGCGCAAGCAGCGCGGCGTCGTCGGGAACATCTACAAGGGACGCGTCACGCGCGTCCTGCCGGGGATGCAGTCGGCGTTCGTCGACATCGGTCTCGAGAAGGACGCCTTCCTCTACGTCGCCGACGTGGGAGAGGAGGTCGAGGACTTCGACCGCTTCGGCGGGATGGAGGAGAACGGCGCCGCCGAGGCCGAGACGGAGGAGGCCGGAGAGGCCCCCTCCACGGTCGTGGAGGCCGAGCCTCCCCAGCGGACGCCGCTCCCCTCGATCGACGAGCTCCTGCGCGAAGGGCAGGAGCTCGTCGTCCAGGTGACGAAGGACCAGATCGCCCACAAGGGCGTCAGGATCACGACGCACGTCACGCTCCCCGGCCGGACGCTCGTCTACATGCCGACGATCGATCATGTCGGCGTCTCGCGCCGGATCGAGAACGAGGAGGAACGCGTCCGCCTGCGCGACATCCTCACCGCGCTCCGAAAGGGGCCGGGCGGATTCATCGTGAGGACGGCCGGCGAGGGACGAGCCTCCGACGAGTTCGCCGCCGACAAGCGGTACCTCGCCCGGCTCTGGGAGCAGATCCGCAAGCGGGCGGAGCGCTCCGGCGCCCCCGCCCTCCTCCACCGCGACCTCGACCTGACGCTCCGGGCGGCGCGCGACGTCTTCGGCCAGGAGTTCTCCGTCCTCTGGGTCGACGACGACGAGGAGTACCGCCGGATCGTGGAGTTCCTCGACCAGGTGCAGCCGAACCTCGTCGGCAAGGTGAAGCTCTACCGGAAGTCGAGCCCGCTCTTCGAGGAGCTCGGCGTCGAGCAGGAGATCGAGAACGCCCTCAAGTCGAAGGTCTGGCTGAAGTCGGGCGGCTACATCGTCATCAACCAGACCGAGGCGCTCGTCGCGATCGACGTCAACACCGGGAAGTACATCGGGAAGAAGCGGCTCGAGGACACGGTCCTCCGGACGAACATGGAGGCCGTCCAGGAGATCGTGAGGCAGATCCGGCTCCGCGATCTCGGAGGCCTCCTCGTCGTCGACTTCATCGACATGGAGGAGGAGGAGCATCGGCAGGAGCTCGTCACGGCGCTCGAGGCCGAGCTGAAGAAGGACCGATCCAAGAACCGGATGCTGCCGGTCTCCGAGTTCGGCCTCGTCGAGATCACGCGGAAGCGACAGCGCCAGAGCCTCGAGCGGGCGCTCACGATGCCCTGCCCCTACTGCACCGGCTCGGGCCGCATCAAGAGCGTTCCGACGATCCTCCTCGAGATCCGCCGCGAGATCCTGAAGCGAGCCGCCTCGGGGGAGGGCCACGCCATCTTCCTGAGGGTCCACCCGGAGATCTCGCGGGCGCTCTCCTCGGACGAGCGCCACCTGATCGAGGAGCTCACCGAGCACGTCGGAATGCCGATCCACGTCCAGGTCGACGAGCACCTGCACCACGAGGGATACGACGTCGTCGTGGAAGCGTGACGCCCGTCACCCGGTGCCGTCGGGGCACCGGGCGGGAGGGTCCCCGGCCGGGAAACCGGCCTCGCTCTCGGTCGAAATGGCACCGATACGGCTGGCACGCGTCCTGCAACAGGGAGGGTGGCGCACACTCCAGCCTCTCCTCCCAGCCGCCCCGATGGGCGGCTCTTTTTCTTTTCGGCGCTCCCGCTTCCAGCCCGGTCGTTCCGCCCGGCGCCGCTTCGGGGACAGAATGCCCCCGTGGGCCACGCGACCGCCCGCGGCGGATTCCGCGACCTCGTCGACCGCCTGAACCGCCTCCCGCAGGGGGCGCCCCCTTCGGACCTGCTCTACCGGATTCTCGCCCTCCTCTTCACGGAGCACGAGGCCGGGCTCGTCGCCCTCCTCCCCGTGAAGCCGTTCACGGTCGCGACGGCGGCGCGGGCCTGGAAGACGACGGAGGCCGAGGCGCGGAAGACGCTCGACGCGCTCTCGTCCCGGGCGCTCCTGCTCGACGCCGTCCGGCCCGACGGCGAGACGCGATGGGTCCTCCCACCCCCGATGGCCGGCTTCTTCGAGTTCTCCATGATGCGGGTGAGGAGCGACGTCGACCAGAAGGCGCTCGCCGAGCTCTTCTACCAGTACCTGAACGTCGAGGAGGACTTCGTCCGGGAGCTCTTCGCCCGCGGTGAGACCCAGCTCGGCCGGACGTTCGTGAACGAGGACGCCCTCCCCGCCGAGGAGACCCTCGAGGTCCTCGACTGGGAGCGCGCGAGCGAGGTGGCGCGAACGGCCTCCCACGCCGCCGTCGGCGTCTGCTACTGCCGCCACAAGATGTCCCACGTCGGGCGCGCCTGCGTCGCCCCGCTCGAGGTCTGCCTCACCTTCGGAAACACCGCCGACGCCCTCGCGCGCCACGGCTTCGCGCGGCGGATCGACGCCGCGGAGGCGCTCGACGTCCTCGCGAGAGCGCGCGGCCGCGGCCTCGTCCAGTTCGGCGAGAACGTGAGGGAGAAGGTCGCCTTCGTCTGCAACTGCTGCGGCTGCTGCTGCGAGGCGCTCCTTGCGCAGAAGAGGTTCGGGGCGTACCGGCCGGTCCAGACGACCGGCTTCCTCCCCGAGGTCGACGCGGAGCTCTGCAACGGCTGCGGGGCCTGCGCGAAGGCCTGCCCGGTCGACGCGATGGGCCTCCGGCCCGCGGGCGACCCGCGGGTCCCCGCGCGGCGCGTCGCGTCGCTCTCGGCCGAGGCCTGCCTCGGCTGCGGCGTCTGCGTCCCCGCCTGCCCGCGAGGGGGCCTCGCGCTCGTCCGGCGCGAGGCGCGGGTGATCCCGCCGAAGGACACGGTCCAGCGCGTCGTCCGGATGGCGATCGAGCGCGGCAACCTCGCCGACCTGATCTTCGACGACCAGGCCCTCACGAGCCACCGCGTCCTCGGGCGGCTCCTGGGAGCGGTCCTCCGCCTCCCGCCCGTCGAGCGGGCCCTCGCGCGCGAGCAGGTAAGGTCGGTCTGGCTCGAGCGGGCCGCCGAGGCGTGGGAGCGGCGATATGGCGGCTCGGCCGGCGCCTCCGGGTGAGGGCGAGCGCGCCCCGCCTCCTCCCCGCCTTCGCCGCCGCCGGGAGGGCGGATGTCACAGGCGGGCGGTCGACCTCGTCATGACATCGGAAACCGTCATCGACGAAGGAGAAGAACATGGCACCGAGACTGAACCCGTTCGCCGCCGCCCCCGCCCTGATGAAGTCCTGGCTCGCCTTCGGGGAGGGCCTCCGAGGGAGGGGCCTCGAGGAGAGCCTCATGGAGCTCGTGAAGATCCGCGCGTCGCAGGTGAACGGCTGCGCGTTCTGCATCCACATGCACACGACCGACGCCCGGAAGGCGGGCGAGACGGAGGAGCGCATCTACCTCCTCGACGCCTGGCGCGAGTCGCCGCTCTACACCGAGCGGGAGCGCGCGGCCCTCGCCTGGACCGAGGCCCTCACAAGGGTCTCCGAGACCCACGCGCCCGACGACGACTACCGGGCCCTTCAGGCGCACTTCTCCGAGCAGGAGCAGGTCGCGCTCACGCTCCTCGTCGTCGCGATCAACGGCTGGAACCGGATCCAGATCGGCTTCCGCGGAGTCCACCCGGTCGAGGAGCGGAAGGCGGCGTGACGGTGGAAGCCCCCGGCCCGGACGCGGCCGCCTCGTTCGACCCGCTCCGTCCCGACCTGACCCGCGTCGCCTACCGGATGCTGGGCTCGGTCGCGGACGCCGAGGACGTCGTCCAGGAGGCGTTCCTCCGCTGGCTCGACGCCGACCGCGCCGCGGTCCGCGAGCCGGGGGCCTTCCTTCGCCGCGTCGTGACGCGCCTCTGCCTCGACCAGCTCAAGTCCGCGCGGCGCCGCCGGGAGACCTACGTCGGCTCCTGGCTCCCGGAGCCCGTCGTCGAGGAGAGCGAGGTCGAGGACGTCACGCTCCCGCTCCTGATGGCGCTCGAGCGGCTCTCGCCGCTGGAGCGCGCCGCCTTCCTCCTCCACGACGTCTTCGGCGTCGACTTCGAGGAGGTCGCCGCGACGCTCGAGCGCGACCCGGCGGCCTGTCGCCAGCTCGCGAGCCGCGCCCGGGCCCACGTCCGGGCAGCCCGCCCCCGCTTCCCGGTGCCGCCGGAGCGCGGCCTCGAGCTCGCCGCCGCGTTCTTCGAGGCCTCCCGCAGCGGCGACCTGGGGCGGCTTCGGTCGCTCCTCTCGGCCGACGTCACCGTTCACGCCGACGGCGGCGGACGGGTCTCCGCGGTGCTCGAGCCGGTCGTCGGGCTCGAGGCGGTCACGCGGCTCTTCGCCTCGCTCGCGCCCGTCTACGCCGGGAGCATGTCGCGGCTCGTACGCTGGGGCTTCGTGAACGGCCTGCCGGGCTTCGTCACGCTCGAGCAGGGCGACACGCTCCAGACGACGGCGCTCCAGGTCGAGGAGGGACGCATCGTCGCGGTCTACGTCACGCGGAACCCGGACAAGCTCCGGCACCTCGAGCGCCGGGAGCCGGCGTGACCCGGAACCCGGCGCGCGAGCGGCGCCGGCCGGCTACGCGTCGCTCTTCACGCGGGTGATCGACTCGATGACGACCGGCGTCTCCGGGACGTCGCGCATCCCGTTCTTCACCCCCGTCGGCACCGCCTTGATCTTCTCGACGACGTCCATCCCCTCGACCACCTTCCCGAAGACGCAGTAGCCGATTCCTTCGGCCGAGGTGTCGCGGTAGTCGAGCATCCCGTTGTCGGCGACGTTCACGAAGAACTGCGACGTCGCGCTGTTCGGGGAGGAGGTCCGCGCCATCGCGACCGTCCCGACCCGGTTCTTCAGCTTGTTCATCGCCTCGTTCGCGATCGGGTCCCGCGTCTTCTTCCGGTTCATCTCGCGGTCGAGCCCGCCCCCCTGGATCATGAAGCCGTCGATGACGCGGTGGAAGATCGTCCCGGCATAGAACCCCTCGTCGACGTAGGCGAGGAAGTTCCGGACCGTCCCGGGGGCTTCCTTCTCGTGGAGCTCGATCGTGAAGCTCCCCATCGAGGTCTTCACGGCGACCCGGGGATTCGGGCTCTGGGCGGAGACGGTGAACGCCGCGAGGAGCGGCAGGAGAACGAGCGCGGAGGCGAGCGTCTTCATGGGCCGTTTCTAGCACAGGCCGCGACCGCGTCCGGCGAGGTGCGCCCGGCCGGGCTCATTTCCGGAGGTTCGTGAGCGCGGCCCATCGGCGGTCGACCTCGGGCTTCGGCGGCCCGGGTCGGGCCGGGGGCCGGCCGCCGCCGACACCGCCGCGGTCGTTTCCGCGGCCGGCGGGCGTCGCGCCGCGCGGCGCGTCCGGGCGCGCGGCCGACGCCTCCGCCGGCTCGCCGAGCCGCATCGTCAGCGAGATCCGCTGCCGGGCGAGGTCGACCGAGAGGACCTTCACCTGCACGCGGTCGCCCGGGTTCACGACCTCGCGCGGGTCCTTCACGAACCGGGCCGAGGAGAGCTGCGAGATGTGGACGAGGCCGTCCTGGTGGACGCCGACGTCGACGAAGGCCCCGAAGTTCGTGACGTTCGTGACGATGCCGGGGCAGATCATCCCGGGCACGAGATCCGCGACCGCGTTCACCCCCTCTCGGAACGCGAACGGCACGAACGTCTCGCGCGGGTCGCGGCCCGGCTTCTCGAGCTCCTTCACGACGTCCTCGAACGTGAACGTCCCGAGCGAATCGCGCAGCTCCTTCGAGCGCCTCACGATCTCCACGCCCGGCCCGAGGAGATCGACGATCTCCTTCCCGACACCCTTCGCGAAGGCGCCGAGCGCCTCGTAGCGCTCCGGGTGAACGGCCGTGGCGTCGAGGGGGTTCGCCCCGCCCGGGATCCGGAGGAAGCCGGCCGCCTGCTCGAACGTCTTCTTCGAGAAGCGCGGCACCTCCAGGAGCTCCTGCCGCGACGTGAAGAGCCCCTTCGTCTCCCTCCGGGCGACGATCGCCTTGCCGAGCGCCGAACCGATCCCCGAGACGTGGGCGAGGAGATGGGGTGAAGCGGTATTCAGGTTCACGCCGACCTGGTTCACGGCCGAGTCGACGACCTGGTCGAGGCGCTTCTTCAGCGCGTGGGGCGAGACGTCGTGCTGGTACTGCCCGACGCCGATCGACTTCGGGTCGACCTTCACGAGCTCGGCGAGCGGGTCCTGCAGGCGCCGGGCGATCGAGATCGCCCCGCGGATCGTCAGGTCGAGGTCGGGGAACTCCTCCCGCGCCGTCTCGCTCGCGCTGTAGACCGACGCCCCCGACTCGTTCACGAGGACGACGGGCACGTCGAGGCCGGCGTCGCGGAGCGTCTCCTTGACGAACGCCTCCGTCTCGCGCCCGCCGGTCCCGTTCCCGACGGCGACGCAGCGGATCGCCTGCGTCTTCACGGCCTCGACGACCGTCCTGCGGGCCTGCTCCATCCCCGACTCGCCGCGCAGGTAGACCACCGTCGAGGCGACGAACCTCCCCGAGGCGTCGACGACGGCGAGCTTGCAGCCGGTCCGGAGTCCCGGGTCGACGCCGAGGACCGCCTTCGGCCCGAACGGCGCGGCGAGGAGGACCTTCCTCACGTTCTCGGCGAAGACGTGGATCGCCGCCTCGTCGGCGACGTCCTTCAGCGCCTTGTGGACCTCCGCCTCGATCGAGAGGAGGACGTGCGCCTTGAGCGACATCCGCGCCGCCTTCTTCAGGAAGGGCTGCGCGGGTGTCGCCGCGCCCGCCCCCGCGGCCCGCTCGAACTCCGCGAGGAGCCTCTCCTCGAAGCCCGGGTGCTTCGGCGCGTCACCGAGCGAGAGCGTCAGCTCCTTCTCGAGCCAGCCGCGCCGCATCGCGAGGTAGCGATGCGACGCCTCGGGCTTCATCAGCGACGAAACGGCCTCCCGGAAGTCGAAGTACATCTCGTACTTGCTCGCGGGCTTCGCCTCTTCCCCCTTCGAGGAGCCGACCCCGCCCCGCTCGAAAGCCTCCCGGCGGACGTGCTGCCGGAGCTCCTCCGTCTCGGAGAGCCGCTCGATGAGGATCTCGACGGCTCCCTGGAGCGCCGCCGGCGCGTCGGCGAAGCCCGCCTCGGCGTTGAGGAACGCCCCGGCCTTCGCGTCGGGCGCCTCCGGCGGCGCGGTCCCGTGACCGACGTCCCAGAGCCAGTCGGCGAGCGGCTGAAGGCCCGCCTCCCGGGCGATCAGGGCCTTCGTCTTCCGCTTCTTCTTGTACGGGAGGTAGAGGTCCTCGAGCGTCGCGAGGTCGAAGGTGGCGAGGAGACGCTCCTTCAGCTCCGGCGTCAGCTTTCCCTGGGCCTCGATCTCGCCCACGATGAACGACTGCCGCTTGACGACCTCGTCCCACGCCTCCTTCGCGTCGAGGACGGCCTGCACGGCGACCTCGTCGAGGCCGCCCGTGGCCTCCTTCCGGTAGCGCGCGATGAAGGGGACTGTCGCGCCCTCGGC
>Ga0209604_1002151_pt1 | contig 14655 bp, 10 predicted proteins | sample AD_UKC097_MetaG_FD_184405 | JGI IMG/M metagenome (GOLD analysis project Ga0209604, IMG submission 184405) | Active sludge microbial communities of municipal wastewater-treating anaerobic digesters from USA - AD_UKC097_MetaG (SPAdes) (version 2) | ecosystem: Engineered > Bioreactor > Anaerobic >... | reverse complement strand
CAAATAGAGATGTCGGTTTTTCAAACACCCGAACCCCAAGTAAGGGGAGAATGCGTAGCATTTCGCGCAAAAAGCCCTCTGTATCAACCCGCTCCCACTCAGAGAGATTTGGCTCTTTTGGTCGCGTTGCATTTTCAAGATGGCATTGACCAGCTTTGTGCGCTAAATCGATTAGAGCGTGTTCCAGCCAAGTGGTATGTGCACGGTTAAGTGCAGTGCCTTTCGAGACGAATATGTAACCCCAATCCCAGAAATCTTTATTGACATAGTGAGACTCCAGGCGAGTCCGTATCTCGTCACCCTGACCGATATAGATTGTAGGAAGGTCATCTCCTGAGCCTTCGCTTGTTCCTTTAAGAATATAGACACCAGGTGTATTAAATTCGTTTCGTTTTGCGATTTGGGTCCATGATGATCGCGGGAAAGCCATACCCCAACCTGTCCAGTTCTGCCTATCCACGATTTTGACTCCATCCGGATCACCATCAACAACGAAAATATGAATTGTATAAGGCTCTGCCATGCGAAACTCCTATTAGTGTTATAATTTATATATCCCGCATAAAACTTACACGCTTTTAGCTTTGCTGATGCGGTTCCAAACTAGGCGGCAGACGGCGCGATAGACTTCCTTGCGTTCTTCGTTGGTCAGGTCCAGCGCGTCGAAAACAATTTTGTCCAATTCGGCGCGATCCGGCAGCGGTTTTGGTTCCTGCTCTTCAATGGGTGTTTTTGATTCCGGGTCAATACCGCATTCTTCAAAAATGGTTTTAATCTCGCGATTCAACATTTCTGCGTTTAATTCCCTTATTTCGCCAGGTTTTAAAACTAAAGAGTCTGAGACCTCATAAACCATAAGACTTCTTGGGCCACCACCACCGCCCAAATCTCTTTTCATCACTTCGCCGAAAAAAGCATACAGTGTTGAATTACATACAAGCTGACTCCCTTTGTCCAATGAAGCACAATACATTCGACAATCTGCTAAAAAGGGCTTTTCTGAAATAAATACGGCAATTCTTTCTCTAATTTCCTTTCCCCAAAAGGTATTGCCTTGAATTTCATTCAATCCATACCAATATCTTCTTCCTTGAACGCTTTGTATATCTTTCCAGAACACTTTAATGTTATTAACTATTGTTGCTTGTTTTTCTCCCCATTCAATGTACTTTAATGCATTTGTTCCCTTTAGATCTCTCTTGCTCTTATTACAGAGGAATACTTTATATTTAAGTTTTTTAGGATTCGTTAAAATATTTTTGCATTCGCGCGGGCTTTTAATGACCGGTTTTAAAAATTCCGGCTCAATCTTCCATTTCCTAATCGTTTCATCATCAAGATAGAAAAATTCATTAACGCCCGTTTTAATGCCAAATCGTACATCTGCAATTTCACCAAGTTTTACCAGCTTACCTTTTCCCTTTTCCAGAATCGTAAAGAAAATGTCCGACGCCCGCAAGTATTTACTGCCCCATTTGTCGCCTTCATATTTTCCAACACCCAGCTTTTCCTTTTCCTCGTTTTCATATTCCGTGCCGGCATCCAACAAATCTTTTATTGTTACGGGATAAACGCGGAAAACGTCATTGGAGATGACTTGATTTGCGTCCTCAATTGCCAATAAGTTTTCAGTGAAGATCGCTTCTTCAAAAGGTTTTTTAAAGGCAACAAACTTTGTAAGGTGCTGTTGATTGATTTTTTTCTGCGAAGCGTGAATAATACAAATAATAGTGTTGACATCTGCCGCTTCAAAACTGCGTTTGGCGTGGTTATCAATAATGAACTCTATGGGACAGCGCTTCAGGAGAAATTCCTGAAGCCAAACACCATAACCAACGTCCAACCATGAATTGGAGCAAATGAATGTATGAATACCCTTTGAGTTGAGAAGACGCAGAGCGCGGATATAAAAGTAAGTGTAGAGGTCGGATTGGGCGTTGATTTTCTTTTTGGCCGGAAACTCTTCCGGAAAATCAAGGCGTACCATTTCCTGCAAACAGGTCTTGTATGTTTTCTTGTCCTTTATGTTGTTTAACGGGTCGGCAATCACCTCCTGCCTCACATAAGGTGGATTGCCAATGATGATGTCGAAGCCTTCTTTCTCGACGAATATTTCGGCAAACTCGATATTCCAGATCAGTGGTTTGTCCTTGCGAAGATTGTTTTTTTGCTCTACGAGTTCATTTATTTCTTTTTCCAATCTTTCAATCTTATCTTTATCCAGTTCCATCTTGGTTTGACGCGGCGCATGGTCAATAATATCAAAAGATGGTTGTTCATGAGGCTTGCTGCCTTTTAAAGCGTTTAAATAATCACTTTTCTCCCGAATCTCTGTAGAAATTATTTCATCATAAATTGCCAATTCGCGCTGTTTGATTTCACCTTCTTTGGTTGATGTTTTATTATAAAAATATTCCGTTTTTAAATATTTCAGTTGCGTTACTTTTTTCTTGACGTTGTCGCTTATGACAGCATGGCCGGTGACAGGAAAAGTTTTATTGCCAATGCGCTGTACAAGAGAATCTCCCTGCCTGACTTTAAAGTCAAGGCTTGGCAGAATGGCTGTGGTCGACAGGCGCATATCTTCCGGTGCATCCACAAAAAGCGAAAGCCACAATCGTAACTGGCAAATCCAAACTGCCCATTCTTTGACTTCAACACCATAGAGAGATTGTGAAATGATTTGTTTTTTACGTTCAAAAACATCCGGTGATGGAATGTGTGCCATCCTGCGCAGTTCCTCTTCAATTTCGTCTAGGACCTGCATCATGCCAACCAGAAACGCGCCAGAACCGACCGCGGGATCACATATTGCCAGAGTTTCAAGAATGGCCAATATGTGCTTTGCCTCCCTCGGTGAAAAACTGCCATGCTTCTGATCTTCCTCAGACTCGCCTTCACGGAAAAATAATTCATAAAGATTCTTCGGCGTAATCGTCAGTGACAGGTTGTTCATCAGCCATTTGACTAGACTCAGACGGCACATCAGGTCAACTTCTGTACGCGGAGTATAAACTGCGCCGTCAGCTTTGTTGACCAACCGCTCGAATATAATTCCCAAAAATTCAGGGTTGAGCTGAAGTTCGGCATCATCAATCGAGCTTTCTTCTATGGTAAAGCTATGGGAAAATAAGAAGGTAAAGAAACTTTCAATTGCCTTATCGGGAATTATCCAGCCCTTATTATCATATCCGTCTTTCTTCTTGAACAGGCCGCCATTGAGATAAGGAGCAAGCAGTAGTGCGTCATTCATTTGTTTCGGAAGATATTTCCGCGGCTCGAACTCTTTATTGAGTGCCTCAAAGAATAAAATTGTCAGCCAGTCTTCATAAAACTTGTTATCCGTTTCCCCTTTTTTATAAGACTGAAAGAAACTTTCAATGAATTTTTCGTTGTTGTCTAACCAGCGGCGTTTCTGAATAAAACCAAGAAATATGGTACGAATGGAGAAAAGCAGCACAAAGTCTCGTGCTTTTTCTTCATCTATTTTATTGATGTGTATGACAGCCTGAACAAGTTTTCCATATTCTTCAAAAAATTCCTTGTAAAATAAATCGGTAACCGGGCCGACGGCAAAGGCTTCTTTAATTATATCAAACGATATAAAATCATCATCGTGTGCTGCGATGCGCCGCGAGAAAGTTTTATTGGTAAATTCTTTGCTGACAAAATAAGTAAATCGGCGGAAGTTAGACCATTCTCTTTTACGACCTGCGTATTCCGGATAAATCAGTGAAAAGCGGAAATTGCCACCTTGGTCGTAAAAGATAAAAATTCCGGCAGAATATATTTGTTGTTCTTTGAGAATCTTTTTCGCTTTTTCGTATTGGGCTTTTTTCCCGGAGCGTTCCGTGAGAGGCTTTTGTGCGGCAAAGGCGCAGACAATCAGACGATCAGCATCCGCAAATTTGATTTCGCCAACCTTCAGGGTATTAGAAAAGTTTTCGTCATTGTATGCCCGCAGATCATCTTTTGATGGTGAAAATTGCTTGCTTTTGCGACGAAAGAAATGAACAAATTTATCAGGATTAAAATCTTCAATAATGTTTTCCAGAATCGAACGAGCTTCAGTAGTCATTTATCGTTAAGAATCCTTTCTATTTTCAATGGCAATAATAATATCTTTAGTTACCTTCCGCTTACCTGCTATCGCTCTTTCCAGATAATCACGTCCGAGTTCTTGTTGCAGTTTTTCAATCTCTTTGATGGTTTCGTTTAATTTGTTTTCAGCGGTGGAGAAATTGCTTATTCGGCGCAAAGAATATTCCGAATGCGTTCCGTAATGAAGAATATCTTCCCGCAATATCCGGAGAAAATCTTTGTATGGCATTAGTGCTTCCGCTTGCACATTATTAATCAGTGTGCCCAATTGATTGAGCGCCCGCTGCTCAAGGCTTTGTTCATTAGTGCCGCCCGGAATATAAGGTTTATAATTTCTGATGGAGTCATAAACCGCCCAGAATTGTTTGCTGAGCGGTAATGTTTTTTCATCGGGCGCACAAGCAACTTGATCAAATACATCTTCAAAAGATTTCTGACGGGGCACTGACTTACTGTCACCGTATGGCAAGGTAGTCACGTACAATCTACCTTTCTTGTAAAACACCAAAAGCTCATTTTCTTTGTATTGTTTGGCTACTTTCACACGCGGTGGATAATTTGGCAGATTTCCGATAATTTCAGGATGATCTTTCTTAATCTGAAGAAAAGCCCTTAATGCTTTGTTATAGAAACCCTCTTCTTCCTGTTTGTCGGGATTTTGCTGGATTCGTTTGTAAAGTCCGGCGGGTGTCGGTTCCTCATCCACATCAAATATTTTAGCATCTTCTCCCAAGGCGCTATGAATCAGAAACATTTTATTTTGGGCAATTTCGCGGGATTTTACCAACTCAGCTCCTCTTTCAGTTGGAAAAAAGTTTATGATGTAGAGTTCATTAAAGACTTTCTTGCTTATACGATTGATACGACCCACACGCTGAATGACGCGTACAGGATTCCAGGGAATGTCATAATTGATGACCATGCCGGCTCGATTAAGGTTAAATCCTTCAGATAGTTTATCTGATGTGAGTAATAGTAAATAGTTATCGTCCTGCTCTTGGTATGAGGCGTCAAAGTTTTTATTAATCTGATGGATTTTAGAAGCTGATAGATCACCCGCGACAACAAGTATTTTTTCACCGAATTGCTTCGTTAACGCTTTTTTTAAATATAAAACGGTATCCACATATTCGGAAAAAATAATTACTTTGCGCTGCGGTTCGCCGCCAGCTGGCTTTTGCGTAAGTTGTTTTTTGACATTTTCAATCAGACAAGCCGTTTTAGGGTCTTGCTTGACCAAATCCAATTTGTTTAGTTCTTTCAGAATTTCGTCAAATAAATCCAAATCAGACTGAATGTCTTTTTCAAACTTATCGCGCTCTTTAAAATCTTTTAATTTATAACGCTCATGATTTTTGGGATACTCACCCTTATTGATTTTCTCTTCATATTCCTGCAACTGTTTCTCAATTTCATCGTCGTCGGCTTCGTATATCCGTTCAAGCAAATCCCTGTCCAAAATATATTCTTCTGTTTTATTAATGAATGTCTGTGCGATTGTGGTAATTTCTTTAAAGTTTTTAATACTCTGTTCAAACGCACCAAACGAACTCTCAAAGCGTTTAACCAGCATACGCCGCATAAAATCGAACAAGTTCCGCTGTTGCATGAATTGCCTGTTGCCTTTTTCATCCAGCTTTTCGACGTTCCCTTCTTTGTATTCAAATGGTCTGTAAATGGCGCCTTTAAATCGTCCACCCTCATCAAGATCTCCAAAATATTCTTCTATAATCCGATTGTAATATTGAGATTGTTCTTTCGTTAATTCGTACAACCATTCTTTGGGATCGGCGCATTTGGAAATTTGTGTTACTTCTTCTTTATAAAAAGGATTACCTTCCAAATCCAATCGGTTGCGCCGAATAGTTACAGGTTCAATGACATTGCGAATCTGCTTAGCTAGATAACGTGAGCGCTGGGCGACTTTCTTTAGATCAATATTATCTTCCTCAAAAAGACCTTTATAATTGTTTTGCGCTCTTTGACGTTTTTTATCATCCTTTGAATTACAATATTTCTTTATGTAACCCAAACGATCGAAGATTCCTTTGAACCCTCTAAACTGGTCAACAAGGTTACTATCTAGAGTTATAGTTGATTGCTTTGGCATGATAAACAAACTCAGCAGAGATAGAATATCACCAGGTCGGTTGTTAAAAGGTGTTGCTGTAAGTAGGATAACTATCTTATCTCTGCAAATATTCTTGAGTAAGTCATAATCTTTGGTATCCTGATTACGGAAACGATGCGCTTCATCGACAATGATAACTTCTATATCGTCCAGTTTTTTTACAAAGTCGCTTGTATTTTCCAAATCACCTAAAGAACGAACTTCCCAATCTATCAATTTGAACTGTTCAACATACATTTTCCAGCCGGACTTTAAGTTATTATCTCCTACCAGGCCGGGTGGACAAATAACGACACCGCGTTTGTTAAGTTGCTTGGCAATAGCACAGGCAATGATTGTTTTGCCCAAACCGACAACGTCAGCAATAATGACACCGTTGTAATTATCAATCATGTTGAGGGCCTGCTTGACGGCATCGAGCTGGTATTGATATGGTTTGTAGCCATTTTTTTCCATGATTGCGATAAGCGTATCACTGATTTTTTTCTGATCAAAAGAATCAAGGTAGGTTTTGAGGACCAAGCAGAATGCTTCAAACGGCGATACTTCTTTAATGAGCGTTTCTTTTTCTACTACATCAATCAGTTTCTTCTTTGTTTCTTCATATTCTGTAATCTTCACTGCCTCATTCCAGAGATTATCAAAATATTCTTCCGCGTCTTCAAAACCATAATCACTGATTTCTACATTAAATTCATTTTGTGTGGAAAGACCTGCCTTGGTTAAATTACTGCTGCCGGTTATGAATAAAGCATTTTTCCCCACCTGATCCTGTTCCAGTTTAAAGATATACAACTTGGCGTGATTTGGTTCGTATGTTTTTCGGATAATAAGTTTATCGGTCTTAATTAAATCGACGAAATACCTGACCTGCTGATAAAATTCTTCCGTGTCGAAGATCTCTGTGTTTAGGGATTTTTTTATGGACTCGAAAAACTTGTATGTCTTTTCTTCATCAGATGATTGATCCGTTTCAGCTTGTTCTATTAGGTTAAAGTTATAGCAATCTACGTTCAGGCCAACTAGAATCTTGATTGTAACTTCTGGATTTGTTTTCAGGGCTGAATAAAGTTCTCTGATTCCGGAAAAATAAAAAAAGCCAACAAGAAATTTCAATTCTTCACTTTTAGAAATTAACTCTACCAGTCGTTTCTTTAGATCGCTTTTCTTGTTGTTGGTGATGAAATTAGTCATAATATTGTCACTTAATCATAATGACAGTTTAATTTGCAGCTTTTTTATGGGAAATATGTCTGAAAACGCCGAAATACTAGCGTTAACTTTGAATTATCTACACCTTTTACGCCAAGGTGTCAAATATTGAAGATTATTACTTTTTGATTTTTTCTTCCGTGAGTGCTAATAATTTAGACGCAGAAAGCTTGAATGCCTTTGCGAGTTGATAGATAGTTATAAGCGAAGGCTGTTTATGACCACATTCAATCAGCGAAATGAAGCTCCGGTCGAGATTACTACGCTCAGCGAGTTTCTCTTGTGAAAAGTTATTTGATTTTCTGAGATCTCTTATTACTGCTCCAAATGCCTCTTCGATTGTCAAGTTCGCCTCCTGTTGGAAGAAACTTAACAGAATTGAAGATGTTATTCTGTTGACTATTGACAACAAAGCATTTATAAAATGACATATATAAAAAAGAAAATTTTTAAATAAGACTTTGTCATTAAGTATTTTGGAGAAGGATATGAGCGACATTAAACTTCTTGAAGATATATCACCGGCAAGACGCTGGGAAATGGAAACAACAAAACACGCTCTTGATGAATTATTCGGTCAGGTGCGACATTATAAAACAGGTAAATCTTACTCTGAATTACTTAAATTTGTAAGTCATTTCCATTTCTACTCGCCCTATAATGCGATGCTTATCCATATTCAAATGCCGGGTGCGACATTTGTTGCCCCTTCGCATAGATGGCTTCATGAGTATAATCGTATAATAAAAACGGATTCGCGACCTCTTGTCATACTCCAACCTATGGGGCCTGTGATGTTTGTCTTTGACGTAGCGGATACGGATTGTGCCCCGGGATTAGAACCTATACATTTACCAAAAGAAGTTGAAAAACCTTTTGAAATAAGACACGGCAATTTAGGTTGGGAACTTGAGAAAACAATCGAAAATGCCAAACGCGACGGGATAAGAATCATAAAACAAAAGCAGGGCTCGCAATCCGCCGGATCAATCCAAAAAATTAATAATAAAAATTTATCTGTGTCTTTTAGAACAGGTAAAGATAAAGATGGTAATTCTGTATATATTAATATTCCCGTTCGTTATGATCTACTCATAAATGAAAACATGAGTAAAGAGGCTCAGTACACAACAGTAATACATGAACTTGGCCATCTTTATTGTGGGCATCTCGGCACACCCAATGAAAAATGGTGGCCGGATAGACGAGGTTTGCCACAAGTAACCAGGGAATTTGAGGCAGAATCAATTTCGTATTTAATATGTAAACGCATGGGCATTGATACCCCATCGGATGAATACCTATCTTCTTATCTAGGGAAAGATCCAGACATACCAGACATTAGTCTGGAATGTGTTATGAAAACGATTGGGCTGATAGAACAGATGGGTAAACGGCTTCTCGGTTTGCGTAAACAAACATCAGATTCGGAAGAACAATCTCGGAAACAAGCTAAATCCCCATCACCGAAGCAGATGGAGATTCCGAAATCAATCGGTGAAAAAACAATGTTTGATTTTCGACAGGCAATCCACAGGTCAAACAGAGTCCTAAGTATGAAACTGAGGGACAAGAAGTAACATTAAATGAAGATCAAATTAAAAAATATTAAGCTATCTGGAGTAGGCTATTATGAAGCGCGTCGAAGTCCGCAGGATAATGAATTATCCCTTTTCCGTCTTTGCAGGCTTTTCTGAGGTTGAAATGAATAAAATACAGAATCGTGTGACTTCTTAACTGGACATTTTATGTGCTACTCAAAAATTGTGATCGCAATTGTGATAGCAAAACTTGGAAAAGTCATGGAATGGTTCATGATTAGGCCAAAAGGAGGTTGATGGGTGGGCTTTTTCAATAAATTACTTGGTTTTCGGTGGAGTCTCTATATCGTGAAAGATGAAAAACAACTTGTATATGCTATGCATGAAAACAATCCGATGAAAATGGTTGGGTATCTCATGCTGTATTTTGCTAATGGAAAGAATCCCGTTGAACCATGGAGTCTCTGGCTAAATTTCAATCACAAGCACAAAGCATTTAAACTTAATTCTGAACACTTCACGCCCGATGGTGAGAGCGTTACTCGAGTTCTTATTCAAAACATTGAAGCACTTGACCCAGGTTGGAAAGTGAATAGTGCTGACCCTGTGTTTGAGGATGCCATTACAAAGAAACGTCTTAATATTAATTCATACAATACGGAGCAGGGGCACATTGACTGGGAAGCAAAGATTCAACAAATGATGGACGAGATTCAAGAAAACAAGCCTCGCGAGGTTACGTTCTTTTCAGTGATGGATGAAGTCTTTGGTAAAAACAACTGATAAATCTCAAGAGGTGAATCATGGTAAAAAAATCAGTTTTTATTTCTTTGTTTACTGCAATCATGGTGGTGGCAATACTTCCATGCGATGCTAAGGCGGAGTACATCAGGACCGGTCCGGCGACGGCTTATGAATCCCATGGCTTCGGAATAAAGTCTGTTGACCGCCATATCATCGCAGCCATCGAAAAAGACGGCAATCTGTACGAGTTCAAGAATGAATGGGACAGGGTCGACAAATACAACCAATCTACGGACACTTGCACACTCTACACGAATAGGGGCCTCAGGATGACCACCCGACTAATTTCATCGACCAAGGATCCCATTCTTTTGGAAAAAACATCAAAAGGATACAGACGTATTAAAGCCGACTATGTCACGTTTCCTTGTATTAAGAGATAGAGCAGCGGCGGCAAAATTATATTATAGACGAATCACTCTGCGGTTTCTGCCGCAGGGGAAGAGACAAAATCATAAAAAAGGTTTGTATCTTTATGGAAAAGGCAGAAACCGTTCAAATTTTCAAGATATGTTTAATGATGATCATTTTACTAACTCTCTTCTCTTTTCTTTCCCCCTACGTAAATGCAGAAGTTTTTGGTGAATGCAGCTACCATGAATGCATATTAGATGAGATGCCAGGAGTCGAGAATGATTTTGCGGCAGGTCAAATTGCTCGATTATGTTACTCTAAATGTAAGGATAGATCGAAAAAAATAAAAACCAAATATAGTTTTTCTGGCAAAATGACCGCTGTAAAATGCACCGCAAAATATTCTAAAAATACTAAAAGCGAACGGGGATCACGCATGATCAATCATGCTTGTTATTCATTGTATCCAAGCGATTAAATTTCTCATATTATTTAGATGTTGGATCTAGGCCGCAGGAACCTGATACCCGACCAAATGATTTTACTTAGGGGCCGTAGGTATTAAATGGCGAAAACAACACCAGGGGCGACTATAACTCAAAGTGTCAAAATGCCACTTTGATAAATGCTTCCGAAAAACTTTCCAAAGAGCATGGCGTATCACCCCGAACAATTAAGAATGACGGCAAAATCGCGGCTTTTATGGATGCTCACCCGTGATACGCAGACAGTATAATGGAAAAACAGATACAGGAGAAAGTAGATGAACACGCCAGAGAACAGGAAGAAGAATACTTTGACAAACAGCGAGAAGCCCTTGCACAAGAAGGGATTGACGCCGGAAGAATCCAAGAAAGTAGCGAAAGCGTTCGCGCCGATCTTATTAACGAGATTGAGAATGAAGGGAATCTTACCGAAGAAAGAGCCTTCGGATTCAGAGACAACTTTGACACAAACGAATAAGCCCCAACATGATATTATGAATAACCCGACAATTGAAGACGATCCGAAAGATGTAGCGAGCTATTATTATAACCGTGGAAATGACTATGCTAAACTGGCCAAACACAAACAGGCAATAGAGGATTTTAAGAAGGCGATTGAGCTCAACCCGAAAGAAGGAGACTTTTATAGAAAAAGAGGTGCTTCATATTTTGTACTTGGCAACCACAATCAAGCAATAAAGGATTATGACAAAGCTATTGAGCTTGACCCTAATAACGCAAGTTTCTACTATAGCCGTGGATTTGTCCATGTTATTCTTGGCAATTATAAGAAGGTAATTGCGGATTTTAATAAAGTCATTGAGTTCAATGCACAAGATGCCGCAACCTATTATAACCGCGGAATTGCCTATAGTAAACTTGGTGATGACAAACACTCCATTGAGGATGTAAAAAAATCAGCTAAATTAGGCTTTAAAGGGGCGCAGGATTTATTAACAAAGAAAGGGATTGCTTGGTAAGACAGGTAGATATAATCCCCTTAGTGTCTTTTGCTCCCAAACTGTTTCATCATGCCGCCATTTTCAAAGCCGTTTTAAGCGCACGCTGATTGACCTGGGTGCTTTCGCCGAACCAGAGACTGCTTAGGGTATTATCCTGCGATTTTCCACGAAAATAATTTAGATATTCAGTTACGGCATTATATGCACCCCAGTAATTTTTGCCCGCTTCCTGGTGGCCTCTGCCGTTTTCAAAAAGATAAACTATATTCGGAATTAGTTCTCTACCGCCTTTATTATCGGGCAAGGAAAAAACTATCCGTATATAGCGTTCCAGTCCGTCGGTGTCGATGCCACTCTTCTGTAATTTCCGATATTGCTCTACCGTAGCGGCAAATTCCTGACGTGCTACTTTCATGGTATCTCTGACCGTTTCGAGATTGACTTGAAGATTTGACGTATGACGGACACGTAATAACTTACTTGCCCTTGAATCGTGCGCCATTGTCAAGGTGTTGTTGCAGACGACGCGGATGGGTGTGAAACCGACGCGGACAGAAACAGAGCCATCGTGCGCGTTGGATAGAAGAATGTAATGCGCCACGGAGTCTTTTTGATTTACATCCATGAGGCCGTCGCGGATTTTTGCCAGCGCCCATACCTGCCTGCCGCCTTTAAGGCTACCGGCTGTTTCCAATGACGCCTTGTTGTCATCAAGAAAAGGTTGAAACCAATCCAGCGCCTCATGGTTTTGAAGTGGCTTATAATCGGGCCCGACAATGCCCAGAAAAGCATCGTCAGAAGTGCGGCATACGGCAAAGTGATCAAGAATGCCTGCTTTAGCGCTGCCTTCAGAATTTTCAGTATAGACCCGCCGTAGTTCTACTTTCCAATCGAGTCCGGCAGCGATAAGCGCTTCACGGACGTTTATCTTCTTTTCCTCCGGAATCGGTGTGCCCAATTCATGCCAGGGCGTTTCCCCTACATACATCATACTTTCGACTAAATGTGCCATGATTGCCTCCTTTCAGTCCTTTCCTGTAATGATTCATTATGACGTTTTCAGCTTTTCTTTTATGAACTTCTTCGCCCAGTCGGCCAACGGCTTGCCCTTTATTGTTGGGCTAACTTTGGTAATTTGTTTATCCAGCCAGTTCCGACTTTTTGCTACAACACCTTCCCACTCATCTCTTCTGGTTCCAAAATTCAATTCCAGAAACGCAAGAATAATCGCCGTTGCTAACATTCTTAAACAATCAGGATGGTTTTTTACATTCATGTCATCTTTGATAGACTGCCATTCGGAATGAGAGATTTGCAAAGAATCTTCGATGACACGATCAATATTGAATCCACCTCCGGCACACTGAAGAGAAAGGATGTTCAGTAGATCGTCATCTTTCATGAAATGTGTCTTTCTATCCGATGACGGTTTCGCCACTCGCTGAAAAGGCCTGCTCAATATTCCACCGGCACGGCGCAAAAATGACGGCGTATAAATATCAGCCGGTTCCTTGGCATAGACATCCGCCATACATCTTATTGAGTACTGTTCATCAGCGAGTCGGGAATATCGGATAGTAGCGTCTCTTCTCATGTACATCGGTTGATCTCGCAGGCCATGCCAGCCGGAGGTCACTAAAGTAGGAACAACCCGGAGCACCATGTCCGAATCTGTTTTTTCCGTGTCTGATTTCTTTTCAATGCCGACAAAGCTGGTCGAGCGACTGATAATTCCGTATTTACGTGAAAGTTCTACAACCTCATTTTGTTGTCTGACTTCTTTTCTGCCGCGCTGCTGAGAACCTTCATGTGTAACGCTTCCTTCTTCAATATCCCGGATTTTTTCCCGCGCCCACAGCTTTGATATGGGCATTGTTTCGTCATTTACTGTTTCCAGATCAATATTCCACTTTCTCAATATCGTCCCTTGACGATCACATTGCTTAATAATGATGTATTCATCCTGGAAGTCACCTTTTTTTATTTTAGCGAATATGCTGGTGGCCTGTCGCATGAAGGCAATGGGATAAGCAGGTGCCTGGTCAATATCGCTGCCACAGTCAATTTCCAGATTGCTGATGCGCCCGGCAAAAACCTTCTGGAAAAGACGCAAGACTTTCGGTTCAACTCTTTCCTGCGGTGCAATCAGCTCCGACGCACCACCGGCAGCTCTTGCCACACCTTTAATCAGAAACTCGTTCGTACCCCTTCCAATGCCGACTGTGGATATGGTCGTTGTATTATTATGGCGCTGAACCAGTTCCATTATTTCGTATTCGTTGCTAATCTCGCCATCAGTCATAAGAATAATATCCCTGCGGAATCCCTCTTTCGGATCTTCTTTGCAAATGTCCTCCAGTGGCGGCATAATTTCTGTGCCGCCCATCGAGGCCTCCGTTTTAGAAAGATATTTCAGAGCTGCCTTCATGCTCTTTTCATTATATGGTTTACTTGATTGATACAGATGATCAAATCCATTTCCGAAACGATAAATATTGAACATCATGTCAGTACTTAGTGCTTTGATAAGAATCTCCAGGGCTTTTTTTGCTTCTTCAATTGAATCACCTTGCATGGACCCGGAACAATCGAGGACAAAAACGATTTCTCTACCCTTTGGTAAATAATCGGCTTGACCTTCTTCTGTTGCTTCATCCGGTGTCAGGTCGATCTGTAGAAAGGTCTCATCATGGTACTGGGATATATAGGCCCTGTTGGTAAAATCCTTCTCATAAGTGATCGTGAGGATAAAGTCCCGATCCATGGAAACTTTGTCGGCGGAAAAGGTGACATGAGCTTCATCATTTTTGAAACTGGTGTTTATTGTGTGAGACGGTGATTCAATGGATGTAATGGCCTTGCGGTTAGAAATATTCACATTTATCGTCAGGCCATAGGGGACCTTAAATACAAAAGGCGGATTGACATGAGCGCTTGCCGGTATGCCGTTTTCATCCTCCTGCGAGGCCGGTGTGAAACGGGGCGATATGGTTGTGGGTAAAAAGAACCTCACTTCCGAGTTGTATGAGTCCAAAAGAGTAATATAGGTTATTTCCATGATTACG
>Ga0209604_1002148_pt1 | contig 14661 bp, 14 predicted proteins | sample AD_UKC097_MetaG_FD_184405 | JGI IMG/M metagenome (GOLD analysis project Ga0209604, IMG submission 184405) | Active sludge microbial communities of municipal wastewater-treating anaerobic digesters from USA - AD_UKC097_MetaG (SPAdes) (version 2) | ecosystem: Engineered > Bioreactor > Anaerobic >... | reverse complement strand
AGGGTTCTGCCCGTCCCACCGCCGGAGGCCACGGAAAAAAACTTTTTGCCTGCCAGCAGGCATTCTTTTTTGTAAACTCCCATGACCGGATGCTGAAAGCGCGTGGGATTGGTGGAATTGCCCGTAATGGCGACATCCACGCCTTCGAGATGCATAATCGCTACGCCTTCGCGAACATCGTCTGCGCCATAGCAGCGCACCGCCGCGCGATCGCCCGTGGAGTATGATTTTTCCTTCACAACGGAAACTTTACCCGTCTTATAATCAAATGCGGTGGCGACATGGGTAAACCCGTTGATGCGGGCAATGATGTGGGCCGCGTCTTTTCCCAGCCCGTTGAGAATAACGCGCAGAGGAATCTTGCGTGCCTTGTTGGCAGATTTGGCAAGTCCGATGGCCCCTTCCGCGGCGGCGAAGGATTCATGACCCGCACAGAAAGCAAAACAGGCCGTTTCTTCCCGCAGCAACATGGAGGCGAGATTTCCGTGGCCGATGCCTACCTGACGGTCATCTGCAACCGAGCCGGGAATGCAGAACGACTGGAGCCCTTCTCCGAGAGTTTCGGCGATGTCGGCGGCATTTTTCTGCCCTTTTTTTATTGCTGCGGAGGCACCCACCAGGTAGGCCCATCCTGCATTTTCAAATGATATCGGCTGAATATCCTTAACAATTTTTCGAACATCCACACCTTTCTCCAGGCATACTTTTTCGGCTTCCTCCAGAGAAGCCATGCCATATTTTGCGAGAAATGGAGAGATCTGTTTGATTCTTCTTTCGTATCCTTCAAATAATGCCATGTCCACACTCCTTATTCTTTACGGGGGTTGATGATTTTAACGGCTTCGGCAAAACGGCCGTAGGTTCCGGTTGCCTTGGCAAGTGCGGCGGCAGGGTCAACACCTTTGGAAATAGAATCCATCATGACACCCATCTGGACAAATTTATAGCCGATGATCTCGTTATCCCCGTCCAAGCCGATTTCGGTCACATAACCTTCCGCCATTTCCAGATAGCGAGGGCCTTTTGCCCTTGTTCCATACATGGTGGCAATTACACTGCGAAGTCCCTTTCCCAAATCCTCAAGACCTGCGCCGATGGGAAGACCGCCTTCGGAAAAAGCTGTCTGGGACCGTCCGTACACGATCTGGAGAAAAATTTCCCGCATCGCCACATTGATGGCATCGCATACAAGATCGGAATTCAGTGCCTCCAGAATAGTTTTGTTGGGCAGAATTTCCGCGGCCATCGCGGCGGAGTGGGTCATGCCGGTGCAACCGATGGTTTCCACCAACGCTTCTTCGATAATACCGTTTTTCACATTCAGAGTCAGTTTACACGCTCCCTGCTGCGGGGCGCACCAGCCAACACCGTGTGTCAAGCCGCTGATGTCCTTAATTTCTTTCACCTGGGTCCATTTGCCTTCCTGCGGAATGGGAGCCGGACCGTTTTTGGCGCCCTTGGCGACGACGCACATCTGTTCGATTTCATGAGTATGTTCCATAAAGCTATCTCTCCTTCCGTTTAAATACGTCTTGGGGTGATTTAGCATTTGACTTTGTTTTTATCAATGAATAACATCCGCATTCATCATTTTTAAAATGTTTCCTTTTATGGTAAGTACGTTTATTAAAGGAAGCTTTTTATCATGAACCAGAACATGCCTCATCCAGACGCGACGAAAGATCCCCCCGGCGACGAGCAGATCCATTGCCCTCATTGTCATTTCGATTTCAAAAAAAGTGATATCGCCTATACGTTGAATAAAGGATTTTTCAAATGTCCTATCTGCGGTAAAAAGATTCCCGCATCTCCATTGGACGACCGTCCCGGAGATGGGCCAAATTCCTTTCAGAAACTTCTTGTCCCGGTTCTCATGATAATAGGCGTTGTCGTCGTCCTGGGAGTTTTCTATCTCTTGAATACCCAAGACAGTTCTCCGCCGATTACGGTTGCCGAGACTCCGACGGTGAAACTTCCACTTGCCGGGCCGACTCCCGGCCAGGGGATCGAGCCCCCCTCTTTGCCTTCTGTTCCGGAGGAATCTGTTGTTTTACCGGAGTCAGAGAAAAAAAATCAGAAAACGGCGCAAACGCCTTTGAAGCCTTTTCCGGATAAAATGAAAATCATCAAAGCCATCGCCGCCATGTATCACGCCAGCCACTCCTATACGCTGGCCGGAGGATTTGTCTGCCTGGATATGGCCATTGATGTCTGGAACCAGTTGCGAACGTATGGAATTGAAGCAAAGATCATGGGGGGGATTGTTACGACAAACATCACCGCCTGGAACTTCCAGAAACTTGCCTTTGAAAGCAATCACGCCTGGGTCGTTGCCACGTTGAGTCCGACGGAAAAAGTTGCCATCGAGACCACAGAAGGCAAGGTGATTTTGCCGGATATGGAAAATGCATCCGCCTATTTTAAAGGGATTGCCTTCGATACGCCGGCAGAAATTAAAATGTTCGAATTTTATCGGCGGAAAACGCTGGAAAGCTGTCGGGAAACCGGTATGATGATCAAGGATTGGGACGAAAATGTCGCCGGCAAGCGTCATAAGTACGAAGACATTGTTGCCAGAAAAACCCAGATCGAAAGCAGAAAACTTGATTGCGAAAATAACTTCAACAAGCTCAGGGAATTCGAATCCAGGGCGATTTATTACTGAAAATCATGCACCTCAAGAAAATTGCTCTTATCGGTATTGTGGTGATTTGGGGAGCCTACTCCTGGTACAGCCAAAAACCCATCACGTATGAAGGGCGGGGGCAGATGGTTCGTGAGCAGCCGCTGCAGCAGGCGGCTTCCCGGCAACCGTTTCTCTTTAAAGACAAATACACGATCGTTCCTCTTGCGGATTTTGCAATACGGGCGCGCGTACTGTCGAGCAAAAGGTACCGATTTGATGATGAATCCGATCTTGCCCCGGTTGATCTTTTACTGGGATGGGGGGTCATGTCCGATGATGCTGTTCTTTCCAAACTGGAATTGTCGCAAAGCGGCCGTTGGTCGCACTGGCGTTGCAAAGTTCTGCCGGTTCCTCGGGAACAAATCGAGCAAAATGCCGCCAATATGCATCTGATTCCGGCAAATGAGGACATCGATAAATCCATCAAAAGTGTTAAAACAGGAAATGTTATTAAATTAAGAGGTTATCTTGTCAAAGTGACCAGAAGCGACGGCTGGAAATGGCAGAGTTCCTTAAGCAGAAACGATACGGGCAACGGTTCCTGCGAAGTGATTTTTGTTACCGATTTTGACACCTTGATTTGAAGTCGGGTTTCATGCAAAAGGGCGCTTCTATTCCACGCCCTTTTGTTTCCAGAACCCTCTCAGGCCATTTTTTTCATGGCGGTCACAAGCTCCTGGACGGCGGCGGCTGATTTTTCCAGCGCTTTTTGCTCATCTTCGGTCAGACGCAAAGAGATAATCTGCTCAATGCCGTTTTTCCCCAGCTTGACCGGCACACCGACAAAAAGATGGGAAATGCCGTATTCGCCTTCCAGATAAGCGGCGCAAGGCAGAATTTTCTTTTTGTCTTTCAGGATGGATTCCGCCATTTCGACGGCCGCCGATGCGGGCGCATAATAGGCGCTACCGGTTTTTAAAAGGCCGACAATTTCCGCGCCTCCGTTTCTCGTTCTGTTCACCAGGGCTTCTATCCGATCTGTCGACAAAAACTCTGTAACCGGAACTCCTGCCACCGTGGAAAAACGGGGCAGGGGCACCATGGTGTCGCCATGACCGCCTAGCACCAACGCCTGGACATTTTCCACGGAAACCTCCAATTCGGCGGCGATAAATGAACGGAATCTTGCGGAATCCAGAACACCGGCCATGCCGATCACGCGGTTTTTAGGAAAGCCGGTGATTTCCATGGCCACATGGCACATGGCGTCCAGGGGATTACTGACGATAATCAAAATCGCATTGGGCGAATACCGGGCCACCTCTTTTGCCACATGACTCATAATTTTTTTGTTGGTGGCCAGCAGGTCGTCGCGGCTCATTCCCGGCTTGCGGGGAATGCCTGCCGTAATGATGACGATGTCCGAATTTGCGGATCCCTCATAACTGTTGGCTCCGTTTAACTGAGCATCGTGTTTTTCAATCGGCGCCGCTTCAGCCAAATCCAGCGCCTTGCCCTGCGGAACACCCTCGATAATGTCGATCAGCGTCACATCAGCCAGTTCTTTTTCCGCCAGACGCTGTGCGACTGTCGCGCCAACGTTTCCTGCTCCTACCACGGTTACTTTTTGATTCATTGTTTTGGTTTCCTTATTCTGGTTTGTCATGATTGTGTATTTGATTCTTCTACCGGATCTTCTCGATTAGACCACGCTTTCTCCGATGCGCGCAGTTCGCAGCCTTTCCTGAAATGTTTCGACGTCAACAGATCCTTCTTCCGGCGCCCAGGACGCAAAGACCAGTGAAGCTTCTGGATCGTAAGGTCCTTGTTTTACTTCAAAAAATACTGATTGCGCGGCTAGGGGAATCCAAGTGTGGCATGTATTTGCCGGAATTTCCAGGGCGATATTCCCTGTCTCCGGGCCAAGCGAAATTCGCTCTCTGAGGGTGCCTTCCTGTTCCAGAATCAAAACGTCAAGAAGACCGCGGAGCACAATGGCGAACTCGCTTTTTTGCAGATGATGGTGCGGGCGGAAGTAAGAATTGATCTCCGCCGCGATGAATAACCGCTGCACGGGGTCGGACAGGTCTTCGTGGATGTTATAATTCATCCGAAGCCTTCTGGATTTGCCTGCTTGAATGGTCAATTCATCCAGCATTTTTGCTGTGATGATTTTCATGATTTTTCTTCCTCATCTCTGAATCTTTTACGCACAGGATCGAGCTTTTTATCAGAATATCGGGTAATGTCAATGGGCAAGATCCTGTCCTGGAATCAAATTTTGCGTGCATTTTTCAACAGACCATTTTATATTCCGCCATCCTTTTCCGGAGCTCGAAAGATGCCGCTTTACGCCAAAACAAAAAACATCAGCATTGTTTTGTATCAACCCAAGTACGCCGGAAATGTCGGTTCCGTGGCTCGCGCCGCGAAGAACATGGGCATCACCAAGATCATTATTGTAGGCACAATCGATCTGGATCGTGAAGTCATGCAGCAGCGTTCCACACATCTGGCGGCGGATGTTCTGGATCAAATTCAATATGTTGATTCTCTGGAGGCGGTGCTCGGCAGCTTCCATTATCTTGTCGGTTCCACCGCCCGAATCGGTAAAGCCCGCGGGCCTTTTGTGTCGCCGCGTTCGGCTGCACAGCAGATCGCCGATATTTCTCAAAATAACAAAGTGGCATTACTGTTCGGTCCGGAAGATACGGGCCTGGCTAATGATCAATTGCGTCTGTGTCACCTTGTGGTCACCATTCCGACATCCCGGGAATTTACTTCGCTGAATCTTTCACAGGCGGTCATGATTCTCTGTTATGAGATTTTTATTGCTTCATCAACAGCGGCTTTTCCCGAAGAGGCGCAGCCCAGAATCGCGCTTGCTTCCGAACTGGAAGGTCTTTATGGCCAGTTAAAACATTTGCTCGGTAAAATCGGATTTTTAAACCCCGAAAATCCCGAATACTGGATGCTGGATTTGCGCCGTCTTTTTTCCCGCTTACATCTCTCTTCAAGAGAAGTGAAAATCTTTCGCGGAATCTGCAGGCAATTGGAGTGGTATGCGGAAAATAAAAAAACTTGATCTCGGCCCAAAAGAAGTTTTATAAAACATCCACGTTTCGCAAATGAATAAGAAGGTTTTCCACAAACAGGAGGGAAAAATGATGAAACAAGTTTTCCATGCACCATATGCTTTGCGAAGATTGATTCCGGGGATTATGTTTGTGCTGTTTTTCTACGCCTGTGCTCAGCCCGGCTTTTCCCGGACCCAACGGGTGGGAGGCCCCTGTTCGTACAAGAGCTATCCCGGTCAGGCGACAATCCTTTCCATATCCCTCACAGAAGAAGGTGCTCAAAATGAAGGCAAGCAATTTGATGTCCGGTTTACCTTCAAACCCCGGGAAAAGGTTCAAGAGGCTTTTGCGCAAGATGAAACAAAACGATATTTGCTTTACGGCGACCATTTTCAATATCCCGATCAGGATTTTTTGACGCGCCATCACCTGCGGGTCGGTGTTGTGCTGGACGGAAATATGCAAGTGATCGTTTCCGGAACCTGCACGCCGGTTCTTTTTGATTTTCCGTCTTTAAAACCATGAAGAAAAGGATTTCCATGAAAAAAAGATTGGGTTTGACGGTTTTGATGATGACTTTGGTTCTGATGATGGCGTCAACTTCTGCGAGGAGTGATGATGAAATTCCCCGGGTTTTGTCTGAAGCAAAACAAAAGATTACGGCGGAATTGCATCGTTTGGATACCGGCTTGAAAAAAGCGGCTGAAAATTTAGGACAAACGGGACTGACCAGTGACCAGGCTCGCCGGATTTTAGCAAATCTATGCGGCGATTTTGACTATGCGGCGGATTGCGCAGCGGTTGATATGCAGGGGAAAATGGTGACGATCGAACCGGCGCCGTATCGGCAATTTGAAGGCAAGGACATATATGATCAGGAACAGGTTCAGCGTATCCTGAAAAGCGGCAAGCCTGTATTAAGTAGCGTTTTCCGTTCGGTCGAAGGTTTTCCGGCGGTCGATGTTGAATATCCGGTTGTGACTTCCACGGGGAAAAGGCTTGGACAGGTCAGCGTTCTTTTCCAGCCGGAGAAAATGCTGGGGAAAATCATTGCCCCGCTTGTTCAGGGAACTCCGTCGAATATCTGGGTTATGGAGAAAAAAGGCCGGATTCTCTACGATGCGGATAACCGCCAAATCGGTCTTCATCTATTTACATCAAGCCTTTATTCACCGAACAAGAGCCTGATTCTGCTGGGTCGCCGCATCTCGGCTTTGCCCGAGGGAAAGGGAATTTATCGATTTCGGCGCACATCGTCATCCGAGGAGGTTGTCGTGAAAAACGCGGCCTGGCAAAGTGTTTCCCTATACGGAAACGATTGGCGCCTGGTAGCCATTCATGTAGAAAAACCCGGTGCTGATCCGACCGGCAAAGAGCTGGTCGTAGCGGCGACCCTGGAAAAGCAACTGGAGGATTTGGTAGCGTTGCCTGCGCTGAAAAAGGCTCTGTCTACCGGCGATACCCGGAAAAGCTTGAAACTATTGAAGAACTTTTACGAAGAAGCGCCCGGCATTTATTCTGTACAATGGATGGACGCAAAAGGAATCAACCGACTTGGGTATCCGGAGGATAACAGTCTGCTTAATTATGATTATCATTCCCGGCGAATGAAAGAAGACCCTGATTTTCTGAAGATCCTGGAAGAAAGAAAACCGGCAGTTTACGAAACGCCTCTTTTTGAGGGCAAAACGGGTGCTTTTACTTTCCGGCCGGTTTTTCAGCGTGACCGGTATCTGGGTATGGTCTATTTTATCAAACTGAAATAGTGTCTTGTGTGTCTTGTTCGGATTGTCTGCTGCTATTTAAAAAGCAAGACAAACTTTTCAAAAATATCTCTTTGGAAATGATCCAGCATTTCTTCCTTCATGGTTTTTAATGCTTCAAAAGCCGTAAGTTGTGTTCGGTAGTTTCTTTTGGAAGCCAGCGCGTCAAAAACATCGGCCACAGAGCAGATTTTACCGTAGAGGTGGATTTCGTTGCCACGAAGCCGCCGGGGGTACCCCAAGCCATTGTTTCTTTCGTGATGCTGAAGAACAATGATACGGCTTTCGTCACCCATTTGCCGAGCTTCGTTTAAAATCCGGAACCCCATGCCGGGATGCTTGCGCATTACGTCCATTTCTTCCCTGGTCAATTCGCCTTTTTTGTTGAGAATCGCCTCGTCAATTTTTATCTTGCCGATATCATGGAGGAAAAAACCGGCTGCCAGCGCGTGCAGGTCGTGCCGATCTTTCTTTTGCAAAACCGATATGGCTAGAGCGGTTCCCAAAAGGCCGACATTGGCGGAATGGATATATTCATTATAATCATAAGAGGTCAGCCTCAACAGATAGCTTACCGCGTCGTTATGGGCAAGCAGCATCTCCACAATGCCGAAGATTCCCCGCTTGAATTCGGCGATTTTTTCCCCTATCGGTGTTCCCCAGAGATTCTTAATCATATCGACGGAGTGCGAATGGACGAGACCTGCCCTCTCTGGCAAAGGCAGGTTATGATTATCCAGCGTTTCCTGTAGTTTTTCCGAAGCGGCCGTAAGCCCTTGAGCAAAATTTTTGTCCGGTTGTTCCATATCCTGCTGGAGCGCCTCTTCCACGGGAATACCCTTATTTTCATCAATGCTGACGGTTTTAATGCCGAAGTTTGCAATTTTTTTGATTTGCTGTGGAGAGGTGATGGTAAAGCTGTTGGTTAAAAAAGGGTGAGCATGCCAGGCGCTGGAAAGGTTGACATACATGCCGATTTTCAACTGGGATGTGCTGATGATGGTTGCCATAGAAAATTCCTTATAGATTCGGATACAATCGTTTCATGCATTCCGGACAGATGCCGTGACTGAAAACCGCGTCCGACCTCTCGGTGATATACGTTTCGATCTGCTCCCAATAGCCGGAATCATTGCGTATCTTTTTGCAAGAAGCACAAATGGGCAGCAAGCCGCCGAGGATTTTAATTTCTGACAGGGCTTTTTGCAACTCGGCAATCAAATTTTCACGCTCTTTTTCCAATTGTCGGCGCTCCGTTGATTTACCGATCAGTTCCGCAAGATTATTCAGCATGTTTCTTTCCTGCCGTAAAAATGGACCTTCAAATTCCGCCGGCCGCTCTTCCAGATAGCAAACTTCAATTTTCCCGGTTTCGCGCCCGGAAACACGGATGGACGCAGTTTGGAACCAAGGGCTTTTCTGGAAGTTGTGCGTGCCGTATTCCTGATTTTCCCAGATAATTCGGCAGACGGATATTTCCGGAAATTGATAAGCTTGGGCGATAAAAACCGCGCAGGTATGGAACATTTCGGCTTGAGACAAAGAACTCTTCCGCACGACATCGGAGACGGAAAGGATGCAGTTGAGTTCCTTGACCCGTTCATTGAGATTGTGTGAATATTTTTTCAGCTCGTCTTCCGATACTCTGCGTTCTGTAATGTCGCGAGCCACCGTACGAAATCCCGCCGGATGGCCCGCCGCATCCCTGATTAATACAACGTTTAATTGATGAATACGGATGGTTCCGTCTTTGCGAACAATTTCATAGTCGTCCAATTTGTTCGGCTTGCCGGTTTGAAAAACATTTCCATAGATTTGTTGCAGTCTTCTCTTGGTTTCGTCTGTTGAAAACTGGCGATAATTCATCCGGCAAAGCTCTTCTTTCGTATATCCCATGATGGCACAAGCTGCGTCATTGCAAAATAAAATATTCCCTTGAAGATCGGTTTCAAAATAACCTTCCAAAATATTATCCAGGATGGCGCGGTATTTTTCTTCGCTTTCCCGAAGTTCTTCTTCCATCGCTTTGCGCTCGGTGATATCCATTTCAATTCCATCCCAACATACCAAACCGTCACCGAGGACATGCGGTGTCGATGCAAGCGTAACCCAGCGATTTTTTCCAGCCGCATCCTTGATTCGAATATCCCTTCTGAAGGTTGAAAGCGTTTTACTAGCTTTTTCTTCATCTTTGGTTAAAGATGCCGCATCTTCATCCAGGACGCTTTTGTACATTAAGGAGGCATCAGCCATGCCTTCTTCAGGCGATATCCCGTGGAGTTGCTTTACCGTGTCGCTCAAATACGAAAATTGCCTGGTGCCGTCGCTTTTTATGAAGAGTTGATAGATGACGGTCGAGGGAAGATGGTTGGTAATGGCTTTCAGACGGGCTTCATTTTCCCGTAGGCTTTTTTCCGCCTGATGTCGCGCTTCGATTTCCCCTTGGAGGTTTTGCCGCATGCGCTGATTGGCCATCAGTGTCAGACTGTAGGTTTGCAACAGAACCAGCATTTGAAAAGACACCAGCATGATTTTATTGTGGATGGCAGAGTGATAAAAATTCTGCTCGTTGGGAATGAAAATAATGATGATCATTTGGATCATACAAACGAGACTAAAGCCGATAAAGACAACTTTCAGGTTTCTGACCAGCGGACGCATCGCCGGTTCAATGCCATAAAAAAGAAACCACACATACTGCAGGTACACCAGCGCGCTGACGGTTACCACATTGAAGGTTCTGGCCGCCGTATGAGGATGAATAAAGAGCAAATAGGAGTGAATGATGGTAAAAACCAAGAGCAAAACATAGTTTTGAACTTGAGAATTTTTCTTTTCAAAAAAGCTTTGCAGTCCCGCATATCCTGTTATTGTCGCTGCAATAAGCAAGATGTTGGCTGCGAGAACAGAAAGAGTATCGGGGATAAAACCACGCAGAACCAGGAGCAGGGTTCCCGTTGTCTTGATCGCAAAATCCGCCACCCACAGATGGAGACCCAAAAAGAAGTCCCGGTTTTGAATCCACAACTGGAAAAGAACCCAGGTGCAAATCATGCTGGAAATCATCAGAATAAACATGAGGGTGCGAATATCAATAGAGATCACACGATACCTCTTTACCGGAAGCTTGGAGAAATGTCCGGTCACCGGAGGAAGAAGCCTCTTGATCGTCAGAATGCTGGTTATTCAATTTCTTCCGGTTTCCGAATGAAAACTTTTATTCCAAATCCTGTGCCGTTGTCAATGTTGACCTCTACAAACAATGAAAAAAGGAAGTTGAAAAATTTGGACAATATCCGTAAAGATGCGGAAACCGGAAACCACAAAGGAGATAACATCATGATTTCAAAAAGATCGTCTCAATTCACATCCTTCATTGTGATGGATGTGATGGCGAGAGCGGAAGAGCTGGAACGTAAGGGCGAGCATATCATTCACCTGGAAGTGGGCGAGCCGGATTTTCCCACACCGGGAGTGATTACCGATGCGGCGATTGAGGCTCTTCAAACTCATAAAACCCGCTACACGCATGCTTTGGGGCTTCTTGAATTGCGTCAGGCGATTTGTGAAAACTATCTGAAAGAGTATGGCGTGGAAATTACTCCCGATCAGGTGCTGGTGTCCACCGGGACCTCTCCTTTGCTTCTGTTCGCCATGCTGGCCATTTTGGATTCCGGTGACGAGGTTATTGTTTCCAATCCCCGCTATCCCTGCTATCAGAATTTTATTCTGGCGGCGGGTGGAAAACTGAAAGAAATTCAAACGTATCCAGAGGATGGCTTTCAATATCGGCACAAGGACATCCAAAAAAAACTCTCGCGGCGGACAAAAGCCATCATGATCAATTCGCCATGCAACCCGACAGGCATCGTCATGACCGAGGGCCAGTTGCAGGATATTGCCGGTTTTGACGGCCCATACATTCTATCCGACGAAATTTATCACGGCCTGGTTTATCGAAACCGGGAACACTCCATTCTGGAATTTACCGATAAAGCTTTTGTGATCAACGGTTTTTCCAAACGTTACGCCATGACGGGCTGGCGTCTGGGCTATCTGATTTTTCCAAAAAAATTCAGCGCGGTCATGCAGCGAATCCATCAGAATTTTATGATTTCGGCCAGTGGGTTCACGCAATGGGCGGGCATTGCCGCGCTTCAGAAAGCGCAGGAGGATGTTGCCAAAATGGTGAAGGTATATGACGAACGCCGCCGCTACATGCTGGAACGACTGACCGATATGGGATTCACCATTCATGTCGAGCCCACCGGCGCATTTTATGTGTTTGCCGACGGACGCAGATTTTTTTCTGATTCTTACCAAGAGGCTTTCCGGATTACCGAGGAGGCAAAAGTCGGTGTGACGCCCGGTGTGGATTTCGGTAGCGGCGGAGAGGGATTTCTGCGCTTTTCCTATGCGACATCCCTGGACAATATCCGGGAAGGTCTGAACCGTCTGGAGGGATATTTGAAAAAAACATGATTATTCTAGACAAGTTTTTTGATTTAGCCTATTTTGCCGACAATGATCATTCTAAAGGAGGAGCCCATGTCGTACAAATACATTGAAGTAAAAATTGAAAATTATGTGGCCACGGTGACGATGGCGCGGGTGGATGCGCTCAACGCGCTCAGTCTGGAATTGGCGACGGAAATTGCCTCGGTATTTCGGGAACTTGGCGCAAACGAAGATGTCCGGGCCATCATTTTAGCAAGCAGAGCCAGAATTTTCTGCGCCGGCCTCGATTTAAAGGAAGCGGCCGCCGGCGCCAATTTAAGTCCGAAGGGCGTTCTGGATCTGATTGCAAAATTTCAGCCTCTCTTTGATTGCTGCAATTTCATTGAAGAATGTCCAAAACCGGTTATCGCGGCAGTTCACGGCAAATGTATCGGAGGCGGCCTGCACATCATCTCCGCCTGCGATATTCGCCTCTGCACGGAAGACGCAACCTTCTGTCTCAAAGAACCCAAAATCGGTCTGGTGGCCGATATGGGCGCCCTGCAGAGACTGCCTCTGATTCTGGGACAGGGATACACTCGGGAACTGGCGTTTACCGTAGATGATTATAATGCTCAGCAGGCCCAGCAAATGGGACTCGTCAATCATGTCTATACGGATCGGGATGCTTTGTATGACGCCGCCCGGAAGATGGCGGAAAAAATTGTCGCCAATGCTCCCCTCGCCATCCGCTGCACCAAGGAAGTTCTCAATTTCAGCCGTTATGTGAATGTTTACGAGGGCATGGCTCTGGCGATCCAGAAAAACGCCACCATGTTGATGACGGACGATCTGAAAGAAGCCGTGATTTCCTTCCTGGAAAAACGACCTCCGAATTTCAAGGGGAAATAGAAGAAATCCAAAGAAGTTTATTGACAAAACTCGTTTCTTAATAGTAAGGGGAAAACCCCTGTGGTGTAAGAGATTTCCTGAAGTTTCAGGATCATCCGCGCAGGGAAAGGCAAAGCAGAATCAATATTTATAAGTAAGCTCCTGGAGAATCCGGGAGCATTACGTATAACACTAAAGAAGTAAGGAGGCAGTATGGATTTAAGAGATGCGTATTTTGTTGACGGCGTACGGACATGGTTCGGGAAGGCCAGACAGGACGGCCATTACTGGAGCACAAGGGCGGATGACCTGGTGACCAAGGTCATGAAAGAACTTGTCAGAAGAAACCCGACAGTTCCCTGGGACGAAGTGGATGACAACATCTGGGGTGCAACAACGCAGGTTGGCGATCAGGGTACCACGATGGGCAGAGTGGCAGTAATGACTGCAGGCCTTTCGGAAAAAGTAGCTGGATTTTCGGTTGACCGCATGTGCGCGGGCGGCATGACCTGCCAGGCGATCGGCGGCTCGTTCATCAAGACAGGTTGTGCCGACATGATTATCGCCGGCGGCGTCGAGCACATGGCTCACCATCCGATGGGTGCGGGCGCGGATCCCAATCCTCGCGTTGTCACTGAAAAGATGGTGGAAGTAAAGTATTTCAACATGGGCAACACAGCGGAAAAACTCCATGACTGGATGCCGGAAAACGGCGAGCAGCCGGTAACCAAGGAAGAAGCGGACGAATACGCTTTTCATTGTCTGGAAAAATATTTCAAAGCCCTGGATGAAGGCTACTATGCCAAACATTGCGTGGATATGACTGTATTTTCTCCCACCGGCTGGAAAGTGGCCAACTACGACGAGCAGGCCAAACGCGGCACAACACTGGAAAGCATTAAAGGCCTCCGGAAGTTCCCCTTTAAAGCGGAAGGCCATGTCACCGCAGCCAACGCCTCTGGATTGAACGACGGCGCGTGCGCATCGCTCTTAATATCGGGCAAAAAGTGCAAAGAACTCGGCATTAAACCCAAAATGAGATTTGTCGGCGCTGCTTTTGCCGGTGTAGATCCTTCCATCATGGGCTGGGGTCCTGTTCCTTCCACGGAAAAAGTTCTCAAAAACTTCGGCATGAAATTTGAAGACCTCGACATCATCGAGCTTAACGAGGCTTTTGCGGTTCAGGCTGTCGGTTTCATGAAACACTTCGGCATGAAAACCCCTGTTGATCCCAGACTCAATCCCTACGGCGGAACCATTGCGATGGGTCATCCCCTGGCCAGCTCCGGCGTTCGTTTGAGCATGCAGCTTGCGCAGGACTTCGAGTTGAATCCCAATGCCAAGTACGGGCTGACCACCATGTGCGTCGGTCTGGGCATGGGCGGGTCGATTATTTGGGAAAATGTAGTTGGAAAAAATTTCTAGGAGGCTCACACAATGGCTAAATATATAACAGAATGTAAATTAAACTTTTTTCAGTCAAAGAAAGCAGGCAAGATCGCAATTGTCACCATGGATAACGGGCAGTTCTACAACATTCCCAACACCTGGGGCGTTGAAGCGCTGGAATCTTTAAACAAAGTGCTCGACATCGTGGAAAAAGACAAAGATGTCAAAGGCTGGATGTTGACCGGCAAACCCTTCATTTTCAATGTCGGCGCGGACATCATGAGCGTGGATGTGAATATTAAACGGGATGACGCGGTTCAGATCGGCGCAACCGGCCATGCCACCTTTTCCCGCATCATGAAGCTGCCCTTCCCGACCCTGGCGGCCATCAACGGCGCGGCCATGGGCGGCGGCGTGGAAGTGGGTCTTTACCACAATTATCGCACCATCTCCAAGAGCCCGGGCGGATGCGATCATT
>Ga0209604_1002147_pt1 | contig 14662 bp, 14 predicted proteins | sample AD_UKC097_MetaG_FD_184405 | JGI IMG/M metagenome (GOLD analysis project Ga0209604, IMG submission 184405) | Active sludge microbial communities of municipal wastewater-treating anaerobic digesters from USA - AD_UKC097_MetaG (SPAdes) (version 2) | ecosystem: Engineered > Bioreactor > Anaerobic >... | reverse complement strand
TTCAGGCGCAAGGCCAGCGCGCCGACGCCACCGAGCTGGCGCGCAGCCAGGAGTCGCTGACCGCCTTTCTGCACCGTCAAGCGCTGGCCTTGCGCCTGAACGAGGTGGATCGCGCCGCGCTGCGCTTCCTGATCGAGTCGCTCAACGACGATGGCTACCTCGAAGACTCGCTGGCCGAACTGGCCGCCGGCCTGGCCGGGGGTGACCTGGAGCAGGCCGAGGAACTGGAGCACCGCTTCACCATGGCGCTGGGCCTGCTGCAGTCGCTGGAGCCCACCGGCGTCGGCGCGCGCAACCTGGGCGAATGCCTGCGCCTGCAGCTCAAGGCCCGGCTGGCCCAGGCGCCGGACGACGCGCTGGCCGCCGTGGCGCTGCGACTCTGCGGCCAGCCCATGGACCTGCTCGCTCGGCGCGACGTCAAGCGCCTGGTGCAACTCAGTGGCGATCCGGAGGCTGATGTGCGCGCCGCCATCGGGCTGATCGCCCGGCTGGAGCCCAAGCCGGGGCGACGCTTCGTCGACGTGGAGCGCAACCTCATCATCCCCGACGTGATCGTGACCCGGGTCAGTGGCGCCGGGCAGCCGCGTTTCACCGTGCGACTGAACGCCGACGTGATGCCGCGCCTGCGCGTGCACGACATCTATGCCAGCGCGCTGCGCCAGCACAAGGGCGAGGGCAGCCAGGCGCTGCAGCAGCGGCTGCAGGAGGCGCGCTGGTTCATCAAGAACATCCAGCAGCGCTTCGACACCATCCTGCGCGTGTCCAACGCCATCGTCGAGCGGCAGAAGAACTTCTTCGTGCACGGCGAGCTGGCCATGCGCCCGCTGGTGCTGCGCGAGATCGCCGACGAACTGGGCCTGCACGAGTCGACCATCAGCCGGGTGACCACCGCCAAGTACATGGCCACGCCCTTCGGCACTTTCGAGCTGAAGTATTTCTTCGGCTCCGGACTGGGTACCGAGACCGGCGGCAACGCGTCCAGCACCGCGGTGCGCGCGCTGATCCGGCAGTTCGTTGCCGCCGAGAATCCGAAAAAGCCGCTCAGCGACAACCAGATCGCCGACATGCTCAAGGAACAGGGCATCGAATGCGCGCGGCGCACCGTGGCCAAATACCGCGACGCGTTGAAGATCGCGCCGGCCAACCTGAGAAAAGCCTTGTGAACCAACTGCAACTGTTCCTGCCCTGCGCCGCCGGCGTCGAGGAGCTGCTGGCCGAAGAGGTGCATCGCCTCAGCGGCCTGCAGGGCCAGGATCTGCTGATGCATCGCGGCGGCGTGCTGGCGCGCGCGGCCTGGCGCGACGTGATGGGGCTCAACCTGCACGGCCGGCTGGCGCAACGCGTGCTGGTGCAGCTCTCGCACACGCCGTATCGCAACGAGCGCGACCTGTACGAGGCCGCAAGCGCCGTGGCCTGGGAGCTCTGGTTCACCACCCGGCAGACCTTCAAGATCGAGATCACCGCGCAGCACAGCCCGCTGACCTCGCTGAACTTTGCCGCGCTCAAGATCAAGGACGCGGTGGCCGACCGCTTCCGCCACAAGACCGGCGTGCGCCCCGACGTCAACACCCAGTGGCCGGACGTGCGCCTCTATGCCCACCTGACCACCGACACCGCCACGCTGTACATCGACACCTCGGGCGAGCCGCTGTTCAAGCGCGGCTGGCGGGAGGACACCGGCGAGGCGCCGCTGAAGGAAACCCTGGCCGCCGCGATGATCGCGGCCAGCGGCTGGGATGCCCAGGCGGCCGACGGCGTGCCGCTGTACGACCCCTGCTGCGGCAGCGGCACGATCGCCATCGAGGCCGCGCAGATCGCCTGCGGTATCGCGGCGGGCTCGCGCCGGCGTTTCGGCTTCGAGACGCTGCTGCCGTTCCAGCCGCACGTCTGGCAAGCGATGAAGGAGCAGGCGAAGGCCGCCGAGCATGCGCCCACCGCACCGGTGTTCGGCAGCGACGTGGCCCACCGCATGGTGGACTTCGCGCAGCGCAACGCCGAGCGCGCCGGCGTCGCGCACGCGGTGCAGTTCCGGGGTGGCGACGCGTTGCAGCGCCAGCCGCCGTGCGAACAGCCGGGCGTGATGCTGCTGAACCCGCCCTATGGCGAGCGCATTGCCGCAGCCGGCGTGGCCGGCGCGATGCGGCGCGGCGGGCGCGAGGCCTTCCAGCCCGGTGCGCTGGCGCTGCAACGGCGCGAGAGTGGGCCCGGCGCCCTCACCGCGCCCGGCGGCGCGGCGCCGGCCGGTGACGACGGTGCCGACTTTTTCCTGCAACTGGCTGCGCACTGGAAGAAGCACTATGCCGGCTGGACCGCCTGGATGCTCACGCCCGACCTCAAGCTGCCCGGCAAGATGCGCCTGAAGGAAAGCCGCCGCGTGCCGATGTGGAACGGCCCCATCGAATGCCGGCTGTTCCGTTTCGATCTGGTCAAAGGACAGCATCGCGGCCCGGCGGGCGCATGAGCGCCGCCGGGCCGCCCCAAGGCGCGAAGGCCCCCTCGGGGGGCAGCGAAGTACACACAGTGACGAGCGTGGGGGCTTGTGTTGTCTTGGACACCAACATCGCGCTCGATGTGCTGGTGTTCAGCGACCCCGCCGCGTTGCCGCTGCGCGACGCGTTGGCGGCGGGATCGTTGCGATGGCTCGCCACCGGTGCGATGCGCGCCGAATTGGCGCGGGTGCTGGGCTATCCCCAGATCATGCCGCGCCTGGCCTTCTATGGGATGAGCGCAGCCGATGTGCTGGCTGCCTTCGACCGCCAGAGCCGGCCGGTGGACGCCGCGCCGAAGGCCGCCGTGACCTGCACCGACCGCGACGACCAGATCTTCATCGACCTGGCCGTCGCCCACCGCGGTGCGCTGCTCAGCAAAGACCGCGCGGTGCTCAAGCTGCGCAAGCGCCTGCTGGCCCTGGGCGTGCGCGTCGGCGCCACGCTGGACGCGCTGCCGGGCTGAGGCCGGCCAGCCGGCCCCGGCGTACACTGAACCCATGCGCCGGCCCGCGGCGGCCGCGCCCTCATCATTTCCCAAACAGGCCACGCCATGAACACCCCCAACCTCCTGGTCACCCCGACCGACGCCGAACCGATGCGCGCCGAGGACTTCGACGCGCTCGACGAGATCCTCGACGAGTTGCGCACCCGCTACGACGAAACCCCGCAGTGGGAGTTCTGCGAAGGCTTCATGGCCGCGCTGATCTGCTGCCGCCGCCTGATCATGCCCAGCGAATACCTGCCCGCGCTGCTGGGCACCACGGCGGACGGTCAGGAACCCGAGGCAGGCGACGGCTCCTTCGCTGACCAGGCCCAGTTCGAGCGCTTCATGACGCTGTGGTCCCGTCGCTGGAACGAGGTGGCCACCGCCCTGAACACCCAGGTGGAGCAGCTGGACGACGATCGCGCCTACGCGCCCGAAGTGATGGACGTGCGCGGCGCCGTGGCCACCCTGGGCGAGGCCGAGCGCGCCGAACTCGGCGATGCCGACCTGCCCGCGTTCGCCCAGATCTGGGCCCTGGGCTTCATGTACGCGGTGGAGGTGTGGCCCGAGGAGTGGGACCCGCCCAAGGACCGCAAGCTGGCCAGGATCCACGACCAGGCGCTGGAAGCCATCGTGGCGCTGACCGAGGACGACGAGGACGAGCCCACGCTGTCCGCGCTCAGCGAGGACGGTCCGCCCAGCGTGAGCGAGGCCCGCCTGAACGCCTACGGCGAAGCGCTGTGGGCGGTGTACGACCTGCGCGAGATCTGGCGCGACATCGGCCCGCGCGTGGAGACCGTGCACGTGGCGCCCACCCCCGGCCGCAACGACCCCTGCTCCTGCGGCAGCGGCAAGAAATACAAGAAATGCTGCGGGGCGTGAGCTTCAGGAAGTCCTGAACTGATAGCGCCTTGTGGCCATCCCGCGATGGGAAGAGGCCGATCTGACTTCAAGAACAAGCTGAAAACGGCCTGCGAGGCCGCACCGTTCACCCCATGAACGCCTTCAGCGCCGCGGCGGTCTCCTCGGGCAGCTGCTCGGGGATGAAATGGCCGGCCGGCATGGCCCAGCCCGTGACGCTCGCCTTGCACTGGGCTTGCCAGAGTGCCAGCGGCTCGAACAGGCGGTGCACCACGCCGTGCGCGCCCCACAGCACCAGGGTGTCGCAGGCGATCTTGTCGCCGCGCGCACGGCCCTCGCGGTCGTGTTGCAGGTCGATGCCGGCGCTGGCGCGGTAGTCCTCGCAGGCGGTGTGGATCGCCTCGGCGCGGCAGAAGCAGCGTTCGTACTCGGCCAGCGCGCGCGGCTCGATGTGGCCCAGCCCGCCGCTGCCCCAGCCGCCGAGCTTGGCGTGCAGGTAGGCCTTGGGGTTGCCGCCGATCATCAGCTCGGGCAGCGGCGCGGGCTGGATCAGGTGGAACCAGTGGTAATAGGCGCGGGCGAAGTCGAAGTCGGTGCGCGCATACATGTCCAGCGTGGGCGCGATGTCGATCACGCACAGCTTGTTGACGCGGGCCGGGTGGTCCAGCGCCAGGCGGTGCGCCACCCGGCCGCCCCGGTCGTGGCCGCACAGCGCGAAGGTGTCGATGCCCAGCGCATCGATCCCCTCGATCAGGTCCTGCGCCAGCGCGCGCTTGCTGTAGTTGCTGTGGTCTGGCAGGCCCGGCGCGTGCGAGGAGTCGCCGTAGCCGCGAAGATCCGGCAGCACCAGGAAGAAGTCGTGGCGCAGAAGCTGCGCCACGCGCTGCCACATGACCTGGGTCTGGGGGAAGCCATGCAGCAGCAGCAAGGCGGGCGCCCGCGGATCGCCGCCAGTGCGCAGCGCGATCTCGGCGCCGGCGGTGGCGATGCGGCGGGGCTCAAAACCTTCAAACCAGGTGGGCGTGTTCATGGACGGATAACCTCGGTCGGTGCGGTCAGGGCCTGCGGCACGGCCTGCGCCAGAAAATCGTACACCGCGCGAATGCGCCCACTGTTGCGGATCTCGCGGTGCACGGTGAGCCAGACCGGCAGGTGGGGCAGCGGCAGCATCGGCAGCAGGCGTTGCACGCCGGGCTCGGTGTCGATCTCGTAATCGGCCACGAAGCCCACGCCCAGGCCGGCGCGCACCGCCGCCCACTGCGCGATCAGGTCGTCGGTGCGCAGGGCGAATCGCTCCGGGGTCACCGGGAAACCCATCGCCGCGAAGCCGCGCAGCAGATCGTCCTGCTGGTCATAGCCGATCAGTTCGTGCTGCAACAGGTCGGAGGGGATCGCCGGGGTGCCGCGCCGTGCCAGGTAGGCGCGGCTGGCACAGGCCGACAGCGTCACGTCGGCGATGCGCCGCGCGACCAGGCTGGCCTGCGCGGGTTGCACCATGCGCAGCGCAATGTCGGCCTCGCGCTGCAGCAGGTTGCTGACCTGGTTGCTCACCACCAGTTCGATCTGGATCGCGGGGAGCGCCACGCGCATCCGGGCCAGCACCGGGGGCAGCAGGTAGCAGGCCACCGGCTGGCTGGCGCTCAGGCGCACGGTGCCGGCCTGCTGGGCCTGCGAGTCGAGCAATCGCTCGGCCAGCGCCAGTGCGCCGGACTGCATCGCGCGCGCCGGCCCGGCCAGGTCCAACGCCAGTGCCGTGGGCCGCAGGCCGCGCCCCGTGCGCTCGAACAGCACCTTGCCCAGCTGCGATTCCAGATCCGCGATGTGCCGGCCGGCGGTCGGCTGGCTGATGCCCAGTTGGCGGGCCGCGCCCAGCAGGCTGCCGCGCTCCAGCGCGGCGAGGAAGGTCGGCAGCAGGCTCCAGTCGAAGGAGCTATTCATTTTTGCAACTGTGATGTTTATGAATGGCTAATTGTGTAATCAGTCGGGTCTTTTCACAATGCCTGCATGGCCGAAAGGCAGGCTTCAAGGAGATCGATGATGGACAACACGGTTTTGGTTCTGGGGGCGCGGGGACGGTTGGGCGGCGCGGTGACGCAGGCGTTCGCGGTGGCGGGCTGGCGGGTGCTGGCGCAGCGGCGCGCGGGTGGCACCGCGCCTGCGGCGGTGGCCGGCGTCGAATGGGTGTTGGCCGATGCCGCCGACACCGCCACGCTGCGGCAGGCCGCGGCGGGGGCGCGCGTGGTGGTGCATGCGATGAACCCGGCCTACACGGCGGCGGCCTGGCGCGCCGAGGCACCCGGCCTGATGCAGGCGGCGATCGACCTGGCCGCCGCGCTGGGGGCCCATCTGCTGTTTCCCGGCAATGTGTACAACTTCGGCGCCGCCATGCCGCCGGTGCTGGCACCGGACACCCCGCAGCGGCCCTCCACGGCCAAGGGCCGCGTCCGGGTCGATCTGGAGCAGCAGCTCGCGCAGGGGGCGCGGCAGCACGGCTTTCCCGCCACGGTGATCCGCGCGGGTGATTTCTTCGGCGGCGGCCGCGGTTCCTGGCTGGATCAGGTGATCGCGAAGAAGCTGCCGCAGGGCCGTGTCACCTGGCCAGGCGCCTTGGACGCGCCACACGCCTGGGCCTATCTGCCCGATCTGGCCCGGGCCTTTGTCGACGTGGCCGAGGCCGGTGGTGTGCCGGGCGGTTGTGAAACCCTGCACTTCGCCGGCCACACCGTGACCGGGCGCGACTGGCTGGCCGCGCTGACCGACGTGGCCTGGGAGCAGGGCTGGTTGCCGCGCGAGGGTGCGCTGCGCACCGGCCGCCTGCCCTGGGGCCTGATGCGCCTGGCGTCGCCCTTCGTGCCGATCGTGGCCTCGCTGCTGGAGATGCGCTACCTCTGGGACGTGCCACACGCGCTGGACGGCGCGGCGCTGGCGCGGCGCGCCGGCGGGCAACCGCCCACGCCGTTTGGGGATGCGGTGCGCGAGGCCATCAACCAGCTGGATCTGGCCCCGCACGGGGCGATGTCGTCGGGCCCCCAAGCGGGCCACTCCATCACTCAAGGAGTCTGAATCATGGAACGCAGAAGCTTTATTCGGGTCATGGGCGGTGGTGTGGTGCTGGCCGCCGCACCGGCGCTGGTCGCCTGCTCGTCCGCCCTGCCGCCCGAGGCCGTGGCCGCCTGGCAGCCCCCGGCGCCGCCGGCTCCGGGCAGCGATGTGCGGCGCTGGATCCTGGCGCACGCCATCCTGGCACCTCATTCGCACAACCTGCAATCCTGGCTCGTGGACCTGCGTCAGCCGGGTGAGATCGCGCTGTACTGCGACCGCACCCGCCTGTTGCCCGAGACCGATCCGTTTTCGCGCCAGATCATGATGAGCCAGGGCACCTTCCTCGAAGTGCTGGACCTGGCCGCGCGCCAGCAGGGGCAACGCGCCGAGATCGCCTTGTTTCCCCAGGGCGAGTTCGATCCGAAGGCGGCGCCGGCGAATGGCCTGACGGCGCGCATCCGCCTGGTGCCCGACGCCACCGTCAAGCCCGATCCGCTGTTCGCCCAGGTGTTCCGGCGGCACACCAACCGCAGCGCCTACGAGATGAAGGCCCCGGAGGCCACGGCCCTGCAGGCCATCGCTGGCGCCGCGATGGGCCTGGGCGACACGCTCCCGCTGCGCGTGGGCTTCGCGGGCCCGCAGGACGCCCGCATCGGCGAGCATCGCGCGATCGCCCGTGACGCCTGGCGCATCGAACTGGTCACGCCGCGCACGGTGATGGAGTCGTACCAGGTGCTGCGCGTCGGGCCGACCGAGATAGCGCAGCACCGCGACGGCATCTCGATCAACGACCCCATGGTGCGCGCGCTGGCCGCCGTGGGCCTGTTCGACCGCACCAAGGTGCCCGGCGCCGATGACAGCGCCACGACCGGGCAGATCAAGGACTTCGCCACAAAAATCGAGGCCACGCCCGCCTTTTTCTGGATGGTGACCGAGGGCAATGACCGCCGCACCCAGGTCAACGCCGGTCGTGCCTATGTGCGCGCCCAGCTGGCGGCCACGGCGGCGGGGCTGTCCATGCACCCGCTGCAGCAGGCGCTGCAGGAATACCCGGAGCAGGCCAGGCCGTATGCGGCGATCCACCGATTGCTCGGCGCACAGCCGCCGCGTCAGACGGTGCAGATGTGGGCCCGGCTGGGTTATGCGCCGCCGGTGGGCCCGGCGCCGCGGCGCGGGCTGGAGGCGCACCTGATGGCGGCCTGAACCGGCACGCCCCTGGCGGTGTTCAGGCCGACAGTTCGAACGCCGCCTCGGCCCTTGTCTGGCCGTTGATGCGCAGGTCGATGCGGTGGTCCCCTGGATACAGGGTGCGCGTGGTCACCGGCCGCAAGCTGTGGCGCTTGGCCAGCACGCGCGTCTCGCCGGGCGCGAGCGTGAGCGTCCAGCCCTTGAACACCTTGGCCGAGGTGCCGCCATGGGCGCGCACATGGTGCACCGCGTAGTCGATGGTCAGCGTCTGCGCCCGCCGGCTGTCGGACCGCAGCGTGACCTGCAAGCCCAGCGCGTCGCCGATGGCCACCCGCGACGCCGACAGCGCCAGCGCGGCCTGGCCTTTCAGCGGGCGGCCCACGCCCCAGGCGGCCAGCGTGGGGGCGTGGCCCTGCTTGATCAGCGTGCGGCTGGCGTGGCGCAGCAGCGCGGTGCGCGCCGGGCTGGCGTCGGCACGGTGCTCGCGCACCCACTGCGCCACGAGGTCGGGGTGGTCCTTGGCGATGTCGTTCAGGTGGTTGGCCACACTGCGGCGCACGTAGGCGCTGGGGTCGTCCTGCAGCGCACGCAGCAAGGGCAGCGTGGGTGAAGGTTCCCGCACCAGCGCCTGCAGACGCAGGCCCCACGGCAGGCGCGGGCGGCTGCCTTCGCTGACCAGCCGGCGCACATGGGCGCTGGGGTCGTGTGCCCACCGCGTCAGCGTGGCGAACGTGGTTTCCGGGTGGCGCGCGATGAAGGGCCGGATCGCGAACTCGGCGCTGAACCGCTGGATCAATGCGTGCAGGCAGGCCAGCGCCCGCGGCACGTCCGCCTGGCCTCGGCGGGCGACGAATTCACCCAGCGACCACACCGCCCAGCCGCTGAGGCCGGACCTTGGGTCCGCCTCGGTCAGCGACACCGGCTCGCCGCGCCCATCCAGCGGCAACGGCGGCGCCAGGCTCGCTTCGATCACGTCCGCCGCGGTGTTGAAGTCCGCCGGCAGCGTGGCTTCCAGCGCGTCCGCCAGTTGCATCGCGCGGGCCTTCAGCTCCAGCGCGTCCAGCCCTGCGCCGGCCAGGGCTTCGAAGCGCGTGGCGTCGAACGCAGGCCTGGCGCGCCGCAGGTGCGAGCCCATCGCGGCCACCGTGCCGGCGTGGATCAGCAGCTTGAACGGCTCGGCCACGGTTGGCGCGTCCCGTGCCGGGTTCAGAGGCGGGCCAGCAGACCGGCCAGCGCATGGGTCACCGTGGCGTGGCGCACGGCGGCGCGGTCGCCGTCGAAACGCTGGTGTTCGGCGAAGACGCCAGCGGGCGTGGCCCAGCCGAACCACACCGTGCCCACCGGCTTGTCGGCGCTGCCGCCGGTGGGCCCGGCCACGCCGGTGACGGCCACGCTGACCTGGGCCTTCGAATGCGCCAGCGCGCCGGCGGCCATCGCGCGGGCCACGGCCTCGCTGACCGCGCCGTGCGTTTCGATCAGCGCCGCGTCCACGCCCAGCAGTTCGGTCTTGGCGGCGTTGGAGTAGGCCACGAAGCCGCGCTCGAACCAGGCGCTGGAGCCGGACAGGTCGGTGCAGGCGCCGGCGATCAGGCCGCCGGTACAACTCTCGGCCGTGGCCATCATCCAGCCCGTTTTTTGAAGCTTTTGAGCCAGTTCCCAGCGTGGATCGGTCATGAGCAGCTATTGAATCAGGAGTATCCAGGGTTCACCAGGCGCGCCACGCGGCGATCACCAGCAGCGTGCAGAAGGCCGCCACGAAGTCGTCCAGCAGGATGCCGAAGCCGCCGCGCCAGCCGAAGCCGTGAAACGCCTCGTCGGCCCAGCGCACCGGTCCGGGTTTGACCGCGTCGAAGAAGCGGAACAGCGCGAAGGCGATCAGCTGGCCCAGCCAGCCGCTGGGCATCACCAGCCACAGCACCAGCCAGAAGGCCACCACCTCATCCCACACGATGTTGCCGGGGTCGAGCACGCCCAGGTGGTCGGCGGTGACGGTGCAGGCCCACCAGCCGACCAGGGTGCCGGCGGCGATCAGCAGGCCGAGCTGCCATTCGTTCAGCCACAGCGACAGCGCCAGCCAGGTCAGCCAGGCCCACAGCGTGCCGACGGTGCCGGGCGCCTTGGGCGACAGGCCGGAGCCGAAACCCAGCGCGATCAGGTGCGCCGGGTGCGCCAGCAGGAAGCGCGCCGTGGGGCGGCGGGCCGATGGCGGCGGGGGCGGCTCGATCGGCCCGGCCAGCGCGGGCAGGGTTGGCGCCGGGGGGCCGGGGTCGTCGGGCAGGGGCATGGGCTGATTATCGTGGCGCCCGGGCGGGCGGCGGAGCGCGCGTCAGGCGCCGAAATGGTCGAAAGACACGAAGCGCCGGGTGAGCGCCCGGCCTGCGCCGTCCACCAGCTGCAGGCCCGGCTCGGCCTCGATGCGGCCGATCCGCGTCACCGGGGTGTGGGCCTGCGCGGACGCGGCCTCGACCCGCTCCCGGGCGCCCGGCGGCGCGGTGAACACCAGTTCGTAGTCGTCGCCGCCCGCGAGCACGCATTCGAGCCAGAAATCGGGTTCAAATGAGCAGTTTCCCAGCGCCGGATGGCCACGGGAAGCTATCAATTGAATAGCAACCGAGGTGTCGATGCAGGCCCCGGCCCCGCTGGCCTTCAGGATATGGCCGAGGTCGCCGACCAGGCCGTCGCTGATGTCGGCCGCCGCCGTCGCCACGCCGCGCAGCGCCAGGCCCAGCGCGATGCGCGGGGTGGGCCGTTCCATGCGTTCGCGCGCCGCGCCAAAGACCGCTTGCGGCACCGAGCGCGTGCCGCGGAACACTTCCAGCGCCAGCCGGGCGTCGCCGAGCGTGCCGCTGACGTACAGGTCGTCGCCGGGTTTCGCGCCGCTGCGCAGCAGCGCCTGCCCCGGGGGCACTTCACCGAACACGGTGATGCCGATGGCCAGCGGGCCGCGGGTGGTGTCGCCGCCGACCAGCTCGCAGTCGTGGGCGTCGGCCAGGGCGAACAGGCCGCGCGAAAAGCCCTCCAGCCAGGCATCGACGGCCTGCGGCAGCGCCAGCGCCAGCGTGAAGGCCATCGGTTTCGCGCCGCAGGCGGCCAGGTCGCTCAGGTTCACCGCCAGCGCCTTGTGACCCAGCCGCGCGGGGTCCACCGTGGACAGGAAGTGCCGGCCCTCCAGCAGCAGGTCGGTGGAAATGGCCAGTTGATGGCCCGGCGAGGGATTCAGCAGCGCGCAGTCGTCCCCCACGCCCAGCGCGGCGCGGCGGGCCGGACGCTTGAAATAGCGGTCGATGAGTTCGAATTCACCCATGGTGGATCAAGGCGCGGATGGGTCCGGATTCGCCGGCGGCGGCGCGCCTCGGGGGGGCAGCAGGAACGACAGCGGCGCCTGGCGCACCCGGCGCAGGAAGGTCTGGCGCAGCAGCTGGCGGTCCACCGGCGCCACCCGCGTGGCGGCCAGCGCCAGGCGAAACGCCAGGAAAAAGCTGACGATCAGGTTCAGCGGCCCGATCACCAGGATGCCGGCCACGGCCCACCAGAACGCCGAGGTCGTCAGCACCGACGGTCCCAGGCTGTAGGCGGCGGCCGCCACCTGCCCGGTGGACAGGGTCACGTGCCGCACCTCGAGGTCGGGCCCGAAAAATCCGGTGAACGCCGGCACCAGCCCGAGCATCAGGCCCAGCGAGATGTTGGCGGCCAGGCCCGAGATGTTGTCGCGCATCCAGCGCGACCAGCGGCGGGCCCGGTTCATGCCCAGCAGCGCGGTGATGCGCGGGTTCCAGGCGATGGCCGATTCGAGCCGGTACAGCACGAACCAGTTCTCCACCCAGCCGGCGATGATGCTGGAGGCAAACAGCAGCAGGCCGGTGAAGGCGGCGTACAGGGCCGTGGGGCCGAGCAGGCTCTGGTCGTGCAGCACGTGACGGGCGTAGTCGGTGTCCACCATCGCGCCGTGTCCCGCCAGGTGCAGCGCGGCACTGATCAGCAGCACGCCCGGAATCACCAGGCCCAGGTTGCCGATGATGGCGGCGATCTGCGACCGCATCAGGTGCGCCACCTCCTCGCAGAAGGCGTCCATGGCGTCGGGGCCGCTCATGTCCTTGAGCCGCGCCGCCATCGCTGGCGCCGTGACCGCCGGCTGCTTGGTGGCCACGGTCCAGTGCAGCAGCATGATGATGACGAAGGACAGGGCGTAGTTGAGTCCGAAGCCGAGTCCCGCCCAGAAGGCCGGCAGGCCCAGCGCCGCGATGCCGAACTTGGCCCAGGTGGTGAACGCCAGCACCGCGCCGCCGCCAGCGGCGGTGCCGAGCATGTGCCGGTAGGCCGCCACGTCGCGGGTGATGTAGTGCTCGCCGGTTTCGGCGCTGCGCTCGGCCACCTTGGCGGCGGTCAGGTGGGTGCTGCTGGCGATCAGCGCACGGATGCTGCGCTTGTCCCGGCCCACCTGCGCCAGATGCGCCAGCAGGCGTGCCGCCGCCTGCGCGGGGCGGTCGCTTTGCAGGCAGTCCAGCAGCTGGCGCACGCGGATGATGCGTTCGCGCAACTGGAGCAGCCGGAACACGATGCCCACCGAGATGCCGTTTTCGTCGAGGTGCGCATACACGCTGGCGGCGGCCTGCCGGCAGCGGTCCAGGTGATCGCGCAAGGCCTGCGCAGCGTCCAGCGCCTGCGGACTGCGCGCGCCGCCGGCGCTGACCGCCGCCTTGAACGCTTCATGGAAGGCGGGCAGGGTGTGAAAGGGCCGGTGCCCGCGCTCCGCCGCCGGCACCGGCGTCATGCGCGTGCGCAACTCGGCCGAATAGCCCATCGCGCCGATCTGGCCAATGCTGTAGGTGAGCGCGTCCATCAGCGCCGCTTCGCCCCAGTTCGACGGCACCGGTGGCTCGAACAGCAGGCGGCGGGCGCGTTCCAGGGTTTCGTCGTCGAGTGCCGCCAGCCACAGGGTGTCACGCGCGTCAGGCAGCAGCAGGTCGAACAGGACGATCAGGTCGTGGGTGTCGGGCGTGGCCGGCAGCAGCTTGCGCCGCACCCGCTCGCCGAGGTCGCTCAGGAAGCCGGTGCGCGGCGCGAAGCCGAAATCGGCCAGCAGCGGCGCGGGGTCCAGGCCGTCCTTGAACGCCTGCCACCAGGCATGCCAGCGCGCCTGCCATTCGGCTCGGGCCTGCACCGCGTCCAGCAGCAGTCGCACGCGGGCCACCGCGCCGGCCGGGTCGACGCCGTCGCCCATGCCGGCGCGCACCCAGGCCAGCAGGGCGGCCAGCCACAGGTGGCGCACCGCGCGCGGCGCGTCGGCATCCAGGGTGTCGAGCAGATCGGTGAGATCGGCGGCTCGTGACATCGGGCGGCGTTCGGCGCGTTCAGTGCAGCGTGCGGGGATGGCCGTGGCCGGAGGCGTCGAGCACGAAGCGGGGGATGGGCACGTCGAACGATTCACCATCCTCGCGCACGAATCGGTAGCTGCCTTCCATCGTGCCGGTGGGCGTGTGCAGGCGGCAGCCGCTGGTGTATTCGAAGCCCTCGCCGGGCTTGAGCAGCGGCTGCTGGCCCACCACGCCCAGGCCGCGAACTTCCTCGCGGTGGCCGTCGGCGTCGAGGATGATCCAGTGGCGCGAGATCAGTTGCGCCGGGGCGTCGCCCAGGTTGGACAGGGTGATGGTGTAGGCGAATCCATAACTTTCCTGCAGCGGGTCGGACTGCTCGGGCAGGTAGCGCGGCACGACGCGGACGTCAATCTCGGGGGCGGTCATGGGCCGATGGTAACTGCGACAATTCCCGCATGAGCACCGACTTCCGCATTGCCCCTTCGATCCTCTCGGCCGACTTCGCCCGCCTGGGCGAAGAGGTCCGCAACGTCCTGGCCGCGGGCGCCGACTGGGTCCATTTCGACGTGATGGACAACCATTACGTGCCCAACCTGACTTTCGGCCCGATGGTCTGCCAGGCGCTGAAACCCCATGCGAAGAAGCCCGACGGCACGTCCGCGCCCATTGACGTGCACCTGATGATCCAGCCGGTGGACGCGCTGGCCGCAGCCTTTGCCGACGCCGGCGCCGACCTGATCAGCTTTCACCCGGAGGCTTCCGGCCACGTGCACCGCAGCGTGCAGGCCATCAAGGCCCGCGGCTGCCAGGCCGGCCTGGTGTTCAACCCGGCCACGCCGCTGGACGTGCTGGACTGGGTGATCGACGACATCGACCTGATCCTGATCATGTCGGTCAACCCGGGATTTGGCGGGCAGAGCTTCATTGACGGCGCGCTGCGCAAGATCGAGGGCGCGCGTCAGCGCATCGAGGCCACGGGTCGCGACATCCGCCTGGAAGTGGATGGCGGCATCAAGACCGGCAACATCCGCCGCGTGGCCGACGCCGGGGCCGACACGTTCGTGGCCGGCAGCGCGATCTTCGGCCAACCCGACTACCGGGCTGTCATCGACGCGATGCGCGCGGCGCTGGCGCGTTGACCGCGAGAGGCGCGTGCGCGGTCCGGCGGACTCAGGGCTTGATGTAGGCGAAGTGGTCGCGGGTCTGCAACTGACCGATGCGCACCACGCCTGAGGGTGTGAAGTCGGCGTCCATCGTGAACTGCTCTTTCTTGAGGTTGCGGT
>Ga0209604_1002140_pt1 | contig 14732 bp, 8 predicted proteins | sample AD_UKC097_MetaG_FD_184405 | JGI IMG/M metagenome (GOLD analysis project Ga0209604, IMG submission 184405) | Active sludge microbial communities of municipal wastewater-treating anaerobic digesters from USA - AD_UKC097_MetaG (SPAdes) (version 2) | ecosystem: Engineered > Bioreactor > Anaerobic >... | reverse complement strand
AACCGGGTAAAGGGCGTGGAACGCCCTTTGAATAACTCATTATTATTGACAAAAAGCCCGCTTATAATAACTTTTAGCAAAATTATATCAAGGGTTAGGTTTATGAAAAAAGATGTCAGGATCGGACTCATCGGCTACGGCACTGTCGGCAGCGGAGTCTATGGTCTACTCAAGAAAAATTCTGAAGTTATTGCGGCGCGCACAGGACTGAATGTTTCAGTTAAAATGATTTGTGATCTGCGTGCTGACAAGATTGCGTCAGAAGTTACCGGAACCGCCCTTACGACGAACTGGAAAGATATAATTAATGATAAGGAAATTGATACTGTAGTAGAACTCATCGGCGGCGTTGAACCGGCTAAATCTATGATAATCGAAGCATTGAAAGCCGGGAAGAATGTCGTCACTGCGAATAAAAAGCTTCTTGCCGAAGCGGGCAGTGAAATTTTCTCAATCGTAAAAAACAGCAAGGTCAAACTCGGTTTTGAAGCAAGTGTCGGCGGCGGTATTCCGTGTCTTGATGCGCTTAAATCAGGTCTTGTCGGAAACCGCATCAACAGCGTAATGGGAATATTAAACGGAACAACAAACTATATTCTTACACGCATGGAAGAGGGCGGTCTTTCTTTCGGTGATGCACTCAAAGAAGCTCAGCGTGAAGGTTTCGCAGAAGCTGATCCTACATTCGACATTGAAGGCTATGATGCCGGTCACAAGATTACTCTTCTCGGAATGCTTTCCTTCAACAAGGAGATTGATTATTCGGCGGTTTCAAAAGAAGGAATCACAAGAATTTCTTCTATAGATATGCATTTCGCGCGCGAGATGGGTTATGTTATAAAACTTCTCGGAATAGCGAAATACGTAAACGGCAAAATCGACGTAAGAGTTCATCCGACGATGATAAGAAAGAATCACCAGCTCGCGTCTGTGAGACGCGAATTTAACGCGATTCTTTTTGATGCGGACATGACAGGCAATGTGGTTCTTTTCGGAAAGGGCGCTGGTTCATTCCCGACTGCTTCTGCCGTTATCAGCGATGTTGTAAAAATTTCACAGAACAGTCTGGCAGAGGACAGCGCGCTTCATCTCGACGGAAAGGCAGAGCTTCTTCCTTCCGGTGAAAGATGTTCGCGTTTTTATTTCAGAATGCGCACTGAGGATTCTTCAGGCGTGCTTGAAAAAGTTGCCGGAGTTTTTGCTAAGAATAATATTTCAATCGCGTCTGTGGTTCAGAAGGAAAAAGACAGCACTGACAACACAGTGCCTCTGATAATCATGACGCACAGTGCAAGCGAAGCTTCGATGAAGAAATCGCTTGAGCTGATTAATGGATTTGATTTTATAAAAGAAGAAGTTGTAGTAATAAGGGTGGAAGACTGATGAATGCTTATTTTAGATGTATCGACGGATGTGAAGGAAAATTTTCGTTAACTGATATAATATACAAATGCCCTAAGTGCGGATCTCTCCTCGAGGTTCATCATGACGCTGATTATCTTAAGAAGAAATCGGCTGCGGAGTGGAAGGAAACTTTTTCTTCGAGAATGGGAACAACTAAATGGCCTTTCGGTTCGGGTGTCTGGAGATACAAAGAATGGATTAATCCCGATATAGACGACGAGAATATTGTTTCGATGTATGAAGGAAACAGCAATCTTTTCTGGGCGAAGAGATTCGGCGGATTTCTCGGAATGAATGATCTCTGGGTCAAGATGTGCGGAAATACTCATACCGGATCTTTCAAAGATCTCGGAATGACCGTTCTAGTTTCTCAGGTCAATGATATGATCGCACGCGGCAAGAAGATCAAGGCTGTTGCATGCGCTTCAACAGGTGATACTTCAGCGGCTCTTTCCGCTTACTGCGCGTATGCGGGCATTCCGTCGATTGTATTTCTTCCTGCTGATAAGATTACTACCGCTCAGCTTGTTCAGCCTATTTCAAACAATTCGATTGTTCTTTCAATCGACACCGACTTCGACGGCTGTATGAAGATCGTTCAGGAAGTGACAAAGAATAACGAAATATATCTTGCAAATTCAATGAATTCGCTCCGCATTGAAGGTCAGAAAACAATCGCTCCTGAAATCGTTCAGCAGTTCGGCTGGGAAGTTCCTGATAATATAATTATTCCGGGCGGAAATCTCGGGAATGTTTCGGCTCTTGCGAAAGGTTTTTCTCTTATGCTTGATCTCGGCATCATAACAAAGAAGCCGCGTATCATTCTTGCTCAGGCTAGAAACGCGAATCCGCTTTACAGATCGTATCTGAAAAACTACGAATCGTTTGAACCGGTTAAGGCCGAAAAGACTCTGGCGTCGGCTATTCAGATCGGAGATCCGGTTTCTGTTAAAAAGGCGATCAAGGGGCTCAAGGATTATAACGGAATTGTGGAAGACGCAAGCGAGGATGAACTTGCTGACGCGGCTGCTGTTGCGGATAAAACAGGAATGTATACATGCCCTCATACAGCAGTTGCCCTTGCTGCGCTTATTAAGCTTGTAGATAAGGGTGAAATCAAAAAGGATTCTAAAACTGTTGTCGTTTCAACGGCTCATGGACTCAAATTCTCTGAATTCAAGGTGGGATATCACGAGTCTTCTTTGAAGGGCATTGAGTCGAAGCATGCGAATAAACCTCTACGTCTTGCTGCGGATGTTGCTAAAGTTACTGAAGCTCTCGAAAAGGAATTTGCTGCACGGACGTCAAAATAAATGTCTTTCCGGCACGGAGAAAAGGGCGTGATGAATATAGTTTTTGCTGTGTTTGCCGCGTTTCTTTTTCCGGCATCGGGCGCGGCATATTCGGGCAGAATATTTAAGGCTTATTTATCGGCTTTTATTCTGCCTTTTTTACTTATGCTTCATGTTTTTCTTCCCTTGGCGGAAAATGCTGCACTGTTTTTTTCATTAACCGGTTTCATTGCGGCATATGTTTTTCTTTCGCTGGCATCTGTTGTTTTTTTGACAGGTAAACGCAAAACTCATTTTTCAAAGATGATTGCTCCTTCTGTTTTATCATTTCTTCTGCCTCTTGCTGCTGCAGGCATCATTCTTTCTAAATATGATTTTGGGTATATCGGAGATTCTTCCGCTTATCCTTTGTTTGCTAAAGGTGATATAGTCCTTCTTCAAAAGCAGAAGGCTTCACTTGGAGATCTAGTTTATCATGAAGGTATAAAAAGAGTAGTTGCAGATAAGCCTGCAAAGTTGCGTTTTTTCGGCGGGAGATTGTATTTGTTTGAGCGCGAATTGGAACTTCAGGAATACGAAGCTCAATCGGATATGACTGATGTCTATTATGAAAAAAATACAAATATTCTTTATCCTGTCTATATTTCTTCGCATGATCCGCTTTTAAAACAGAGGGATGATGTCTATGAAATCAAAAAGAATGAGCTTTTGCTTTGTCCTGATAACCGCAGTCTTGGAGTTGTTTCGGTGATTCCTGCCGGGGAGTATTCGGTAGTAAAAGGCGCTGTATTTTCTCCTTCAGTTTCCGGAATCTTTAATAGTCTGACTTTCAGGCATATTTTTCTTTAAATTTCATTTTTTCTGTATTACGCTAATTTAACATATATGAAACAATTAACTCGGTCTTTTCGTTTGCCGAGGGCACTTTGATTTGTTTTCTTGGTTAAAATGTCCTTAAAAACGGCTTTTTGACTACATCTGCAATTTTTTTTTAGGAGAAATAGATGGAAGAGCTTTTTCCTGAGAACCAGGGACTCTATGACAGAGCGAATGAACATGACAACTGCGGTATCGGTTTTGTTGCCGATATCAAAGGAAGAAAGTCAAACGACATCGTACAGCGCGGACTCGAAGTGCTTGCGCGCATGGAACACAGAGGCGCAGAAAGCGCTGATAATAAGACCGGAGACGGTGCTGGAATTCTGATGCAGATTCCGCATAAGTTTTTTGCGGAAAAAATTAAAGATATTCCTGCCGAGGGAGAATACGGTGCGGGACTTGTTTTTCTTCCGCGCGATAAATCAGACTGCGATAAGGTGAAAGCCGAGTTTGAAAAAATAGTTTCAGCTGAAGGTCAGAAAATAATCGCATGGCGTGATGTTCCTGTTATCGATTCGTGCATTGGTGAAATCGCTAAAAGAAGCGAGCCGAAAATTGAACAGGTGTTTATTTCAGGCACACAGAAACAGGATCAAAACCGTCTTGAAAGAAAACTTTATATTATAAGAAAACTTTCAGAATCAACAATCAGAAATTCTTCGATAAATAATAAAGCTGATTTTTATATTCCGAGTCTTTCGTCTAAAACGATAGTTTACAAGGGAATGCTCATGCCGGATCAGGTTAAGCAGTATTTTCCTGATCTTTCTGAAGCATCATTCGAAAGCGCGATGTCGCTAGTGCATTCAAGATTCAGTACAAACACTTTTCCTTCATGGGATCTCGCACAGCCGTTTAGAATGCTTGCTCATAACGGTGAAATCAACACTGTAAAAGGAAACCGTCTCTGGATGAGCGCGCGCGAATCGATGCTTGCTTCAGAAGAGTTCGGTGCAGATATAAAAAAAATACTTCCTGTAATCGAACCCAACAAGAGTGACTCGGCGTCTTTTGATAATGCGCTTGAACTTCTTGTTATGACAGGGCGTTCGCTTCCGCACGCGCTGATGATGCTTATTCCTGAAAGCTGGAATGAAAAGAATCCAATAGATGAAAAGCTTAAATCATTTTATGAATATCATGCGACATTCATGGAGCCGTGGGACGGGCCTGCGTCAATGGTATTCTGCGACGGAAGATTTGTCGGCGGAACACTGGATAGAAACGGACTGCGTCCTTCACGTTATATCATAACAAAAAACGATATGATAGTGATGGGTTCCGAAGTCGGTGTTCAGGATTTTTCTCCGGAAGAGATCGCATATAAAGGCAGATTGATGCCGGGTAAAATTCTTCTCGTTGATACAGTAGAAGGAAGAATTATCCCTGACGGTGAAGTTAAGGATAAAATTTCTGCTCAGAAGCCTTATGCCGAGTGGGTAGCGAAGAACAGAACGGATCTCACTGAAATAAAAGGAGAAGATGTTTCTGCATCTCTTTCTGATGAGAGACTTTCTGAACTCGAAAAAGTTTTTGCATATAACAGAGAGGATCTTGACACTCTTTTGCCTACAATGGTCGAAACGGGAATGGAGCCTACGAGTTCAATGGGAACGGATACTCCGATTGCAGTTTTTTCTGATAAGCCTCAGAGACTGTTTAATTATTTTAAACAGGTTTTCGCGCAGGTAACTAATCCGCCGATCGATTCGATAAGAGAAGAGCTCGTAATGACTCTTACAAGTTTTATCGGTTCGCATAAAAATATTATCGAAGAAACCGAAGATCATTGTAAGAGAATAAAGTTTCTTAATCCCTTGTTTTCAAATTCTGATGTAAAGAAAATCGCAGACTGGAAAAACTCGGATTATAAAACTTCTGTAATAGATATAACTTATGATGCTGCAGGCGGAGAAAAAGCTCTCGCTGCCGCATTTGATAAAATATGTGCTGATTCAGATAAGGCAATTGATTCCGGTTCTTCTGTATTGATTCTTTCTGATAAGAATTTTTCAAAAGACAGAGCACCGATTCCTTCACTTGCGGCTATAGGAGCAGTTCATCATCATCTTGTAAAAAACGGCAAGCGTCTCAAAGCCGGACTAATTCTAGAAACTGCTGAGCCCCGCGAAGTTCACCATTTTGCGCTTCTTTTCGCTTACGGTGCAGATGCTGTTAATCCGTACGGAGCTCTTGCTCTAATTGATTCATTGGTTAAAAACGGAAAATGCAAAGGAGTCGATAAATACAAGGATGCTGAAAAGAATTTCATGAAGGCGATAAATAAAGCCATTCTCAAAATTCTTTCAAAGATGGGAACTTCGACACTCAGAAGCTACCGCGGAGCTCAGATTTTTGAAGCTGTCGGAATAGGCAAGGATCTTCTTGAAAGATGTTTTGCCGGAACTGTTTCAAAAATCGGCGGAATCGGATTTGCCGAGCTTGCTGAAGAAGTAAGAAGAGTTCATTCTAAATCATATGAATTTCCTGATGCTCTTCCTGAAAGCGAAGGGGTTTACCGCTATAGAAAAGGCGGAGAAAATCACGCATGGAATCCTGAGTCGATTTATCTTCTTCAGTGGGCGACACGTTCCAATGATTATAAAAAGTTCAAGGAATTCTCAGCAAAGGCTGATGCTCTTAATCAGAAACCGCATGTCATCAGAGGTATGCTTGAATTCAAAAAGACAAATGCTATAGATATAAATGAAGTTGAACCGATAGAAGAAATTATGAAACGCTTCACCACCGGCGCGATGAGTTTCGGTTCTATCAGCGCGAATGTGCACGAGGCTGTTGCTGTTGCGATGAATTCAATCAAAGGAAGAAGCAATTCCGGAGAAGGAGGAGAAGATCCTAAGAGATTTATTCCCCGCGCCGACGGAACATCGGCGAGAAGTGCGATCAAGCAGGTTGCTTCAGGACGTTTCGGTGTAACAAGTAATTATCTTGCAAATGCCGATGAAATTCAGATTAAAATTGCTCAGGGAGCTAAACCCGGTGAGGGCGGACAGCTTCCGGGTCACAAGGTCGATGCGATTATTGCCAAGACAAGAAACTCGACACCGGGTGTAACTCTGATATCGCCTCCGCCTCATCATGATATTTATTCCATCGAAGATCTTGCTCAGCTGATTTTTGATTTGAAGAATGCTAATCCGAATGCTCGAATCAGCGTTAAGCTTGTTTCTGAATCCGGAGTCGGAACAATTGCCGCAGGTGTTTCTAAGGCTCATGCCGACAACATTCTTATCAGCGGATATGACGGCGGAACGGGTGCGAGTCCTCAGAGTTCAATCAAACACGCGGGTATGCCTTGGGAAATCGGTCTTGCTGAAACGCATCAGACTCTTGTACTTAATGACCTGCGCGGAAGAGTAAAACTTCAGACTGACGGACAGATGAGGACCGGACGCGATATCGTAATCGGCGGACTTCTCGGCGCGGAAGAATTCGGTTTCGGTACGACTACATTGATCGTTATGGGATGTATAATGATGAGAAAATGTCATCTTAATACATGTCCTGTCGGAATAGCAACTCAGGATCCTAAATTAAGAAAAAGATTCGCGGGCAAGCCCGAGCATCTTATAAATTATTTCAGATTTCTTGCGGAAGAAGTACGTGAAGTGATGGCTTCTCTCGGAATTAAAAAATTCGATGATCTTATCGGAAGAACGGATCTTCTCGAGGTTAAGCCGAATTCTCACTGGAAGGCAAAAACTACTGATCCAAAACTTCTTCTTCACAGACCGAAAGAAGCTGATAAATACGCGACATACTGCGTTCAGAGTCAGATTCATAAAATTGATTCGGTTCTCGACAGAACTTTGATTGAGAAATCAAAAAACTCAATTGAGAAAAAAGAAAAAGTTTCGTTCAGTCTTCCTGTTAAAAACACGGACAGAACTGCCGGAGCTATGCTTTCTTATGAGATTTCAAAACGCTACGGCGATGAAGGTCTCGGTGAAGAAACTATTGCCGTTGATTTTTCGGGAAGTGCCGGTCAGAGTTTCGGGGCGTTTCTTGCGAAGGGTGTTACATTCAGACTTCACGGCGACGCGAACGATTATCTCGGCAAAGGCCTTTCAGGCGGAAAGATAGTTGTAGTACCTCCAAAGGGTTCAACTTTCAAGCCGGAAGAAAACATCATAATCGGAAATACAGTTCTTTACGGAGCGACTTCCGGTGAAGTATATATCAGAGGTGTTGCGGGTGAACGTTTCTGTGTTAGAAACAGCGGTGTGACTGCTGTTGTCGAAGGTACTGGAGACCACTGTGCGGAATATATGACAGGCGGTTATATTACCGTTCTCGGAAAAGTCGGAAGAAATTTCGGTGCGGGAATGAGCGGCGGTATAGCGTACGTTTATGACGCCGACGGAAATTTTGATTTTTTCTGCAATAAGGGAATGGTTGAGCTTTCTAAACTCGACAATGACGAAGACATCAGCCGTGTTAAAACGATGATTCAGAATCATATTGATAATACAGATTCTGATTATGCAAAAAACATTCTTTCTAACTGGGATTCAAATCAGCCGAAGTTTGTTAAGGTGATGCCTGTTGAATATAAACGTGCACTTGCAGAAATGAAAATGAAAGAACTCGATAATAAGCTAAAAGGAATAATCGAGGAAGAAGAGATCGGAGGTAGAGCATAATGGGTGATCCTACAGGCTTTCTCAAAAATAGCAGAAAGGTTGCCGGTTACAGGCCGGTTGAACAGAGAATAAATGACTACAGCGAAGTTGAGCTTCAGCTTTCAGAAGACGAAAGAAAACTTCAGGCATCAAGATGTATGGATTGCGGAGTTCCATTCTGTCACTGGGCTTGCCCGGTTTCAAACATCATGCCTGAATGGCAGGATAAGGTATTTAAAGGCGAGTGGAAGGAAGCATGGGAGATGCTTCAGGAGACGAATAATTTTCCTGAGTTTACAGGCCGCGTTTGTCCTGCTCTTTGCGAGGCTTCTTGTGTACTTGCACTTAATGACGAAGCAGTTACAATCAGGCAGAACGAGCTTGCTGTAATAGAAAAAGCTTTTGAGCTTGGTCTTGTAAAAGCTAATCCGCCTAAGAAAAGAAGCGGAAAGAAAGTTGCCGTCATCGGCGGAGGTCCTGCAGGGCTTGCCGCAGCTGATCAGCTTAACAAAGCGGGCCATCTGGTTACATTGTTTGAAGGCACAGACAGAGTCGGCGGATATTTGAGATACGGTATTCCTGATTTTAAACTCGAAAAAAGCTTTATCGACCGCCGTCTCGATATAATGAAAGAAGAAGGGGTAACATTTAAGACTAATTCATATGTCGGACGCGATGTGAAAATCAATGACATCATGAAAGAGTATGATGCTGTTTGTATTACAATAGGTGCGCGCGAAGCGAGAGATCTTTCGATTGAAGGAAGAGAGCTTTCGGGAATTCATCAGGCGCTTGATTATCTCACTCAGCAGAATAAAACATGCGCGGGAGACAAAGTATGTCAGGATACGCTCATCGCCGCTCTTGACAAAAACGTCCTTGTAATCGGCGGCGGTGATACCGGTTCGGACTGTGTCGGTACTGCAAACCGTCAGGGTGCTAGAAAAGTAACTCAGATTGAGCTTCTTCCGATGCCGTCAAAAGAAAGAACTAATTCCGAGCCATGGCCTCTCTGGCCGAGACTTCATAAGACTTCAAGCTCTCATGAAGAAGGCTGCGAAAGACTCTGGTGCATCAGCTCTAAGAAATTTATCGGCGAAAACGGAAAAGTAAAAAAAGTTCTCGCGTGCAAAGTAGAGTGGGTGAATGAAAATGGAAAGTTCAGCATGAAGGAAGTTCCGGGAAGTGAATTTGAGATCGAAGCTGATCTTGTTCTTCTTGCGATGGGATTCGTTCATGTTGTGCAGAAGGATTTTGTGAATGAACTCGGACTCAAGCTTGATGCCCGCGGAAACATCGACACCGGTTCTGACTATAAAACTAGTGCCGATAAAGTTTTTGCCGCAGGTGATGCGAACAGAGGTGCTTCTCTTGTAGTTTACGCTATAAGCGAAGGACGAGGAGCTGCGGAAGCTATAAATGAGTTTTTGTCTAAGTAATAAAATAAGCCTTCGGCTTAAGAATGGGCCCGCGAAGTATCGCGGGCTTTTTTTATAAGGTTGTCACCTTATAAATCCATATTTCCGAGTGTCGGAATACAAACAAAGACTTCGTCTTTGGAATCTGTTTTTCGCATGGATCATGCAATAATTTCAAAGGGCGTTTCACGCCCTTTACCCGGTTTTGCCGATTTCTTTTGTCTCGTCACAAAAGAAACCGGCGAAAGAAAAAGACGTCGCTCAGTCGCCGCGCGGCTCTTGTCGCGCAGAACTCGCCGAACCGCTTTCAGCGGATTCGGCTCAGACAGAACCCCTGCGCTCCGATCAGAGATAAATTTGCCTTCGGCAAATTCTGATTTTTATTCTTATCATTCATCTTTTTCGAAGTGCTTTTAGCACTTCGGATTTTCAGCTATCAGTCATATTGAAATATCATTACACTTTTTTTGCCGGGTTTAACGGCTTATTTTCAATCCGTTTCTTTTCAAATAAGTTGACTTTTTCACCTCATGTATTACAATATGTAATACATGAGGTGAAAAAATGTTATCAATCCGTCTTTCATCTGAAATAGAGAGCACGCTTGATCAAATTTCCAAGTCTGAAAACAAACCTAAGTCAGAAATTATTAAAAGCGCACTGGATTTATATTTTAAGAAATATCACGAAGTCACTTCTCCATACGAACTCGGCAAGGACTTATTCGGAATAGCAGGCAGCGGTCGATCTAACTCTTCCAAAGATTATAAATCAATTCTGAAAGGAAAACTCCGTGAAAAGCATTCTCGTTGATGCCGGTCCTTTAATCGCGCTTTTTGACCGTGATGACAAGTATCATGCAGTTGTTATATCATTCCTTCAAAAATATAAAGGCCGATTCATTACAACATGGCCGGTAATCACTGAAGTTTCTCACATGTTAAGTTTCAGCACTGATGTTCAAATTGCATTTCTTGAATGGCTTCGCCGTGATGCTCTTGATATTATTAATCTTGAAAAAATTCATCTGGATAGGATTATCGAACTCTCCCTAAAATATTCAGATGTGCCGATGGATCTTGCTGATAGTTCACTTTTAGTCGTTTCCGAAATGTCAGGAATAAAAGAAATCATGACCATTGACAGTGATTATTACATCTACCGCATCAAAGGAAACAAAGCTCTAAAAAATGTTCTTTCGGATTATTTGAATTAGAAAGCGAAAAATTCCGAGTGTCGGAATACAAACAAAGGGTGCGGCGCACCCTTTATCCGGTTTTGTCCGATCTCCGGACTTACAGTCAAAGGCTCCGCCTTTGAGATTCGGTTTCGCATGGTGTCATGCAATAATATTCAAAGGGACGAGGAGCTCAGTCGCCGCTCCTCATCCCTTTGAGATCCCACTCCTGGCTTTTGTCTCGCGTATTCCTCGCACCGGCTTTGCCGGATGCTGCGGACGCTCGAGTTGTATCAGCCTTCGGCTGATAGTTTAGGTTCTTTTTCTGTTCACTCACCTTGTTCTTTCTCAGGTCTTCCGTGTTTTCAATGAGCATCTATAAATTTAATCGGCGCCTTTCGGCGCCGTTTGGACATTTGATCATCTACTTTATGTTCAAGTTCTCAAAAATCAAAGCAAAATTCATAAGTAAAATATTCTCTTTCCCTTAATAAACGAGAAAGAATTTCACCTATTCCTACATAAACGGAAGCCGATATTGTTTTCCTCGCAAAACGGGCGGATGCCGTAGTACAAGAGGCCAACTTGCAAGAAATACATGGCGCCACTATAACCACCACCACGAACAACCCGATCTTCGCCGATAAATTCCGGATGCCAGTCGAAGCACCACTCCCACACATTTCCGCTCATGTCGTATAGGCCGAGGGCATTGGCCGTCTTGGTCTTCACCGCCGCAGTCGATAATCCCGAATTTCCCCAATGCACTCCATAATTACTGACTGTCGGTATTTCAACATCATATGCTTGAGTATCACCGCTTACACTATTTCCCTTCGTATAATAAATTTCGTCTTTCAGCACATAATTCGTATGCGACGGCTTAGTTTTACCTATATAGCGAGCGGCATATTCCCATTCCATATTTCCGGGCAAGCGAAAACCCTTGGCAGATGAGTTCGTATATGGTTTATCCATACTGCCTGCTTTAGAACTCCACCAACTGCCGTAATCACCATCGGCTGAACTTCGTATCGGCGTTGTTAACGACGAATCTGAACAATAGACAACATCCAGATCGGTTTCAGATCCGTTATTGGCATTATAATACTCAGTAAGAGCATTACACCATACGATCGCATCCCGCCAATTGATCGTCGTTACCGGGTGCTGATTTGTCCCTACAGGATTATCATCACTCTTGTTAGCACCCTGGCGACCCGCATTGGCAAATATATATTTGTCTGAACCACGATCCTCACTTGTTGCCCAGTCGCACACCTCTTTCCATAACTGATATGTTACCTCCGTCTCGCCCAGGATGAAGCTCGCCGGTACATTCGCTGAACTGGTGTCATAATTTCCAGTCGGGAAAGTATTGGTTGTCAAAATATCAGGTGTTGTAATCATCTTAAACACAGTACCGCCCGGCAAGGTGTAAGTTAAAACATCATTTGAATCAGGATTATCCCCCGGATTATCTCCCGGATTTTGCGGGTCATCACTGCCCCCGCCGCCTCCACCGCCGCAGGCAGAGAATACAAGCAACACCGCGCAAATCAGCATTGACGATAATTTAAACTTTTTCATTTTTACCCCTTAATTAATTAAATTGTCTCAAAATATATAGTCTCATCAATTATTCATTTGTTAGAAGCTTTCAGTTCTTGTTACAATTAATATTTAACATCTCATTATTTATATGATGATTAGAAAAATTAAGGCAGAATGAGTTACACATTTGCTGAGCGAAGCTAATGCGTAATGATATTATAAGATGAATTAATATAAAAACAACAAAAGTGCTAAAACCCTTTCGTGCCTGCCTTCCTTGCGAACAGGCAGGCACGAAATTTCTTCTTGCTTTATTATACAAAATATATCAATAAAGATATTTTACTGAACTATATCATTAATGAGGTAAAATGAAAATAATTACTTTATCACTCTGTATATTATGTGCGATCGTTTTCTCTTTCGCAGAGGCAAAACAGCAAAAACGTATTGTTACAGTCTGGTCATTTGGCTTGTTTAACTGTGACGAATGGAAAATAAGAAAAGATAATATTGATAAAAAATTCGATGTTGATCTCAAGATTGAACTTCTATCTCCGAAAAACTTTCTAAAAAGATTCAAAAATGCAATGTCGGGAAGAGAAAAAGCTCCGGACATCATTGATTGGATGATAGAAAACAACAGAATCCTTTATTCTGATCCTGAAAAATCTTTCGTAATTCCTCTTAACAAATATATCGAAAAATACGGACTTGCAAAAAATGTTATAGCATCTCGTTTTTCTTCCATAACATATTCCGGCAACATTTACGGTCTGCCGCACGATGCCCATCCTGCAGTTCTTGTATACAATGATACAGTATGGAAAAGGGCTGGTGTCGACGTTTCCACTATTGAAACATGGGATGAATTTTTTGAAGAAGCAAAAAAGCTTTTGCTTCTCAAGAAAAACGGAATGCCTGTTCACTTCGCTCTTCCAAGCAGCAATATGGGTTTGGCAGACAGCATGTTTATGATTTGGCAGCAGACAGAAATACCGATTGTTACCAAAGACGGAAAACCTGATTTCAATTCAACGCAGTTTATGGAATTTGTAAAAAAATGGGTGTCCTGGGCAGAAACCGGAACAATGACTCCATGGGAATGGACTAATTTCTCAAATCAAATTGCTGACGGAACAATCGCTTCGTATATAGCTCCGGACTGGTGGGTTTCGCAAAGTGATGCAGCGGCAAAAAAAGGAAAATACAGCATGAGAATCCGAAATCTTCCGATATACAAAAAAGGTATGAAATGCGGTTCTTCATGGGGCGGCTCTTTTTTAGCCATACCCAAAGGAACAAAAGATCCTGAAAAAATATTTCAAATAATGAATTTCATGCAGTATGACAAAGATGCCGCAATAGAAAGATATAAAAACAGCGGAATGATTCCGCCTCTGAAAAATATATGGAATAATATAATTTTCAATCAAAAAGATAAGCGTTTCGGAAATGCGGAAATTGCAAGGATTCAGATAAGATCTGCTGAAATTCTCCCGGAGATACTTATGGCAGATCATTTCTGGAATTATCTTGCTGATTTCGGCCAGCAGTATAATGAATATTACAATGAAAAACATATATTATTTGATGAAATGATTCAAAACGCTCAAAATAACGCGATGACTAGGTTTAACTCAAAAATTGATCCATATGAAATAATTACATCCGGCATAGCAGACGACGGATTCGATGATGAAGAGCCGGAAGAAACGACTGAAGATGACGTTTATGACAATTAGATTTTATTATTTAATAAAATGGAATTAATGTATCAGAAATCATTTATGATAAACTAATTAAATTTAAAGAGGTAAAATGAAAAAAATTACATTAGCATTATGCACTTTATGCGCGATACTATTTTCATTCGCGCAGGCGAATCAGCAAAAAAGAAAAATCATTTTATGGTCTTTTGCCGAAAATAACTGCGAAGAATGGAAAAGAAGAAAAGATGATATTGACAAAAAATTCAATATTGATCTTCAGATCGAACTTGTAGCGCAAAACAGATTTGCAAAAAAACTTTATTCGGCAATGAGCGAAGGTGAAGGCAAACCGGATATCATTGAATGGATGATTGAAAACAATAGAATTCTTTCATCCGATCCTGCAAAATCTCTTGTTATTCCGCTGAACAAATATTTATCTAAAAGTATTCTTAATAATAAAATATTAAGCTCGCGTCTATCATGGGTATCCTATTCAAATAATATTTACGGTCTTCCACATGACGTTCATCCCGCTGTTTTAGTATATAACGATACCATATGGAAAAGAGTTGGAGTTGATCTTTCTAAAATCGAAACATGGGATGAATTTTTTGAAGAATCCAAAAAGCTTCAGAAACTGAAAAGAAACG
>Ga0209604_1002133_pt1 | contig 14748 bp, 18 predicted proteins | sample AD_UKC097_MetaG_FD_184405 | JGI IMG/M metagenome (GOLD analysis project Ga0209604, IMG submission 184405) | Active sludge microbial communities of municipal wastewater-treating anaerobic digesters from USA - AD_UKC097_MetaG (SPAdes) (version 2) | ecosystem: Engineered > Bioreactor > Anaerobic >... | reverse complement strand
GGGCGGTGGAGATCCCGGGTGAGGTCGAGGTCCGCGGCGGGCATTCCTCTGAGAGTGAGAAACTCGCGAAAAGAAAAGGGCCAGACCGTGACCTGCCGGTGCCGCCCGGTGAGAGTGGATGCGACTTCCGGGGAGAGCATGGCGGCGTTGGAGCCGGTGACAAAAATCCTGACGTCCTCGAACTCGTAAAGGCGGCTGAGCCATCGTTCCCAGCCGGGAATCCGCTGGATCTCATCGAGGAAAAGGTAACGCCGCCCCTGGGGATTTTCCAGCTCGAGAAAGGTTTCGTAGAGGGGGGCAAAATCCTGGGCGGTAAACGAGATGAATCGCTCGTCATCGAAATTCAGGTAGAGAATGTTTGCCGGGAGGGCGCTGCCCTGCGTCATGAGATCCTCGCAGATCAATCTCAGGAGGGAGGATTTGCCGCTGCGGCGGATGCCCGTGACGACGATGATTTCCCGCTGGAGGAGATAACGGGCCACTTCGGCTTGCACATCCCGCCGGACAAGATTGCCGCGTCCCAGGAAGCGCTCCTTGTGCTCGATGATAAGTTCTTTGATTTGTTGCTTTTCCATACTACGGCACAATATATGAGACCTTTGCACAACTCGGACCGCCATTTTTCCCGTGGTCGGGATTCGTTGCGATAAATTTGCGGTTGTGCAAAGATAACATATTGATATAATTAATTAATACTTGACTTTCGTTTGTTTTTGTGCCATATTTTCTCCAACTTCACCCCCTGGGAGGAAATATGAGCTTCAAGAAAATGTCCCACCTCTCCTTTGCCGACATCGCCCTTTTCAAATCCATGGATCGCAACCGGGCCATCATAAGAATGGAGAAGATCAACAGTGTCGTCAACTGGTCCCGGATCGAGAGTCTGGTACTCAAAGACTATCCCGTCGGCAAGTGTTCTGAAGGCAACGATGCCTACCATCCTCTGTTGCTTCTGAAATGCCTGCTTCTGCAGCAATGGTTTCACATCGATTCCGATCCCGAGCTGGAAACCCAGATCAACGATCGGAACTCCTTCAAAAAGTTTCTGGAACTGCCCATGGATGAACTCTCTCCCGATCACAGCACCTTCTCCCGCTTCAGAAGCCGCTTATCTAAGGACACCATGAAAGCCATCAACCATGAACTCCTGTCACAATTTTCTTCCCGGGGATTGGCCATCAATGAAGGCGTTGCCATCGATGCCCGCCTGGTAGAATCGGCCAGCCGTCCCATCAGCGAAGACAAGCTGAAAGATGAAAAGATCAAACGAGAATCTCCGGAGGGATGCCTGGACAAAACGGGAAAGCCGATGAAGTTTTCCCGCGATCTCGATTCCAACTGGACAGTCAAAAACGACAAGCCACACTTTGGTCTGAAAGAGCATGCCTCCGTGGATACCCGTTATGGTTTTGTCCTGGCCACGGAAATGACTCCCGCTTCGTTCCATGACAGCCCCTACCTTCCCCTCTGTGTCGCCGGCAGTTGTCATACCAAAAATCCGATCAAGAAGGTCTTTGCCGACAAGGGCTATTTTGGTGAGAAGAACCGTGAGTTTCTGAGTCTTAATCAGATCCAGGACGGCATCATGAGAAAAGCCACACGGGGCGCTCGACTGACCCCCTATGAGATAGAGAGGAATAAGGCTATCTCCAAGGTCCGCTACATTGTGGAACAGTACTTCGGTATCAGCCATCTTCATCATCACGCTCATCGGGCCAGGTTCACCAGGCTGATCAAGAATACCACGGACGCTCTGTTTAGGCAGTTGGCCTTCAACCTCTTCAGAGGGACAAAGGTGTTGGTATAGGAAAGGGGGTGGTGTCTCATATGAGCCCGGCATGACATAGACGCCGCCCAGATCGCAGGAACAAGGAGGAAAATATGAACTCATCGTGATGTGCATCCCAGCCAAAGACCAACTTTGATGCCCTCATCGGCATTGATCCGTAAAATTTTCTGGTGAAAATCCATCTCCTACCAAAATCAACCGTTGTTCAAACCTCTCTATATTTCATTTGCATTGCACGATATACCATATTATGCGGCATTGCAAATGAAATATTTAATTAGGGAGAGCGCCTATTTAATTCGAGACCAAGGAAAAACCGGAATATTTCGGAGCAGGAAGCATCCCTGCTCCAGCATAACCAGCATAAGAGACAGAGTTGAGATTTAAGGGTTAAGGGCGGATCCAGAGAACCGCGGCAAGCGATTCAGTATCTTTAAATTCCGGATCGCCTGTAACGATTGTAGCCGAATGTTCCACAGCCGCGGCAACTACGAATGCATCCGCGTAGGAAACAGTATGTTGCGCTTTAACATGAGCAGCGGCAAGAACGCGTTCTTTCGTAACGTCAATCAAACTGATTGGTAAACAGGATATATCTTCTATGCTTGCGGCGGCTTTTTCCTCTCCTATTTTACGGGCTATGATGTAGTAAATTTCACCGAGACTGATAACCGATAGATACGCTACAACATGATGTGACATTGCATCCTTTAAGATTTTACGAACTTTCACCCCCGCCGGTTCTGCCTGAAAATACGCAAGCAAAGCATAACTATCTAGAATGTATTTTGTTTTTTTCATGGGCTCTTTCCTTCTTCCGCTCAACCAGTAATTCCTTTGTCAGCGATTCACGTACAGCCAGTTTTCCAAAGAGCGCATCCACTGGATCGTTGGTTTGAGGTGTAAGAACAATTTTGCCCTCTGTTTCGGTCACCAATATTTTCATGCCGGGCTTCAAACCGATTTGCCGCCTGAACAGGGAAGGAATGACCACCCATCCCTTGGAAGAAACAGTGACGATTGTTGAATGTAAAGTGTCCATAATAACCTCCGGCGTTATACGTTTTCGGAAATATAGTATAACGTTTTTAGGCGTCCGTCAAGGGAAGAGCTTTGGGATATCTGGGGACATAATACCAATTTCCGGCGAAATTGGGTCATGTCCCCAGGAGACCTTTGCACGACTCAACCGGTTATGATTTTTAGGATCCATAGCGTTCCGTAAAATTCGCCGTTATTCAAAGACAACATATTGATTTTATTTTATTATCTCTTGACATTTGCATATTTTTCTGTCATATTTCCTTCAAATTCATCTTTCTGGAGGGTTTATGGCATTCAAGAAAATGGAAACCAACTTCTCCTTCGCCGATATCTCCCTGTTTTCTTCCCTGGAACGTAACCGGGCCATCAAAAGAATGAAACAAATCAATGCCATTGTGGATTGGTCCCGAATCGAAAACCTGCTCCTGAGAAACTATCCCGTCGGCAAAAGCGCTGAGGGAAACGAGGCTTATCCCCCTCTGATCCTGATGAAATGCCTGCTGCTCCAACAATGGTTCCGAATCGACTCCGATCCGGAGCTGGAAACCCAGATCAACGACAGATCCTCCTTCAAGACATTTCTGGGACTTTCCTTCGATCAACCGTCGCCCGATCATTCTACCTTTTCCCGATTCAGAAGCAGATTCTCCAAAGATACCATGCGTATGATCAACCATGAGCTGCTTTCCCAATTCGCTTCCAGAGGCTTAACCATCAACGAAGGCATAGCCGTCGATGCCCGGTTGGTTAAATCGGCCAGCCATCCCCTCAGTCAACAGAAGCTGGAGGAGGAAAGGAAAAAGAGCGAAACACCCGAGGGAAAACTGGACAAGAATGGAAACATCCTTAAGTTTTCTCGTGATCTCGAATCGGACTGGACGATCAAGAATGATGTCCCCCACTTTGGGCTTAAGGAACATGCCGCCGTAGATACCCACTATGGATTTGTGCTTGCTACGGAAATGACCCCCGCTTCCCACCATGACAGCCCTTATCTTCCTCTGTGTGTCGCCGGCAGTTGTCATACCGATAAACCCATCCGGAAAGTGTATGCGGATAAAGGGTATTTTGGAAAAAACAATCGAGATTTTCTGAATCTGAACAAAATCGCCGACGGCATCATGACCAAGGCCACTCGGGGAACCGAACTGACGCAATACGAAATCAATCGTAACAAGGCCATCTCAAAAGTCCGATATGTCGTAGAGCAGTATTTCGGAATCTCCCATCTCCACAACAATGCCTTCCGGGCCAGGTTCACGAGGATGATCAAAAATGCCATAGACGCACTGTTCCGGCAGATGGCCTTTAATCTCCTCAGAGGAACCAAAATATTGAAAACCACATAAGAAAGGGGGTGGTGTGTCCTATGAGCCATCAATAACTTCATCCGGTCTTGAACCGCCCTTATAAGGAGCAAATATGAACTCGTCATGACCTTATAATGCTCAACAGTGGCCGCTCCGGCAGCCCGGATCAACTTGCTGACTTCGAAAAATTTTGGTGTAAAACCTTCCACTACTAAAATATCCCGTTGTTCAAATGTCTCCCCAGATATTGCCTCTTGCGAAATTAGGATCGTGTCCTCAGATATCCCCACGCCAATCTCCGGCAAACTTTGGTCATGTCCCCGTATGGAGCGGTTGTGCGCGGCTGTGGCGCGGTGGGCGGAAAGATCAGCGGCCACGGCGTCGAGTTTTGTCTTCACGCAGCCAATCTTGTCTTCAAGCCCCGTCTTTACCCTGTCGATCTTTTCAGAGAGCATCTGATGGCCTTCGACTACCAGATCAAGCCTGTGTTGGATCGAATCGGCAAAGGTGCCGACATGGCGGGCAATCATCCCGTCAATTCTTTCAAAATCCTGTTCGTTCAAGGCTCTCCTCCATGGGCGCTGTCCCTATTTTATCCCGCGCCCTATTTTCGGTAAACCTGACGGCGATGGCCAATGGTGAGAACCAGAACAATCACTTTCTTGTCCTGTATGTCGCACAGGACTCTGTAGTCTCCAATTCGATATCGCCAGAATCCGGCCCGATCACCCCTCAACGGTTCTCCAAAATGCCGGGGGTTTTTGCATCCCTCGATCCGGTCGTTTAGCCAGCCTAAAATACGTTCTTGAACCGGCCGATCCAGTTTTCTCAATTGCCGTTCGGCAATGTCGCTGATTTCAACTGTCCAGGCCAAGTTCTCTTCTCAATTGCTTCAGCGACTTGCTGCCGCGAGTTTGCGACTGGGCCTGTTTGAGCAGATCCAAATCCTCGTTGTCCTCCAGGTATTGCAGGATCGCTTCCCTGACCAGCGCGCTGCGGTTACTGCCGCGGGTTTTGGCAAGGAGGTCCAGATCCTCCTCTATCTCTTTATTTAGTCGTATCGCAAGCATGGCGTTTCTCCTTTTGTGTTATACGATGTATAACGCAGCCGAGAGAATGTCAAACGGTTCTTTGATTAAGGGACAGCGCCTATTTTTCCCATTCCAGCAGGAAATCGATGATATGGCGGTGAAGGATGCCGTTTCTCTCGGCGGGAAAGAATCGATCCATGGAGACGACCATCTTTTCATAGTTGTCCTTGATCTTCTCCAGGTTGCCAAACTCCCTTTCGACGGCCGTTTCACTGCCCAGGCCGTAACATACCTGTATGTATTTCTTTTCGTTTTGCTTCTCGGCGATAAAGTCGATCTCCGTTTGATCGATGACGCCGATGGATATTTTGTACCCCCGGGCCTGGAGTTCCTTGAAAACGATGTTCTCCAGAAGCCCGTTGATGTCCCTTTCTCTGTACCCGATCAAGCCGTGACGAAGCCCGATATCGTTGAGGAAGACCTTGTCGGAAAACTCCAGGAGCCTCTTCCCTTTGATGTCATACCGCGGCGTCCTGTCGATCAGCAGGCTCGCTTCGATATAGCTGATATAGTTTAAGATTGTGTCCACGGAGGTTTTGATTCGCTGCGATTTAAAATAATCCGCGATCTTCTTCGCCGTCGTGATGTTGCCGACATTGTCGAACAGGTACCGGACCAGCTTGTCGAATATCGATGCGTCACGGATTTTATGGCGGGTGATGACATCCTTGTACAGGACGGTGTTCAGGATGGAGTTCAGATAGCTGAACAGGACCTCGTCATTGAACGGCAACTGGTGGATGCCGGGCAGGCCGCCGTATCTCAGATAGTTTTTGAATGAGGTTTCCGTGTCCGTGGCTGTGTCCGTTTCCGCGGCTGTGTCCGTTTCCGCGGCTTTATTTTCCCCGTCCCCATGAGCCTTCTTTTTTTCGCGAAAGGTTATAAACTCGCAGAATGTCAGCGGATAAACGGGGATCTCCACGTACCGCCCGCTGATCAGGGTGGCAAGTTCAGAGGACAGGAGGCTTGCATTGGAACCGGAGATGACGACATCGCCCAGGCCGTCCGCCAAAAAAGAGGCGACCGCCCGTTCCCATCCCTCGATCTCCTGGATTTCATCAATCAGAATATATTTGGGGGCGGGTGCGGATCCGGGGGCAGGCGCGGGGGCGGTTGCTGGGGCGGGTACGGTCGCTGGGGCGGTCGCGACGCCTTCTTTGAAATATTCCCCGGCATAACGATAGAGGTCTCGATAGTCTTTGACCGCATCGAATTCAAGGGACTCTTTATTGATGTAAAGAATGTTGGCGCCGGGGATGCCGCGGTTGATCAGTCTCTCGATCAGCAATCGCATGATGACGCTTTTGCCGACACGGCGCATTCCCTTGAGCACCTTCACCACAGGCCGATCAATGAATGCTTCGATAGCGTTCAGGTATCTTTCCCTGACGACAAAGTGGGCTGTATCGCTTCTTGAATTTTCCATGCTTTCGATTATAGTCGAAGATCGCAGGATTGTCACGCCATCTTTCGTCTATAATTAATTAGGGACAGCGCCCTATTTTTCCATTGTGTCATTTCGACCGAAGGGAGAAATCTTGTACCTTTTTGGCATTTCGGGAAAAATGGGCGCTGTCCCTATTTTTTCGGGGTTGCGGCCCCTCAAATTGAGCGTTTTAAAAAGAAGCGTGGCAGTCCTTAATCAGAAGCATGAGCTGCAGGGGATGGATCGGAGAAGGTTCGAAACCAAAATGCTCATAAAAACCGCGGGCCCGGTCGTCCTTCGCATGGACAAAGATGGCCCGTATGCCGGCAATTTCCGCCGCTCGAAGCGTCCGCAGAACCGCATCTTTCAGCAAACTCCTGCCGATCTTTTTCCCCTTATGATTAACGTCAACGGCCTTTGATGGTGCAAATTTTCATGCGTGTTTCAAATCCCACTTAGGATTGGGCACATCGATCGTTGTCAACTGAGCATCGGCAATGAACGGAATATCCGTAGCCAGCATATCCTCAGCACCGATCCGCAGGGATTCCAGTAATTCCTCTCTGCTTTTCTCCTGGGCATTTACTCCCGGCAAATCGATCAACCAGCCGATCCACCAATCATCCGATTTCTTGATAACGGCTCTATACTTCATATCTTACCTCACAAATGGAATGTTCAGATCTTTACAGATTTTCCTTGCCAATTCATCAACAATCTCCGCATGGCGTGGTACTTCCGTCTTAAACTCTCCCCTCTGGTATATGCTGTGCCTTTTGCCCTGGCGGATCAGATAGGCGCCATGTCGGGAGAGATGCTTGATGAGAGCGTTTCTTTTCATGCAGTGGTAAGCGCGCTTACGATCAATTTCTAATCGGGAAGCCAACCCATGCGGCGTTTCGGTGCGAAAGACATCATGGCTTTACCTCCTTTTTAATTAGGGACAGCGCCTATTTATTATTCCTTTACCCGATAGACCGGGCGATGCGCCTCCGTATCGGCCCGGTGGGCCTTCAGATCCGCGGCAAGAGCGTCCAGCTTGGAGGACACCCCATCGAGTTTGGTTGCGGTTTCTTCGCCTTTTACCGCAACTGCGTCCAGCTTGACAGACACCGCATCGAGTTTGGTTGCGGTAACATCGCCCTTTGCCGCAACGACATCGAGCTTGTGCTCCAGACAATCCATCCGCCTGCTCAGCCGCGTCTCCACCCCATCGATCTTTTCAGAGAGCATCTGATGGCCCTTGACGACAAGGTCCAGTTTGTGCTGGAAAGCTTCAGTTTGAATCCCCAACTGATGACGGAATTCCTCCTTTATGTCGTCTTTGAACGTCGAAATCATGTTCGCCAGCCGATCAGTCTCCGTATTTGTCATGGCCGTTCTCATTTCACGGAAAGTGTGTGGACGATTTTCTCCTGGTCTGCCGGCGTCAGATACGGGTGCATGGGGAGGCTGAAGATCCGGGCGGCGGTCTCTTCGGAGACGGGGAAGGCGCCGGGCGCGTAGCCGAGGGGCGCGAAGGCCGTCTGCAGGTGCAAGGGCTTGGGATAATAGATGGCGGTCGGGATGGCCGTCGCATTGAGCTTTTCCATGAGCGCGGTGCGGTGCGCGTCGTTTTCGGCAAGCACGGAGTACTGCGCCCAGACGCTGACGTAACCCGAGGGGACGTGCGGGGTCACGAGGGCGAGAGCGCCCGGCGCGGCGGCGGCACCGGCCGAGGGCCCCGCGCCGTCGATCGCGGTCCTGCTCCCGGGGATGCCACGGTCGGCGCCGAGGACGTCAGCGGCGCTTTTTTGAATGAGTTCCGTATAGCGGGCGGCGGCGGCGTTGCGCAGCTCCACCTCCTCCGGGAAGATGGAGAACTTCGCGAGGAGGATCGCGGCCTGGAGAGTGTCGAGGCGGCCGTTGATGCCGATGCGGGCGTTGTCGTACTTGTGCGCGCCCTTGCCGTGGACGCGGATGGAGTCGAGGGCGGCGGCCAGGGCGTCGTCGTCCGTGAAGCACATCCCGCCGTCGCCGTAGCAGCCGAGCGGCTTGGCCGGGAAGAAGGACGTGCAGGCGACGTGGCCGAAGGAGCAGGCGCGGCGGCCGTTGTATTGGGCCCCGAAGGACTGGGCGGCGTCCTCGATGACGGCCAGGCCGTGGCGGGCGGCGACGGCGTTGATCGCGTCGTAGTCTGCGGGCAGGCCGAAAAGATCGACGGGGATGACGGCGCGGGGACGCAGCGGGGCGGTCGGGGGCGCGGCTGCGGATGCGGATGCCGGTGCGGATGCCGGCGCGTGGCGGGGAACGATCTTGCCGAGCGCGTTGGGGGACAGGGGCACATTGGGTGTGGTGTAGGACGCGGGCGTCCCGGGCGTTGCGGGCGCAGCGGGGCCGGTGGAAGACGCGGGCGTCGGGATTGCCGCGGGTGTCGCGGGCGCCGCGGGGCCGGCGTTCGGCAGGGGGTGCCGGGTGGGGTCGTTGTCGCGGACGGCCAGGATGGCCTGTTCGAGCTTCGTCGGATCGATGTTGTAGGTCGTGGGGTCGATATCCACGAAAACGGGCGCGGCGCCCAGCAGCGTGATGACCTCGGCCGTGGCGATGAAGGTGAAGGGCGTCGTGAAGACGGCGTCGCCGGGGCCGATATCGAGCGCCATCAGGGCCATGAGGAGGGCGTCGGTGCCCGAGGCACATGCGACGGCATGCTTCACGCCGACGTAGGCGGCGAGTTGCCTTTCGAGTTCCTTGATCTCCGGCCCCATGACGTAGGCGCCGTGGGCGAGGACCTTCTGAATATTTGCATCCAATTGTTCTTTGATTCGTTTTTGCTGGGCCTTGAGATCGATGAAATCCATTAATTTATTTTTCCTTTCGAGACTTTTGCACAACAGCCTATTTTGTCAAAATGACACAATCGGGGACTATGCAAAGGTTTCTGTTAAGCAAGGTCGGATGAAAGAAAATGGGCGCTGTCCCTATTTTTCGTGGTGGTGGACCAGGTTGATCAGGTAGTGGCCGTAGCCGTTTTTGGCCATCGGGTGGGCGAGCTCCAGGACGGCGTCGGCGTCGATGAACCCCATCCGGTAGGCGATCTCCTCGAGGCACGCCACCTTGAGGCCCTGCCGGTTTTCGATGGCCTCGATGAACGTGGAGGCCTGGATCAGCGATTCGTGGGTGCCCGTGTCCAGCCAGGCGACGCCGCGGCCGAGGGTCTCCACGTTCAGCTCCCTCCACGCAAGATAGGCCCGGTTGACGTCGGTGATCTCCAACTCCCCGCGCGCGGACGGCTTCAGGCCGGTGGCAATGTCCAGCACCCGGTTGTCGTAGAAGTAGAGGCCCGTCACGGCCCAGTTGGATTTCGGATCCTTGGGTTTCTCCTCGAGGGTGGTCGCGTTGCCTGCGCTATCGAAGGAGACGACGCCGTAGCGCTCCGGATCCTTCACCCAGTAGGCGAAGACGGTCGCGCCTTTTTCGGTCCCGGCCGCCTTGCGGAGCTGCTTGACCAGGCCCTGTCCGTAGAAGATGTTGTCGCCGAGGATCAGGCAGCAGCCGTCCCGGCCGACGAAGTCGCGGCCGATGATGAAGGCCTGGGCGAGGCCTTCGGGCCGGGGCTGCTCGGCGTAGGTGAAGGCGATGCCCCACTGGGCGCCGTCCCCGAGCAATTTCCGGAAGAGGGGCAGGTCGTCCGGCGTGGAGATGATGAGGATCTCGCGGATGCCCGCCAGCATGAGGATCGAGAGGGGGTAGTAGATCATCGGCTTGTCGTAGACGGGCAGGAGCTGTTTGCTGATGACTTTCGTGATGGGGTGCAGGCGCGTGCCCGCGCCGCCGGCGAGGATGATGCCTTTCATGGATCGATCGCGCTCCGTGATTTAGTTATGGGAAAAATAGGCGCTGTCCCTATTTGTTATTTCGGGGCGGGGCGGGCCTATGATGATACAGCTCCGCTCTCTCGATTACGGACGGCGGCAACCGCGGTCGCGGCGCCGTCCTTGGCGCATGATGATACAGTGCCGCCCTCCGGATTACAAGGGGCGGAAGTGATGTTTGAAACGTTGACGGACAAAACAGTAGCTTTCTAGTATAAATAAATATACACGTCAATCCCCAAAAACGGGAAATCGAGCAATTCCGGGGCGCGCCCCGGATCGTAGCATTTAATTAGTGGAATTAATTAAGGTTAATTCCGGACAAATTAAATAGGGACAGCGCCCTATTTTTTTGCCTGCACGAATTAAATGGGCGCTGTCCCTATTTTTTCCAGGGAGCTCCGTGACGTGAAAAGGGATCCCGATCAAATAGGATTAAATGGGCGCTGTCCCTATTTAAACCCTATTTAAACCCATTTAAACTTGACACCGGGGTCTGGAGCGACTAGAGAAGCAATATTGGTGGCATGAATCTTCAGTAAGTGTTACGCACATTATTCATAGCACACGGGCCTTGAAGGATGACCCGTTCCGGGACGGGTGGGCAGCCGTGGCTCCTTTTGGGGTGAATGGATGAGTCATCTTGATCGGCCGTCTTCCTGCGATTATTCTGAACGGCTGAAAACCCGGAAAGCCTCCATAAGCGATCTTTATCGGGAATCGATCCGCAAAAGAATCCTCCTGTTTGGCACCCTCTTCCTGCTCCTGCTGGTTCTGATCGTTCATGCGATTGCCGTGGGGCATTACGACATGTCGATGCCCGGAATCGTAAAAACGCTGTTGGGATTCGGCGGCGACTCGGGAAATATCGTGATCTGGAACATCAGAATGCCCCGAATCGTCGCGGCGATCGTTACCGGTTGCGCCCTGGGCCTGTCCGGCGTTGCCATGCAGAGCCTGTTGAGAAATCCCCTGGCTTCCCCCTTCACCCTCGGCATCAGCCAGGGGGCCGCGTTCGGCGCAGCCTTTTCCATTGTCTTCCTGGGCGCGGGCATTGCGCATATCGGCACGATGAGAATGGCCGGCGTGGACGGCCTGCTTTTCAAAAACGTCTATATCGTCACCTTATGCGCCTTTTTTGGCGCCATGATCGCCATGACGGTCATCCTTCTTTTAGCGAGACTTAAAAAAATGTCTCCGGAATCCATCATCCTGGCCGGCGTGGCCATGTCTTCCCTATTCACGTCGGGAACGATCCTGGTGCAATATTTTGCCTCCGAGGTGGAGCTGGCCTCCGTGGTTTTCTGGACATTCGGCGACGTCACCCGCTCCAGTTGGCCGGAAATCGCGCTGTTGACGGCGGTCACATTGGGGGTCCTCGTCTATTTTGTTTTTGCCAGGTGGGACCTCAATGCCATATCCGCCGGCGAAGACACGGCGCGATCGCTGGGGGTGGAGGTGGAGCGGTTTCGCCTGACGGGGATGCTGCTGGCCTCGCTGGTCGCGGCTCTGGCCACGGCCCTGCACGGTGTCATCGCCTTTCTCGGATTGCTCGCCCCCCACATCGGACGCCGGTTGGCCGGCGCCGATCATCGACTGCTCGTCCCCTATTCGTGCCTCGTCGGCGCCATGCTGCTGCTGCTTGCGGATACGATCGGCCGCCTGATGGTCGGTTCCGGAACATTGCCGGTGGGCGTGCTGACCTCCTTCATGGGTGCGCCTCTTTTCCTCTATCTGCTGATCCGGGGATTGAAACGATGATCCTGAAAGTCGCCGGAGTGGAATTTACCTATAACGAAAGCCCGGTTCTGAGGAATGTCGGATTTGAACTCAAAAAGGGTCAGATCATGGCAATACTGGGCGTCAACGGCGCGGGGAAAACAACCCTGCTCAAATGCTTGAACCGGATTCTCCGCCTGAAGGCAGGAAGCGTTTTCCTGGGCGGAGAAAATGTCATGGACATGAGCAGGAACCACATCGCCCGGCACTTCGCCTATGTCCCGCAAAAGTACGAAGACGAGTATTTGACCGTTTTTGATACCGTTCTGCTGGGGCGAAAGCCGTACATCAAATGGGAGGCCACGTCCAATGACCTCCGCATTGTGGAGGCCATTCTCTACCGGATGAACATCGAGCACCTGGCGCTCAGGCCGACCCATAAATTAAGCGGGGGGGAGATGCAGAAGGTCATCATTGCCAGAGCCTTGGCCCAGGAGCCGGAGGTCCTCCTCCTGGATGAACCGACGAGCAACCTGGATTTAAAGAATCAACTCCAGGTTATGCAATTGGTGACCCATGCCGTCCGCGAGCATCATATGGCGGCGATTGTCTCCGTGCATGACATCAACCTGGCGTTTCGATTCGCGGATCATTTTCTGATGCTCCGGGACGGCCGGGTTCATCTATTGGCCCCGAAGGGGGAGGTAACGGCGGAAGACATCGAGAAGGTCTACGGCGTGAAGGTCATTCTGGGCAAAGTGGATCACCACAAAATTGTGATACCGGTCGAATAGCCCCTTTAAGGAGCGCATCATGAAAGAAGCGAAAAATCCATTGGCCATTTTAAAAGTCCTGATCCTGGTCGGCTTGACCGGTTTGATCGGCTTGATCGGCTTGAGACCATGCCTGGCAGGCGAGTTGATCCAGATTACGGACACGGCCGGTCGGCAGGTCTCCGTCCCCAAGAGCCCGGACAGGATCATCTGTTTGGGAACCGGGACCCTTCGCCTGGTGGTTTATCTGGAATCGCACAAGAAAATAGTCGGCGTGGAGGATTTTGAAAAACGGTTCCCGACGACGCGGCCCTATTGGATTGCCCGGGGCGACGAGATGGCCCACCTTCCTTCAATCGGGCCCGGCGGTCCGGGTGCGATCAACAAGGAACCGGACCTGGAAAAGGTTCTGGCCGTGAAGCCTGACGTGATTTTCATCACGTACTTGGATCGCGGGAAGGCTGAGGCGCTGCAAAAAAAGATCGGCATCCCCGTGGTCGTTCTCACCTATGGTCCGTTCGGAACGTTCGACGAGAAGGTATACGATTCCCTGCGCCTGTGTGGCGCAATCCTCGATAAACAAAACAGGGCCGAAGCCGTCATCCGCTTCATAGAGAATTCCCGAAAAGACCTGCTGAAAAGAATCGAGCCTATCCCCGAGAAAATGAAACCGTCCGTGTATATCGGGGGCATCGGCTTCCGTGGCACACACGGCATTGAAAGCACGGAAACCGAATATCTTCCCTTTGAATGGGTTCGGGCCAACCCTGTGGCCAAACGGGACGGCCGGAAGGGGCACAGGTTTTTGGACAAGGAAAAGATTCTGAGCTGGGACCCCGACATCATCTTCATCGATAGCGGAGGCAACGATTTGATCCGCCGGGACTATGAAAAGAAGCCGTCCTTCTATCAGGGCCTCAAGGCGTTCAAAAACAAGAAGGTCTACCTGCTGTACGCCTTCAACTGGTACATGACCAACATAGAGACCGTCATTGTCGACGCCTATGCCGTGGGAAAAATGATTTACCCTGAAAACTTCAAGGATGTTAAAATGGGTCAAAAGGCGGACGAAATCTATTCGTATCTTCTGGGACGTCCAATCCATGAGAAAATGGAAAGGGCGTACGGCAAAATCGGGGAGAACCCTTCTTATCTTCGATAAATTGGAAAGTCGATCAAGAGAAAATGACTGCAAAAGAAAACTGTTTGTGCTCTGAATGCGGGCGCAGAGCAGAGAAAAACCGGATCTTTGAAGTCGACGGTGCGCACATCTGCGCGAACTGTCTGTACGATAACGCCGTTCCTTTCGAAATATGGCCCATCGGGGTGGTTCAAAACAAGCTGCGGCGGAAAAAGACGGGTTTCGGAACCGTCGGACCCAGAAACGTATCGCGCATCGAACTCTTTCCCTCACAGACCAGATTTCTTTACAAACTGGAAGAAGAAAAATGCATCACGATCGTCTATTACCTTCACCAGAGAAAACCGGTCAAATCCGTTTTTAAAAGGGGGCTGGACGGCAAGGAAACCGGTGTTTTCGCGACACGAACACCGGACAGACTTTCGGGGATAGGCATTCAGGACGTCAAGTTGTTGAAAATCGAGGGAACAACACTTTATGTCGAGGGGCTCGACGCCATCAACGGAACACCTGTTCTCGATATCAAAATGTTATGGAGCTCCGTGACGTGAAAAGGGATCCCGATCAAATAGGATTAAATGGGCGCTATATTTTAATGGGCGCT
>Ga0209604_1002120_pt1 | contig 14796 bp, 13 predicted proteins | sample AD_UKC097_MetaG_FD_184405 | JGI IMG/M metagenome (GOLD analysis project Ga0209604, IMG submission 184405) | Active sludge microbial communities of municipal wastewater-treating anaerobic digesters from USA - AD_UKC097_MetaG (SPAdes) (version 2) | ecosystem: Engineered > Bioreactor > Anaerobic >... | reverse complement strand
AAAATACAGGCGAGGCCTTCTGATCATCACCGGCATGGCCGCCGGAATTCTATCCATTCTACTTTTAGTCGTTCAGGAAACCCTGGCCGTTTTGAAAGTTACACCGGTCGACAAATCAACGTTATCGTTCGGCAGGCTTTTCCAATTATCCGTTAAGGTGATGCATTCACTGAATCCGTTCTGCATTTTGATCATTTTATTTTTTATGATTTTTCTCTGGCTCCTCTCGATTATCGACGCCTACAGACTGGGCAAAGAAACCATGTTGGAAATTAGTACTGACGCTGATCAACAATCAGCTTCTCCTGAGGCTTGATTTCACCGGCCCTAATATATTCCAGAGTATTAATTCCCACCGTGCAGATTTCTCGGAATAATTTCTTGAAATTTTCCTCCCAGGAAGCGCTGCCGATTTCCGGCGATATTTTTTCAATCCGTAATGTCAGGAGATCGTCATGACCGGTTCGGCTGACAACCGCCTGTAGCGGAAGATTATTGAATTTGGCCTGAAGCATTTTCAACTGACTTGGAGCAACAAATAATCCGCGGACTTTTACCGCGTCCCCTACTCTACCCGCGATTCCGGCCAGACGGTATGACGTTCGTCCGCAGGGACAGGATTCCGTAATCAGTCGCGACAAATCTCCTGTGCCGAAACGAAGCAGGAAGAAAATATTATTAAGTCTGGTGACAACCACTTCGCCCAGTTCACCTTCGGGAACATTTTTGCCGGTTGCCGGATCAACGATTTCCACGATAGTTTCCTCGCAGATATGCCATCCTTTTTTCTCGAAACATTCATAGGCAACGTCGCCCACTTCAGTCGCACCGTACATCTGATATGTATCTATGCCGTAGTCATTTTCAAAAGAGCGGCGCAGATCAGGAAGAAGCGGCTCTGCGGCAAAGCACGCCTTCTTCATCCCAAAATCTTTTTTGAAATCAAAACCCATTTCCTTGGATTTTTCGATAATGGCTTTTAAAAAACTGGGTGTGCCCACATAAGCGGTAACCTTCAAATCTTTGATTAACTGCACCTGAATCTGCGAAGAAGATGCCCCGGAAGGAACAACTGTCGCGCCGACCCGGCGCAGACCGCTATGAAATGTCAAACCTGCGGCGACCAGATGATATGAAAAAGCATTGAGCGCCACATCGTTGGGTCCGATTCCCGCGGCAAAAAAAGCTCTCGCCCATAAATAATCGGTTTCGGAAAGATGCGGTTCATAAACCGGACCGGGAGACGTAAAAATACGGTCGACATGAATATCGGGATTTTCCAGTCCGGCGTAAGGAGGATGCTGTTGTTCCATATCCACCAGTTTCTCCCTCGACGTTACCGGCAGTTTCTCCAGATCTTCTCGCGATTTGATTGCTGCAGAATCGATGCCGGCGTCATCCAGCATCTTCTTTACGCGCGCCGACTTTTCGTAACCCAGTTTGACCATCTCCACCAGCGCCTTATCCTGCTGGTTTTTCCTTTTCCTCTTCCCCCACGATTCCTTTTTATCGAATAAATTGTTCATAGATTCCCTTTTCTATTATTTTCGACCAAGTGCCTTTGCTGTTCTTTGAACGATTTTGTTTTTTGAATTCTTTCTCATGATTTCCCTGCCCGCACTGGAATTGGCAAGAGAAAGGCATAAACGTCTAAGCTCGTTCACAAGCTTCAATCTTTTTGCAACAGCTTCCGGACTCATGTCAATCTTCATTTTCCAAACTCCTCAGATATTCAATATCTTCCTTGTCCTGCCCGCTATTGCGTAAAGACTTCAGTAAAATCATGCCTTGAGGAGATACCACCTTTAATGAATATCCTTCCCATTCCACGATCTTGCGATCATCCCAGGCACTTTCAATTTCCGGTGTTACCATAAGCAAATCCAAAACAAAATATTCGCCGGTCGCTTTATCGATTTTGCTTAACCTTTGCAATTTAACAGCGCCATCATTAAATTCCATCATTGCGGAACTCATGGTATAGCCAAGTTCCTTTGCAAGCTTTTTTGTTTCTGAAAAATAATCAGGCTGAACCATAATATCAATATCCAGAGTCGCGCGCGGTCTTGCATAAATAGCAATAGCCAGCCCCCCGCATAAAGCATAATCTATCCCGGCCTGATCTAAGTTTTGAGTAATTTTCTTAAGCTCTTCTAATAAATCCATTTCACTCACTGATTTTTGGCTTTATCAATATTAAATTCTTTATTGATTATCTACCCGATTTCTTAATGCTTTTCAATTAATAAGTGCTTGTGCAAATAAAGTTGCTAAAAAAGAAAATTTTATTCTTTTATTGACAAATGCAAAATATTTGATTATTGTCTTTACCCTAAGGGTGAAGATGCTGACGTGAGGTTAACTCCACAACAATGGAAGTTCATTTCCGTACGAAAAAACTGCAAAAGCAATATGAGAGCCATAAGGAGGCGGAAAAGGCTTATGGAGCAACGGTTGCAAGACGTTATATCGGTCGCATTAACATCATTAAGCAGACACACAGCCTTAAAGAACTGATGCAGTTGCCAGGCCTTCGCTGCCATGAGCTTAAAGGAGATCGAAAGGGGCAATATGCAATTAACCTCACGGGCTATTACAGGTTAATATTCACCGTGACAGACAAAAAAATGGAAATTGTTTGCATTGAGGAGGTGAGCAAACATTATGAGGACTAATAAGGAAATTCATTCCAACCTCGCCATCCCTCCGGGGGAATACCTTGAGGAAGTCATTGGCGAACTGGGAATGACCAAAGATGAACTGGCGCAGCGTATGGGGCGACCGGCAACCAAACTAAGCCCTATCTTTAAGGGAGAAAAAGCAATTACGCCGGAAACCGCTCTCCAACTTGAAAAAGTCGTCGGCGTTCCGGCGCATATTTGGACGGGACTTGAAGCGGAATATCGTCTCACGTTGGCCAAGCAGGAACGAGCCGAAGAAGAAGAGCATTTAAAAGAAGAAATCGAGCTGGTGGCCAAATATCCCTATAATGAACTGGTGAAGGCCGGTGAAATAGAAAAGCAAAAAAGTCCTGTTGAAAAAGTGAAGGCCTTACACGTTTTTTTTGGTGTCGTGTCTCTGTTTAGCATCCCGGAACTGCAGCGCTACAAGCCCGCCTTTCGCTGCGGCAAAGCTACCAGAGGTGAACGAACTCCCGAAGCAGTGGCCGCATGGCTGCGGATGGGCGAAAGAAGAGCGCAGAAAATAACTTGTTCTTCATACAACAAAGACCGGCTTCATGCTCTGCTTCCAACGCTCCGTTCTTTTACACTTCAACAGCCGGAAACTTTTCAACAGCAGCTTATATCTGCGCTGGCGGACTGTGGTATCGCGCTTGTCATTTGCCCCCACTTTTCCAAAACCATGACGCATGGCGCAACATTTTGGCTGGGTCGGGAAAAAGCTGTTTTAATGCTGACCATCCGTGGAAAATGGGCCGACATATTCTGGTTCAGCCTCTTTCATGAGATTGGTCATATTCTACTGCATAGTAAGCAAGGCGTCATTTTGGAAAATAATGAGGAAGATAAGATCGAGAAAGAAGCCGACGATTTTGCTTCCAATATGCTGATACCCCGCGAGGCTTGCACGCAGTTTATGAGAAAAGGATCTTTTCGTAAACACGACATCGCCGACTTTGCAGGCAAGATTGGCATTCATACCGGTATTGTGGTCGGACGATTACAGCATGAAAGTTTAATACAGCCGCAATATGACAATGACCTGCGGGTAAGATATGAATGGAGTCATGGCTAAAGGATTTGATGAACGAAATGCCGTTTTTGAGAAATTGTTGAAACTGGAGAAAGGAAATGACGGAACCCACGATAATTTGCCCCAACTGCAAAACTGAAATCAAGCTTACGGAATCTCTTGCAGCGCCTCTTATTGAGACAACTCGCAAAGAATATGAAAAACGCTTGAGCCAGAAGGATGCCGATATTGCCAAGCGCGAAACAGCCATACGCGAAAAAGAAGAAGCGCTTTCCAAGGCCAAGGAAGCAATTGATGAACAGGTTGCAGAAAAAGTAAAACTGGAACGTGCACAAATTGTAACAGAAGAGGCCAAAAAAGCACGGCTTGCAGTAGCGACGGACCTTGAACAAAAATCTACTGAATTGGAAGATTTGAAAAATGCTTTAAATCAGCAAGGTGAAAAACTTGCTGAAGCTCAAAAGGCGCAAGTCGAACTGATTCGAAAACAGCGTGAGTTGGATGATGCCAAACGTGAAATGGAGCTAACCATTGAGAAACGAATCCAAGAAAAACTCGATACGACACGCGAGCAAGCCAAGAAAGAAGCGGAAGAACAGCTTAAGCTTAAAGTCATGGAGAAGGAACAAACCATATCATCCATGCAGAAGCAAATAGAGGAACTCAAGCGTAAGGCCGAGCAAGGTTCACAACAGCTTCAAGGCGAGGTACAGGAGCTTGAACTGGAATCATTGTTGAAGGCTAAATTCCCTCATGATAGCATCATGCCGGTTCCAAAAGGTGAACATGGCGGCGATGTTCTGCAATGTGTTGTCGGTCCGCTGGGATTAGCCTGCGGGACAATTATCTGGGAATCCAAACGCACCAAAAACTGGAGCGATGGCTGGCTGGCAAAGCTGCGGGAAGATCAGCGGACGGCGAAAGCCGAGATTGCCGTGATCGTCAGCCAAACCCTTCCAAAGGAAGTGGAAACGTTCGATCTTGTTGAGGGAGTCTGGGTAACGCATCCAAGAGCGGCGCTGCCCGTTGCCTTGTCACTGCGCCAATCCTTGATCGAGATTGCGGCGGCACGTCAGGCTTCCGAAGGTCAACAAACCAAGATGGAATTGGTTTATCAATACCTTACAGGTCCGCGTTTTCGTCAACGTGTGCAGGCTATTGTCGAGGCGTTTTCATCCATGCAGGAAGACCTCGACAAAGAGAAAAAAGTTATCATGAAACAATGGGCCAAACGCGATGAGCAGATTGAACGGGTCATGCAGGCAACGGTTGGCATGTATGGTGATCTCCAGGGAATTGCCGGAAAAACACTTCAGGAGATTGAAGGGCTGGAATACAAAGTTCTCGAAGATGGTAATAATTCAGAGAGGGGTACAGGATGAAGAAGATACAAATTGAAAAGCCAGAAAAACCAGATGAAGTTCAAGAAGTCAAAAACGAGTCAGTATCTGCCATGGCTTCAGAATCAAGACTTCCAACTCAATGTCCTTATAGACAGGCTCTACTCTTACAGCAAACTCTCATATCAGACAAAATGCGGATAGCATTTCTCCTCGGCGCCGGATGTCCGGTATCGATTTCTATTGAAGATGGTGAAAGTACAAGACCTTTGATACCTGATATAAATGATCTCACGGCATATGTTAAAAGTTCACTTGAAAAATCGACGGAATTTAGATCAAGCTTCGAGATTATTTTGAAACGGCTTTCTGGCATGGGCGAGTGTCCACAAAATATTGAGACGATACTAAGCCATATTCGAGCACTTTGTGACGTTGCAGGGAATGGTCTAATTGATGGTCTTTCTCAAAAAGATCTAAGCAATTTGGACTCAGAAATATGTAAAGTTATCACAACAGCCGTGGAAGTAGAATTACCTACAAGTAATACCCCTTATCACCAGCTAGCTACATGGGTTAGAGGTATTCAACGATCTCATCCTATCGAAATATTTACACCTAACTATGATCTTCTCATGGAACAAGCATTCGAAGAACTTCGGGTTCCATTTTTTGATGGTTTTGTCGGTTCACGGCATTCGTTTTTTGATCTTAACTCAATTGAACAAGATAGTCTTCCTTCTCGTTGGGCACGTCTGTGGAAAGTTCACGGTTCAATAAACTGGTGGCGAACATCAATAGGTACTGTAGAGCGGCGTTCCCAACAAACATCTGGAGATCGTCAGATGATTTATCCATCGCATCTGAAATATGACGAAAGCCGAAGGATGCCATATTTTGCTATGCTTGATCGACTCAAGGGTTTTCTGTCTGATGGCCAAGCTGTTCTTATTACGTGTGGGTATTCGTTTTCAGATCAACATCTAAATGATGTAATTTTACAAGGGTTGATTGGAAATCCAACAGCTGTTTGTTTTGGTTTGATATATGGAGATCTTACCCAAGCGGGGGAAGCTGTAAAAAGAGCTCATAAACAGCCTAATCTTAGTTTGCTTGCAGTAAATGGCGCTATTATTGGCACTATGGAACGATGCTGGCACGCTGCCGAAAAGACAGAGCACCCTTTACATGGTATTGCAGCAAAAGCTGGCAGGCTTGAAAATCGCACAGAATCACCTGAGTCTTCGTGTAAATTTCTCCTCGGAGACTTTAGCGCTTTTGGAGAGTTTCTAGCAAGGCAATTGGTTCTGGGTGATGATGTAAAAGGAGAAAATATTAATGCTTGATCCGACATTAATCGGTACAGTCCAAGATGTAAACGGTGCTACAATAACTGTTGAACTAACAAATGAAACCGTGACTGGCTTGTGTTTTTTTAATGGTGAAGGGTATCGCATTGGGCAAATTGGCAGTTTTGTACGCATTCCTTTAGGATTTATGAATTTATATGGCGTGGTCTCTCAGGTCGGTGCGGGGGCCGCGCCTGACAAGTTAAGTGATGATCGCCCTTATGGCAATCGCTGGCTGCGTGTGCAGCTGGTCGGTGAAGGTGCACCAGGGTGCCGATTTGAACGTGGCGTATCCCAGCATCCCACTATTGACGATCGTGTCCACATAGTTACTGAATCGGACTTACAATCAATTTACGGGCCAGGCGATCCAAATGATTTTGTATCAGTCGGACACTTAGCAAGTGCTGAGGCTATTCCAGCACTCGTAGATATAAATAAACTTGTAACGAGACATGCTGCGGTTGTTGGTACGACTGGTGCAGGAAAATCTACAACTGTTGCCGGTTTACTGAGTGCCCTGTCAAATCCGAATCGATACCCATCAGCAAGAATAGTAGTTTTAGATATACACGGAGAGTATGCAAAGGCTCTTGCTGATCGGAGTTCAGTTTTTCGTGTATCTGCCCAAACCGAAAAAAATGAAAAAAGTTTATGTGTCCCTTTCTGGGCGCTAAGTTTCGATGAGCTCATGACATTTACTTTTGGAAAGCTGAATGATTCGCAAACGGCAGCTGTGTCTGATTTAATTATGACGTATAAAAAAGAGTCATTGTTGAATCAACCCTTAGATGGGATAAACGATGATAACATAACAGTCGATTCGCCTATTCCTTTTTGCATACATAAAGTATGGTTTGATCTATACAAAAGAGATCATCACACATTGATACCGAGGCCGGGTGCGGCCTCTGATGAAGATGATCCGGCATATGTGCTTGGATCAACTGGGCAACCACTTCAATTAGGCGATCCAATGTCGGTTACACCGCCACTATACAGAACCGTTAAAACAACTGGACCTGCAAACGAGCGCGTTCAACACGGGAGAGAACCGATTGGAATTCGTCAGCAATTAGCCGGACTGGCATCAAAGCTTCGAGATCCTCGTTTTGCATTCATGTTTAAACCTGGAGAATGGCTTCCTGATGTTGACGGTAAGACGCAAAAAGATCTTAGTGCGCTTTTGCAAGACTGGGTTGGAGGCATGCAGCCTATAACCATATTAGATCTTTCAGGCATTCCGTCGTCAATCCTCAACGATTTAATCGGTGCGTTGCTTCGTATACTATATGATGCTCTTTTTTGGGCAAGAAATTTGCCGGAGGGAGGGCGTGAACGCCCATTACTCATTGTTCTTGAGGAGGCTCATGCATACTTAAACAAGGAAAACTCAGGATCAGCTGCGAATGCAGTACGTCGGATTGCCAAAGAAGGCCGTAAATATGGTGTCGGTATTATGATTGTAAGTCAACGTCCTTCGGAAATTGACCAAACAATACTTTCACAATGCGGTACTATATTTGCTATGCGTTTGGCTAACGATATTGATAGAGGGCACGTCTCAAGTGCTGCTTCAGATAATCTCAAAGGCCTTTTTGATATGTTGCCAATACTACGCACAGGCGAAGCAATTATTGTCGGAGAAGCAGTGAGTCTTCCAGTGCGAACACTGATTGATCCGCCAGCTAAAGATAGAAGGCCGGACAGCGTGGATCCACGTGTAGCTGTTCGTGGAAGTATAGAGAAAGATGGTTTCGAAGGTCCTGGTGGTTGGAATCAGAAGCGCGATAAACCTGATTATAGAGCAGTAGTAAGACAATGGCGTAAACAAACACCAATTTATGAACACAAATCTGTCGAACAGACAAATAGTGAAATTATTTTCAAGGAGGATTGATAGATGGAGTGGATTGAAACACCTGAATCATCAAATATTTCCCGTTTTAAGTATGATGAGACAAGTCAAGTGCTTACCGTAGAATTCAATAACGGTGGAATGTACAATTATTATGATGTGCCAAATACTGTTTACGAGCAAATGCAGACTGCATCTTCAAAAGGCAAGTTTCTTGCTCAGGCCATTAAAGGCACCTACAGATATGCCAAGGTTTGATGATAGCTGGAGATACACTGAATTGTGAAAAATCAAAAACTTGAACTAAATTGGATTGGTAAGGATAAGCGGCCGAAGCTGGAGCCGCGGATTCTGATTGAAGATCCGGACAAATCATACGGCGATAAACGTACTGAGAATATGCTGATTCTCGGAGACAACCTGTTGGCGCTGAAGGCGCTGGAACAGGATTATGCCGGGAGTGTTAAATGCATATATATAGATCCCCCTTATAACACTGGCAGTGCATTTACACACTATGAAGATGGTCTTGAACATTCAATTTGGTTGTCACTTATTGAAGCCCGCCTTCAAATACTGTGGAATTTGTTGGACCCGGATTATGGATCTTTATGGATATCAATTGATGATGATGAGATGCCATATTTACGTGTTCTCATGGATCAGTTAATTGGACGCGAAAAATTCATTGCTCAAAATATCTGGCAAAAGCGTTATTCCAGGGAAAATCGCGAAGCAATTGGAGATGTGCATGAGTACATAATCGTTTATGCAAAAAATCCACAAAATTTTAAAGAAATACGTAATAAAGTACCTCTTACTGAAGATCAGGCAAAAGTTTACAAAAACCCAAACAATGATCCCAAGGGCAGATGGCGGCCTATTCCAATGACCGCACAGGAAGGTCACGCGACACCTGAACAATTTTATGAAATTGTTACGCCTAGAGGTGCAATCCACAAGCCACCAGAAGGCAGGTGTTGGGGCTTATCAAAAAAGACATTTGATAAACTTAATTCTGAAGGAAAAATTTGGTTTGGTAAAGACGGTAAATCACAACCCAATATTATTCGATATCTTTCTGAAGTTGAAGGTATGGTTCCTTGGACATGGTGGCCTCACGAAGAAGTTGGCCATACAGATGAATCAAAAAAGGAAATTCATGCTCTTTTTGGGAAAATACAAGCTTTCGATACACCCAAGCCGGAACGTCTTATTCAACGTATTATTCATATCGCTACGAAACCCGGCGACCTCGTCCTTGATTCCTTTGCCGGCTCAGGCACCACAGGCGCTGTTGCCCAAAAGATGGGGCGCAAATGGATTATGGTTGAGTTGGGCGATCATTGCCATACGCATATTTTGCCGCGCATGAAAAAGGTTTGTGATGGAACAGATCAGGGCGGGATTTCTAAAGCCGTCAACTGGCGGGGCGGAGGAGGCTTCAAGTACTATTACATGGCCCCTTCTCTTCTGAAGAAAGACCGATACGATCAGTGGGTCATTAATCCCGAATACAATGCTCCGATGCTGGCCGCGGCAATGGCCAAGCATGAAAATTTCCGCTACAGCCCCGATGAAGTTCATTATTGGAAACAGGGGCAATCTTCGGAAAAAGACTTTATCTTTACAACCACAGTGCATTTGACGCCGGAGCACCTCGACAGGATTCATGAAGAAATGCAGCCCGGCGAAAGCCTGCTGATTTGCTGCAAGTCTCATTTTCGCGGAGCGGACGGCAGATATGACAATATTACGGTAAAGAAGATTCCCGGCATGTTGCTGGGAAAATGCGAATTTGACCGGAATGATTACAGCCTGAATATTGTGGATATGCCGCGAAACGGCGATGATGCGGAGTTTGTCCCCTCCGGACCGGTTGCGGTGGAAGCGAAGAAAGAGAAAAAGAAGGCCAAAGGGAAAGATGCCGGCCAAGTTAGCATCTTCGAGAACGAAAAAGAATAAGGGACTGGATACCCGCCTTCGCGGGTATGACAGGTGTGTAGATCCCCGACAGGCAATTTCGGGGCTGACAAAGGGGGAGTTGAATGGATAAACACGCCACGTATATTAGAAATCGATTGAGCTTGCGCCCACCCCAAACAGAGAGTCTGGAAATTCTGGCAGGCCTAGCGGATGTTTTGACGCTTCGGAAAGATGCCGATCTTGCCGCAGAGCAGGAAAAAGTCCGGGACTACGCAGCAGTATGGGCGTCTGAAAAAGGAACGAAAACAGTTTTTACTGACTTTGAGCGAAGCTTTCCCTGTGTTTGTTTTGCTTTGGCAACAGGCGTAGGCAAGACTCGCCTGATGGGCGCTTTTATTGCCTGGCTTAATCAGGCCAAGGGTATTAAAAATTTCTTTGTTCTGGCTCCGAATCTGACTATTTATAATAAACTGATTGAAGATTTCTCGAACTCCCGCAGCCCGAAATATGTTTTCCCCGGCATTGGCGATTTCGTCCATCGTCCGCCCGGAATTATCACCGGCGATAATTATACAAGCATGGGTAACGTCAGTTTATTTGATGATTCCATCAATATCAACATCTTCAATATTTCCAAAATCAATGCCGAGACAAAAGGCGGCAAGCAGCCCCGTATTAAGCGCTTGTCCGAATATATCGGCCAGTCCTACTTCGAGCAGTTGTCCAATCTTGATGATTTGGTCATACTGATGGACGAATCGCACCATTACCGGGCAGAACGCGGAATGCAGGTCATCAATGAATTAAATCCGGTGCTGGGGATTGAATTGACGGCCACGCCCAAAACGGAAACGGGCGGCACCAAGAGTTTTAAGAATGTCATCTATCAATACGGCCTGGGGATGGCGATGGAGGACGGTTTCGTTAAAGAACCTGCCGTGGCCACGCGGATGAATTTTGATCCTTCCCAATATAGCCGGGAAGAGCTGGACCGGATCAAACTGGAAGACGGAATTCGTATCCACGAGGATACCAAAGTAGCTTTGGAGATATACGCACGCGATGAGCAATGTAAGATTGTCAAACCTTTTGTCCTGGTTGTCACCAGAGATACGGAGCATGCGTCACAGGTCAAGGCTCTGATTCAGTCCGTTGCTTTCTTTGAAGGACGTTATGCCGATAAGGTGATGGAAATTCATTCCAATCAGCGGGGAGAGGAAAAAGAAGAGAACATTCAGCAGCTTTTAACCCTGGAAGACCCGGAAAATAAAATCGAGATTGTCATCCATGTCAACATGCTCAAGGAAGGCTGGGATGTGACCAATCTTTATACTATTATCCCCTTGCGCACGTCGGCATCAGAAACGCTGACGGAGCAGACGATCGGGCGCGGTCTGCGTTTGCCCTACGGAAAGCGCACCGGCAACGACAAGGTGGATAAACTGACCATTGTGGCTCACGATAATTTCCAGAAAATCATCGAAGAAGCCAATAAACCCGGCTCCATCATTAAACAGAAAAACATTATCGAAATTGATCCTTCTCAATATGAAGGACGCAAAGAGGTGGTGGTCGGCAAGTCGTCGTTGGCGGAGAAGATGGAAGTCGAGAAGGCAAAAATCGACGCCATGCCGGAGTCCAGGGAAAAGACGGATGCGGGCATGAAGCTGGAGATTCGCAAAGCAATTTATGAAACGCTTCCCCAGATGAATAATCAGGTGAAAAACGCCGCTCAGTTGACCAAGACAGAAGTCAAAGAAATCGTTGTCGAAAAGGTGAAAGAAAAATTATACGCCGACCCGCAACAGCATATCTTTGCCGAAGAGATGGTTAAGGAAATTGAAGCCGCATACACCGAAACGGCCAATGAATTTATCAGTAACATCATCGAAATTCCCCGCATCGTCATTCAGCCGACGGATGAAGTAGATTCGGGATTCCATGATTTTGATCTTGATACGAATAATCTCAACTATCAGCCCGTGTCGGAAGAAATTCTTATGCGTTTTCTTGCGCGGAGAGAAAACAATGAACTTACTTTAATTGGAAAAGACGGCATTGCGGCAGATAAACCGGAAAACATGATTCTTAACGAATTAACGAATTTTCCGGAGATCGATTACGATACCCAGACTGCCCTGCTGCAAAAACTGGTGGGGCAAGCCGTTTCAAAATTAAAAAGTAATTTGACTGATGAGGAATTTGACGGTGTGGTCAAAGTCCATAAAAAAGATATCGCGGCGTTGATCTATACGCAGATGAACCCGCATTTTTATTGCACAACCAAGTCCTTTGAGGAGCCCATCGTTAAACCTTTTACGGAAATTGAACCGCACAATCTTACAAAAATCCAGACAGACAGCATTCACCATTATAGCGACACGATTACACCGACCAGCGCTATTCCGCAGAAGGTCTTTTCCGGCTTCAAGAAAGCCTGTCACAGCCTCTATAAATTTGACGCCAAGGGAGAAAAGGATTTTGCAACCATCCTTGAAGGGGATAAAGACGTCGTGAAGTGGCTACGCCCCGCGCCGAAACAATTCAAAATCTATTGGGACCGCGACGCACGCATCTATGAACCGGACTTTGTCGTGGAAGCCACAGATACGATTTATCTTACTGAAATCAAGGCGGATAACCAGATAGACCAACAGGATGTGCGGGAAAAAGCAAGAGCAGCACTGCAATACTGCAAGCATGCCTCGGATTATAATCAGAAAAACGGCGGCAAAATCTGGAAATACCTTTTAATCCCCCACAGCGACGTCCTGCCGAATATGAGTTTCTCTTATCTGGCAGCAAAGCGGCAGGTTTCTTCATAACTGGATTGCGTTACAAATGGACGGATATTTTTAAGAGCTATAACCACCGTTTTCGTCTTCGGTACGATTTCACGTCCTTGTACGACTTCACCGCTCCCGATGCCGCCATGCCCAGGTAAAATTCTTTAATGTCCGGATTGTCGGATAATTCTTTGGATGTGCCTTCCATCATGATCTTGCCGTTTTCCATCACGTAGCCATAATGGGCAACTTGAAGGGCCATCCGGGCGTTTTGTTCCACGAGAATAATGGTCGCTTGCTGTTCTTCGTTTATTTTTTTGATGATACGGAATATTTCCTGCACAACCAGGGGTGCAAGACCCAGTGATGGTTCGTCTAAAAGCAGAAGCTGCGGATGAGCCATCAAGGCGCGGCCGATAACCAACATCTGTAATTCTCCGCCGCTGCAGTATCCGGCCAGAGCTTTTCTTCTTTTGACCAGCGCCGGGAAGTAATTATAGACCATTTCCAGATCCTGCTTATAAGGTTTGCCGAATCGGGTGGCGGTGCCAACGCGCAAGTTCTCTTCAATGGTCAGATATTTAAAAGGCTGCCGGCCCTCCAGAACCTGAATAATCCCTTGACGGGTAATGAACTCCGGCGCCTGATTCTGGATATTGACGCCATTGTAAATGATGGTCCCGTCGGTCACTTCGCCGTTTTCCGGCTTCAGCAATCCAGATATGGCCTTGAGTGTGGTTGTCTTCCCTGCCCCGTTACTGCCCAAAAGGGACACGATATGGCCCTTCTCCACGCTTAAAGAAACACCTTTTAATACTTGTATAACATCCGAATATACAACGGATATGTTATTCAATTGTAGAAGACATTCTGCCATATAAACACCTTGAACCCCTTAACAACCAGGTCAATTCATCAATTTTGTCATACCGGCGCAGGCCGGTATCCAGTATTTTCAACCATCATCTGGTTCCCAGCCTTCACCGGGACGACGCCTGGATTCCGGTTTTCACCGGAATGACTAATAGATAGCTCCTCAATTCTCTCACTTTATCAGCCCCGCTATCGCAGGATAAAAAAATCTCAGCATTTGCTTTCAGCAAATTGCAAGATTTTCTAATATGAAAAAGGCCAGAGACGGAAACTGGAACGTATGATGCGCCAGATTTCCGCCAGCCCCTTCGGTTCAATCAAAATAAACAAAACAATCGCCAGACCGAAAACAAATTCTTTTAGCGGAGCCATATTCAAGCCCAGACTGGTAATTGCCGGTACGTTCATTAACACGCCGGTTAAGAACCGTAATAATTCGTTGAGCAGTGTAATGAATGTCGCGCCGAAAATCGCGCCCGGAATATTACCCATGCCCCCGATAATGACCATGGCGATGTATTCAACGGAAAGTCCCAGATTGAAAGGTTCCGTCGTAATACTTACCATGTAATAAGCCCATAAAGCTCCGGCAAAGCCGGCGTAAAAAGAGCTGATGCCGAACGACAACAGTTTGTATTTGAAAATCGGGATGCCCATGCCTTCCGCGGCGCGGTCGTTGTCGCGAATGGCGATAAACGCCCGGCCGTACTTGCTGCGGATAATGTTTACTGCAAACCATGTCATGCAGATCAGGCTGATAAAAACAATGAAGAAGAACGCCCTGTCGCCGGTTATCTGCCAGCCGAATATTTCGGGCGAAGGTAGCGTAATCCCCATGGTTCCTTTGGTGAGGCTTTCCCACTGAATCAAAACGTATTCGATAATGAATTGTCCGGCCAGCGTTGCAATGGTCAGATAAAGACCTTTAAGACGGCCTGACGGAATGCCGA
>Ga0209604_1002104_pt1 | contig 14850 bp, 8 predicted proteins | sample AD_UKC097_MetaG_FD_184405 | JGI IMG/M metagenome (GOLD analysis project Ga0209604, IMG submission 184405) | Active sludge microbial communities of municipal wastewater-treating anaerobic digesters from USA - AD_UKC097_MetaG (SPAdes) (version 2) | ecosystem: Engineered > Bioreactor > Anaerobic >... | reverse complement strand
TCACCGATTCACCGATTGCCCCCGCTCACTTCAGCACATCGAGAAACTCGCGGTAGCGCAGCCGGATCCGGATATAGTCGTCGTGGGAGAGGAACAGGCCGGTGGCGATGATCCGCAGCTCCGCCTCCTCCCGCGTGCAAATCGAACCGTTGGCGGCGGCGACGGCGAACAGCGTATCGAGTATCTCCAGCTTGAGCGGCTCTTCGGCCACCGCGTTGACCAGCCGGGTGTAGTAGACGTTCTCGGAACCGAAGTAACGGTCGGCGTCCTGATCCACGAGGGTCATGATCCGGTCCACGCGGTCGGCGTCCAGTGTGGTTCGCCGCTGGAGGATCTCCCGGATCTTGTCCCGTTCGGACGCTTCGAATTTCAGGTCGCTGTAGGCCACCCGCCACAGCAGCCCGGCGAAGCCGGCGATGAGCTTCACCTCGGACTCGGGCAGGTCCGCCAGGCACCCTTCCAGCCGACCGTGCAGGCTGCCCCACTCGTAATCACCGCGGGCGCCCCGCCTGGCATCGAGTCCCATGATCTTGAGGAAGTTCATGCGCCGCCCTTCCCCGCCCCGGCCGGTTTGCGGGCGGAGACCAGGCTGTCCATCCGCTCGCGGCCGGACCGCAGCCACGTCACCTCGACGAACCCGGCGGCTTCGAGGTCCCGGCGGTACTCGGCGAAGGTGTACGTGTCGCCGCCCGCCGTGCTCACCAGCATGTTGATGGCGAACTGCGCGCCGGCTGCCGGTTCCGTGCGGCTCGCGTCCATGACGTGGTCGCGGACGAACAGCGTGCCGCCGGGTTCGAGGGCGCGAAAGACCTTGGCGAACAGCGCCCGGTTCTCCGCGGGCGAGTTTTGGTGGGCGATGGCCGACAACAGCGCCAGGTCGCAGCCGCCGGGCAGCTCGTCGCACTCGAAATTGCCCCCCGCCAGCGTGACCCGGTCCAGCAGCCCGTCGGCGCGGAGCCACTCCGCCGTCATGCGGATCACCCGCGGCAGGTCGAAGAGCACCGCGGTGAGCGCCGGATTGCGCCGCAGGAACGCCATGGTGTAGACACCCGATCCGCCGCCCACATCCAGGAGCCGGCGGTACGGCGACAGGTCCAGCGCCGCGGCCACGTCGTCGGCCACACGGCGGCCGATGGCGTGCATGGCGCCGATGAAGGCGGCCAGCGCGTGGTCGTCCTTGTCGTCGGCGGTGTGCCGGGCGGGGCTCTCCCCCGTGCGGACCGTCTCGGTCAGATGGCTCCAGGTCCGCCACATCACGGCGCTGTGGAGGGCCATCGCCCGCACCGGCGCCGGGTGCCGGTCCGAGAGCGCCGCCGCCGGCGCGGCGGTGCGGTAGCGGCCGTCCGCCTTCTCCAGCAACCCGTAGGTGACGAGGCAGTCGAGCACGCGGGTCAGCGGCCGCTCGGCGGCGCCGATCGCCCGGGCCAGCGACGGCGCGTCCATGGGCGCACCGTCGAGGCGGGTGAAGAGATCCAGTTCGGCCGCGGTGAGAATCACCCGGCTGCGCTGAAATCTCCGGATGTCTTCCAGCACGTCGTAATCCGGCTTCATCGGCCTCCTCGATCCGAACCGGCTCCCGGGCCGGCTGCTCAGAACTTCTGCCGCGGGTACGGCGGATGCTTCGGCCAGGTCCGGGGCTCCGCTTCGATTTTCTTCAGGAGCACCTCGACGCCCTTCATGAGCTGGGCGTCGTAGCCGCGGGCCATCTCGGCGGGATCCAGGTCCACCTCGATGTCGGGGGTCACGCCGACGTTTTCCACCACCCAGTTGCCGTCGCGGTCGTAAATCCGGTAGTCGGGGGCCGTCAGGTAGCCGCCGTCCACCAGGTCGATGGTCATGGAGATGCCCACCAGTCCGCCCCAGCTCCGGGTGCCGATGACGGGCCCCATCTTTTCCACCTGGAATTCGTGGGGCAGCTCGTCGCCGCCCGAGCCGGCCTGCCGGTTGGTCAGGCACACGAGGTGGGCCTGGGTCCAGACCGCCGGGGTCGCCGTGTCCTTGGAGTAGCGGCGAGTCCAGTAGGAGATCGCCCGCTTGCCCAGCCGCTGCAGGAAGATGTCCGGATCGAGGCCGCCGCCGTTGAAGCGGCCGTCGACGACGATCCCCTCCTTCTGGGTCTGGGCGTAGAAATACTTGGGGAACTCGCGGGCCGAACCGGTGTACGTGTCGGGCAGGTGCAGGTAGCCGATCCGGCCGCCCGAGGCCTCCGCCACGATCCGGCGGTTGTGCTCCACCCAGTCGAGGTAGCGCAAGGTCCGCTCCGAGGCCAGCGGCTTGACGGTGTACTCGCGGGCGCCGGCTCGTTCCGGCTTGTCGTTGACCAGGATCTTCACCTGTTTGCCGGCCAGGTCCTGGAAGTACGCGTACACCTCGCGGTCGCCGTGGACCTCCACGCCGTTGACGGCCAGGAGGTAGTCGCCTTCGCGCACGCCGACGCCCACCGCGGCCAGGGGCGGCTGCACATCGTCGGTCCAGTCGGGCACGCGGCAGATCTTCCGGAAACGGTAGCGCTGGCTCGCCGCGTCCAGCTCGTAGTCGGCGCCGAGCAGGCCCACCGCGATCTCCTTGGCCTTGCGCTGCTGGGCGCCGCCGCCCACGTAGGTGTGCGACGCGTTGAGCTCGCCGATGAGCTCGCCGAGGATGTACACCACGTCCTGGCGGCAGGTGGCCCGCTCCAGGAGCGCCAGGTAGCGCGCGTGCATGGCGGGCCAGTCGAGCCCGTGCATGCCCGGCTCGTAGAAGAAGTCGCGCTCCATCCGCCACGACTCGTTGAAGATCTGCCGCCATTCGGCCCGCGGGTCGATCCAGACCTTCAGGTCGGCCAGCGACAGCTCGTGGGTTTTCGGTTCCGGCGGTTTGAGCTCCAGCGCGGACAGCTCCGTCCCCTTCCGGCAAACGATCCACTTGCCGTCGCCGGAGAGCCGGAAGTCGTCCGCGCCCTCGAACAGGCGGCGCTCCTTGCGGGTGTCGAAAGCGAAGGCGCACAGATTCCGGGCGCCGGGCCCGCGATACTCGAACCGGTTGAAGTCGCCGTCGGCGGCGTTGAGGTAGTACAGCGCGCCCTCGCCGGCGGCCAGCTGGCGGTAGTTACCCCGCGGCAGCGGCACGGCTTCGATCCGTTCGGCCAGGCCGTCGAAATCGATGACAACGCTGGGCGGAGCCGCGGCGGCGGCCGGCGGTGCAGCCGGCGGCGCGGCCGGCGCGCCGGTCTCCTCGTCGCTCGCGAGCGGGAAGCGCGCCGCGCCATCGCGGCTGAGGGTCAGGCAATAGATCCCGGCCGCCTGCTTGTAGACCATCTCCCACTCGAAGTCGCAAAAGGTGGGATCGAACCGGCGGTTGGAGATGAAGAACAGGTGTTTCCCGTCGCGGGAGAACACCGGGCCGAAATCGTTGAACAGGCCGTTGCTGACGCAGCGGGAGCGGTTCTCCTGCAGTGAGTAGACGAACACCTTTGACACAAGGTCGGCTTCCATCTTGGAGTAGGCGAGGTACGCGCCGTCGGGCGACCAGGCGTAGTCGGAGATGGGCTTGACGTTCAGCGACACGTCCATGGGCTCGTAGTCGGCCTTGTCCACGCGGGTCACGGCGCGGCTGGCCACGTCGAGGACGTAGCAGGCCAGCGTCTGGTCGGCGAAGGCGATCTTCTTCCCGTCGGGCGACCAGCGCAGCGTGTGCCGGTAACCGTCCTTGGAGCGGGTCAGCTGGACCGCGGCGGCGGCGCCGCCGACTTCCGCCAGGTAGATGTTGTACTCGCCGCCGGCGTCGGAGACGTAGGCATATTGCCGGCCGTCGGGCGACCAGGCCCCCTCGCGGATCCGGGCGCCGCCGGCGCCGGCCATCAACCGCGTGGCGCCGTCCTTGCGCGGCACGCTGAACAGGTGGCCGCGGGCGGTGGCGAGCACCCGGGCGCCGGACGGGGACACGTCGAAGTGGGTGAGCCGGTCGGCCACTCCGGCCAGGTACGGCCGGGTTTCCGGCGCATCGGCGCGCACGGCGATGGGGAGGGCGCGGGACTGGCGGCTGGCCAGGTCCAGCAGCCAGACCGTCCCGCCCACCTCGTAGGCGATGCGGCCGTCGCCGAGGCTGGGCCGGCGGACGTCGTGCTCCCGGTGGCGGGTGAGCGGCTCCGTCTTTCCCGTGGCGACGTTGTAGCCGTAGATGTTCAGCACGCCGTCGCTGTCGGCGGTGTAGTAAATCATGCCGCCGTGCCACATGGGCATCCGGTCGCCGCCGGGGAAGTCGGTGATCCGCCGGTCTTTCTTCGCCGCGAAGTCATAGATGTAGACGTCCGGGGCCAGCCCGCCGCGGTAGCGCTTCCAGGTGCGCGTCTCGACGCTGACCCGGTTGTAGGCGATCTGCCGGCCGTCGGGCGAATAGCTGCCGTAGGCCGCCTCGTGGAGGGGGAGCGGCTCGAGGCCGGTGCCGTCGGGCGACACCAGGAACAGCTTCTCGAAGCGGTTGAAGCTGTCCCGCATCGACTTGAACAGGATCTTGTCGGCCGTGGGATGCCAGCCCACCACCTCGTCGTCGCCGGGGTGCCAGGTGACCCGGGTGATCCCGCCGCCGTGCACGTCCATCACGTAGACGTCGGCGTTGCCGTCGTAATCGCCGGTGAAGGCGATCCGCGTCCCGTCGGGCGAGAGCTTGGGATGGCGTTCCTCGCCGTCGTGGATGGTCAGGCGGGTGGCGGTGCCGCCCGCAACCGGCGCGGACCAGATGTCCTCGCCGCAGACGAACACAACGGTGTCGCCGCGCACGTCGGGGAAGCGCAGCAGCGGCTCGGCCGGGACCGCCGCCCAGAGGGCGGCCGCGAGGCCGAGGAGCAGCGCGGCGCACAGGCTGAACCGGACGCGGGGGGCATGACGGGTGGGGCGGTGGCTCATGATCAAACTCCTGAGGGGGTTCCGCGAGGGTGCAGAACCGGCGTTTAAAGAGAGATATTATACCAAAGCGGGGCTGTCCGGGTTTCACGGAACTTGGTCCGACGCCCGCTTTTATGGCACAATATGAGCTTATCTCACCGGGAGGCATCCGCCATGACCGACAACACCGCCATCGGCGCCGCCATGACCGTCCGCCTGCGCGGCAAGCTGCCGCCGCCGGCCGCGTTCGAACCGGGCATCCGCCGCGCGCCCGACCGCGGATACACCTTGAACCGGGGCGAAACCATCCTCGCCCTGAAGAACGCGCTCCGCTACGTGCCGCCCCAGTGGCATGCGGCGCTGGCCCCGGAGTTCCTCGACGAGCTGAAGTCGCGCGGCCGGATCTACGGTTACCGCTTCCGGCCCCCGGGCCGGATCTGGGGGCGACCCATCGACGAGTACAAGGGACGCTGCCTCGAGGGGAAGGCCTTCCAGGTGATGATCGACAACAACCTGGACTTCAATGTGGCCCTCTACCCGTACGAGTTGGTGACCTACGGCGAGACCGGCCAGGTCTGCCAGAATTGGATGCAGTACCGCCTCATCAAGCGCTACCTGGAGGTGCTCACCCGGAAGCAGACGCTGGTGGTGGAGTCGGGACACCCGCTGGGCCTCTTCGCCTCGCGCCCCGAGGCGCCGCGGGTGATCATCACCAACTCGCTCATGGTGGGCATGTTCGACAACCAGGCCGAGTGGCACCGGGCCATGCAGCTCGGCGTGGCCAACTACGGCCAGATGACCGCCGGCGGCTGGATGTACATCGGCCCGCAGGGGATCGTGCACGGCACGTTCAACACCATCCTGAACGCCGCCCGGCTCCGGCTGGGGATCCGCGACGACGAGGACCTGCGCGGCCATCTGTTCGTTTCTTCGGGACTCGGCGGCATGAGCGGCGCCCAGCCCAAGGCGGTGGAGATCGCCGGCGGCGTCGGCATCATCGCCGAGGTGGACCCGTCGCGCATCCGCACGCGGCACGAGCAGGGCTGGGTGTCGGCGGTGAGCGCCGACCTGGGCGAGGTGTTCCGCCTGGCCCAGGCGGCCATGGCCCGCCGCGAGCCGCTCTCCATCGCCTACCAGGGGAACGTGGTGGACCTGCTCGAATACGCGGTGGAGCGACGGGTGCCCATCGAGCTGCTGTCGGACCAGACCTCCTGCCACGCCCCGTATGACGGCGGGTACTGCCCCCAGGGGCTGACCTTCGAGGAGCGGACGCTGATGCTGTCGGAGGACCGCGCCGCCTTCCGCGCCGCCGTGGACCGGAGCCTGCGGCGCCACTTCGAGCTCGTCCGCACCCTGGTGGAGCGGGGCACCTACTTTTTCGACTACGGCAATTCGTTCATGCGGGCGGTCTACGACGCCGGCGTCCGGGAGATCTGCCGCAACGGCGTCGATCCCCGCGAGGGATTCATCTTCCCCTCCTACGTCGAGGACATCATGGGACCCATGCTGTTCGACTACGGCTACGGACCCTTCCGCTGGGTGTGCCTCAGCGGACGGCCCGAAGACCTGGCCGCAACCGACCGGGCGGCCATGGAGGCCATCGATCCGAACCGGCGCGGGCAGGACCGCGACAACTGGGTCTGGATCCGCGACGCCGAGAAGAACCGGCTGGTGGTGGGCACCCAGGCCCGCATCCTGTACCAGGATGCGCCCGGCCGCGCTCGGATCGCCCTGAAGTTCAACGCGATGGTGCGCGCCGGCGAGATCGGGCCGGTGATGCTGGGCCGCGACCATCACGACTGCGGCGGCACCGATTCGCCCTACCGCGAGACGGCCAACATCAAGGACGGCAGCAACATCATGGCCGAGATGGCCGTGCAGTGCTTCGCCGGCAACGCCGCCCGCGGCATGAGCCTGGTGGCGCTCCACAACGGCGGCGGCGTCGGGATCGGCAAGGCCGTCAACGGCGGCTTCGGGCTGGTGCTGGACGGCAGCGCGCGGGCCGACGCGGTGATCCGCTCGGCCATGCCGTGGGACGTGATGGGCGGCGTGGCCCGCCGCGCCTGGGCGCGCTGCGCCAACTCCATCGACACCTGCGTGGCCTACAACCAGGATGCGCCGGGCAACCACGTCACCATTCCCTTCCTCGCCGACGACGCGCTGCTGAAGCGGCTGGTGGACGCCTGACGGAAACGCGCAGTCCCATCCACAGCGAAGGCGCTTCCTTGCAGGCCGCGTCCGGCGGACGCGGCCTACGGCAGGATCCCGCCGCGCGCAGCGGCGGCGGTGTGTAGCCCGGACCGATAGGTCCGGGTCAGCCGGGAGACTTGGTGAGACCGAGCTCCGCAGGAGCGACGGTAAGCGGCGAATGCGATTGGAAACCCCGCTTTCGGCCGCACTCAATGGCTGGGCCGAACGGCAAATGGGGACATCCATTTTCTCTTCGCAGCAAATTGGGACATCCATTTTCTTCGTGTCAAAGGCTCTAATCCTTTTCCCCCGCCGCTGCGCGGCTCGCCCCGGCCGTCTGTTTCCGGTCACCCGGGCCTCGCGGCCCGGGCTACACGCCGCGGCCGCCGACGCGGCCGGGCCTCGGAATCGAGCGATACGACTCCATGGATCGTGCGGATGCAACGGGCCGCGTCCGGCGGACGCGGCCTACGGCAGGATCCCGCCGCGCGCAGCGGCCGTTCACCGTTTACAATACTTGGAAGATAATCCGCACCGGGATACAATGTCAGCCTTGTGCTCCTCCTCCATGATCTCGGAAACACCGGGCTGGTTCCGCCGGGACCCGGGGAAAAGGAGCATGCACTCCGCGCATTCGAGAGGCGCATGGAAGTCAATGTCGATGTGAACGGCGCTCGTCGTCCTGCCGGATCGGCACTACTGTCCTGGCTCTATTTCCTCGCGGGCCTGCTCCTCGCCGCCGTCATCCTGAGGATCGCCGCCTGGGACCCCGCCGCCGACGCTCTCTGGCTGCGGGTGGCGGCGGTGGCCTTTCTCGGCCTGAAGTACCGCTCCCTCCCGGCCGCCCTGGAACTCTACACCGTGTTCTGGCTCGGCGATATGCTGGGCGGCGGCGCGGTCCGCTTTCTCCCGCTGGTCGCCGCCGTGCCGCTCTACGCGGGCTGGGCCCCGCCGCGGCTCATGCGGGCCGCGGCCATCGCGGCCGCCGCAGCCGGTCCGACGCTGCTGATCGCCGCGGCCGCGCCGATCGCCGGCTGGGGCGCGTGGGCCGTGGTCGCGGCCACCGCGCTCACCCTGGCCCTCGCCGCGCTGAACCTGACCGCCGGAGCGCGCACCCCGCCCCACGCCGTGGACGTGGTCGTGAACTCGGCGTCGGGCAACACCATGCACCTGACGCAGCAATTCGTTGACGGGGTACAGTCAACCGGCGCACGGGTGACGGTCCACCGCTTTCACTACTACCGCGACTTCCGGGCGGAGCTGACGGGTGATGCGCTGGCGGTCGCATTTCCCATCTACGGCTTCAAGCCACCCTGGCCCATGCTGGCATGGCTGCTCCGGGGCCTGCCCCGGGGCGGCGGACGGCCGGCGTACGTGCTTTACAGCGCCGCCGGCGGCCCCGAAAACGCCCACCTGCTGCTGTGGCTCATCCTGCGGTGCAAGGGCTGGCGCCCCGTCGGGCGGTCGTGGGGCGTCTACCCCCTCAACGTGGCGACCTTCCGGTGGGGGCCGCGCGCCCTGTGGCGCTTTCTGGACCGCCTCGTGCCGCTGCCCACCGACGCGGCCGCGGTCCGGGCGCACGGCGCCGCCTTCGGCCGGGGCGAACCGGCCGGATATCCGTTTCTGATCTGGCCCCTGCCGCTTTTCATCGGCGGCATCCTCATCGACAACAAATGGGTGGACACCCCCCTGTACCGCAACTACGCCTGGCGTCGCCGCTGCAACGGCTGCGGGATCTGCGTCGCCTTCTGCCCGGCGCAACGCCTCTACCTGAAGGATGGCCGCCCCCGGGCCCGGGGCACCTGCACCCTCTGCCTCGGCTGCATCAACGTCTGCCCCCGCCGCGCCATGGAGCTGCGTTTCTGGAGCGAGTACGGCCGGCCCTACCCGCCCCGCTGGCCGAAGCTGGTGGTGCGCCGGCGGGCCCCCGACGGTCGCGCCGTGTGGCCCGGCGAACCGTGATGCAACGGCATTGCCCGGCGCCACGACGAGCCGGCGAATGGGCGAGCCGGCGAGCCGGTGTTCGGTCCCACCGGCAGGCGAACCGCCGAATGAGCGAACCGGCGAGCCGGCGATCGGAAACAAGATAGATCCTCTTTTGAGAATCAGCCCCACCGCTGAAAAGTGAATCCGCCTATCGCCAGCACATTGCCGTGACGGCTCGCCGTTTCGTCGCCTCGCCGGTTCACGTTGTGATCGAATCGGCTCAAACTCGCGTCGAGGGGGGACGGGCGGTGCGGCGGGCCACCCGCTGGAAGTGCAGGCCGTAGATGGCCATCTCCACCGCGATGGGAAAGGCGCGAAAGCGGGTGAGCGCGGTCCCGATGATCAGCCGCCAGTACAGCAGACAGCTCCGGGAAAACACGCCGATGCGCCACATGCTCCGGAACAGGGCCTTGAAGTCGCTCCAGGACGGCTTTCCCCGCACCGTCGGGCGATACGTCTTGAGGAAGGTGTGGATCCGGCGGTAGTAGTTCCGCGGCGCGTACAGCGTCGTGATGATGCGCCGGTAGCCTTCCAGCAGCCGCTCGCGGTCCATCCGCGGGACGAAGTTCAGGCTGCCGTCGGTGTTTTCGCCGCTGGCGGCGCTGAGCAGGCGCCCCTCGGCCTTGAGCCGGTGCCACAGGCGGGTCTGGGGCAGCGCCGTGAGCACGCTCACCATGGCCGTGACGATGCCCACCTGCTGGATGAACCGGATCTGGCTCTCGAAGATGGTGTCGGGGTCGTGGTCGAAGCCCACGATGAAGCCGCCCATCACCTGGAGGCCGTGCTGCTGGATGATCCGGACGCTCTCGCCCATGTTCCGCCCCACGTTGTGCATCTTGCCGCACTCGCGCAGGCTGTCGGCACAGGGCGTTTCGATGCCCAGGAACACGCGGAAGAAATTCGCCGCGCTCATCAGGCTCAGCAGCTCCGGGTCGTCGGCCAGGTTCAGGCTGGCCTCGGTGAAGAGCCGGAACGGGTAGTCGTGCGCTTTCTGCCACCGGATGATCTCCGGCAGCAGTTCCTTGACCCGGGCCTTGTTGCCGATGAAGTTGTCGTCCACGAAGAACAAGGCGCCGCGGCCACCGGCGGCGTATAGGGCGTCCAGCTCGCGCAGCACCTGGGCCGGGGTCTTGGTCCGCGGGACGCGGCCGTTCATGACGATGATGTCGCAGAACTCGCAGTCGAACGGGCAGCCGCGGGAGTACTGCACCGCCATGGTGGCATAGTGCCGGAAATTCAGCAGCTGCCAGTCGGGCACCGGGGTTTGGGCGATGTCGGGAAACCCATCCGCCACGTAGACCGGTTGGGGACAACCGGCGGCCAGGTCCCGCAGGAATGCCGGCAGGGTCTGTTCCGCCTCGCCCAGCACGAAGTGGTCCACGCCGTCGAACTCCGCATGGCCCGTGGTGAACGCCGGGCCGCCGGCGACCACCCGCTTGCCGCGCCGGCGGCACCGCGCGATGACCTCGCGGGCGCTGTCGCCCTGCACCAGCATGGCGCTTACGAACACCAGGTCGGCCCAGTCCAGTTGCTCGTCCGTCAACTCGGCCACGTTCAGGTCCGCCAGCCGCCGCTCCCACTCCGGCGGCAGCATGGCGCTCACCGTGAGCAGGCCCAGGGGCGGGAACGCCGCCCGCTTCTTCACGAACTTCAGCACGTGCTGAAAGCTCCAAAACGTGTCAGGATACTTCGGATAGACCAGCAGCACGTTCATGGCGTCTCCGGGTGTCGGCCGTTTCCGGGCGGCGCGGTGCGGACCGTCACCCGCCCAGTTGAACGGATTCGGTGTACACGCGGCCCCACGGGTCGGTGGCCTCCACGACGACGTGGCGGGCGTCGGGCGGGGGCCTGAAGTAGAACAGGTGGTCGGTCCGGGTGGGCTCCACCCACGGGTGCTTGGCCGGGCGATCGTCCCCCGCGTAGAGCTCCACCGCCAGCGGGTCGCAGCCGGTCCGGCGCGTCATTTCGCCGGCGCGCAGCCCGTCGGAGTAGGCGATGATCCGCCAGCTGCCGTCGGCGCCCCAGACGTTGGCCACGATTTCGTCGGCGACTCGGGATCGCTTCCTACCGGATAGACGCGCAACTGGTGGTCGGGCGGCCGGCCCACCGCCTGGTAGCGCCGGGTCAGTTCGACGCCCCTGACCTCGTACACCGTATACCCCCGCGGCGTGCCGTCGGGGCAGACCGGCCCCGTCCACCAGGCGCCGCAGACCGCGCCCCCGATGTGGATGTCGACTCCGCCATCGCGCAGGTACTCGCACTCGTGCATGTGCCCGCACAGCGCGTAGGCGCGGTACGGCTCGAGGATCTCGTACAGGGCCTCCCGGTTCCCCACCACTTCCGCCAGGTTCGGCTTCTCGCGGCCGTGCCGGGCGTGCTGCTCGTTGTAGGGCGGGATGTGCACGAACACCACCACCGTCCGGCCGGGCTCCACCAGGGCCAGATCCCCCGCCAGCCACTCCAACTGGGACTGGTCGATGTAGCCGATGTAGCCGCCGAACCAGTGAATGTCGTCCAGCACCACGTAGTGCACCGCGCCGCGGTTGAACGAATAGTGGGCCGGACCGAACGCCCTCATGAAGGGGCTGGCGGACCGGCCGTCGGTGCGGGCATCCCGATCCACGTCGTGGTTGCCCATCACCTGAAAAAACGGGAGGCCCGTCGCCGTCACCGCGGCCGTGTACCCGGCCAGGAGCTCCGGGTGGTCATAGACGAGATCCCCCGCGGAGACGCCGAACAGCGGCTGGTCGCCCAGCCGGGCGGCCGACGCCTTGAGGTCCGCGACCGTCTCGGTCTGGAACAGGCGGACTTCGGCCGGCGTTTGCACCTGGGGGTCGGCCAGCAGGAAGAAGGCGTGCCGCTCGCTGTCGACGCCCGCCGGGGTCAAATCAAAGGCCGCCGCGGCCTCGCCGGCCTTGTTGGGATGCAGGCGCTGGTGGAAGCGCACCGGCCCGCCGACGGGGGTGCCGAAGTCGGCATCGGCCGGCAGCGACAGATAGACATTCGGCCGGCGCGAGGTGGTGATGAGCTCAAAGGCGCCGTCCGCCCCGGTGGCGGCGACGGTGAGGCCGTCGGTCACGGCGACGCCCGCCCGGCCGACGCCGCCCACCCGCACGACGCCCCGCACGCGGAGCGGCGTCCAGGGGGCCGGCGGGGCCACCGGCCGCGCGGGCGCGCCCAGGACGCGGGTCGCGGCACCCGGCAGCAGCCAGCCGGCCGCGGCCAGTCCGGCCGCGCGCATGAAATCCCGCCGGTCGATCATCGGGAGGCCTCCTGGGGGATCGTGATACTTATGTTATTGTGACACAATGGGACAGTCGGGTAAAGGGGTTCGGACCATACGCCACCGCCGGTCCCGCCCGCCGGCCGTCAACTCGAACCGATCCGCCCCGTCGCACCGGCGGGACGGAGACTTTGTGATCTACAGCACAAATCCAACAGATAGTTATTGTTCCTTATGGTTTTAATCATACAATATCTATCGGATACACCGATCGAAATCTGCACCGGCGAGTAGATTCCCCGCCGGTCGGGGCGATGAACCGGATGACCATGGAACGAGACGGCAAGGCCACCGCCCACAAACTGCGCATCACCGCGGTGATCCTGGTCACCGCCTTCGCCACCCTGCTGGTGTTCAGCCAGTGGTGGGGACGCAAATACCGCGCCGATCGTATCGTGGGTATCCATATCGACAACGAACTGCGTATCACGGGTGTGACCCCCGGCCAGCCCGCCGATCTGGGGGGCATCCGCGCCGGCGACCGCATCATCGCCGTCAACGGCCAGACCGTGAATGGAGGCCTGGAGTACGACCGCGTCGCCGCCGGATACCAGGCGGGCCGGCCCGCCCAGCTGCAGGTCCGCCGGGGCGACGCGACACTGACGCTCACCATCCGGCCGGGCATCGAGTTCCCGTGGGGAGAGTTCGTCGAGAGCCTGGCCATCGTGCTGGCGTACCTCGGCATCGGTATCCTGGCGTTCCTGCTGCCGCCGCCGGACACCCGCAAGCTGCTCCTCTTCATGTTCACCGCGGCCATCGCCTTCGAATTCGCCCTGCCGCCGTTCAGTCTCATCGGCAGCCCGATGGTGGAACTGGCCACCGTCGTCCTGTTCTACCTGTTCACCGGAATCCAGTTCGCCACCGAACTGCACCTGGCCAGCTCCATCCCCGACGTTCACCCGTGGATCGCCAGGCGCCCGTGGCTGATCCGGCTCTTCTACGTGGTCGGAGTCGGCCTGGGCGTCTACGCCGCCCTGACTATCCTGGATTATGTGTTGGGCTGGCAGTCGTTCCTCGGGGCGCTGCCGTTCGGCGGCTACATCATCGATTTTTACCTGTTCCCCGTCTGGGCCCTGTCGCTGCTGGCCCTCCTCGGCACCCAGGCGATCCGCTTTCCGACGCCGCTGGGGCGCCACCAGGCGCTGCTGGTCCTGCTCGGCACCTCGCCGTGGCTGCTCTATGCGCTCTACACGTCGACGACCGGCATGCTCGGCATGCCCCAGCCGGAGTGGCTGGAGACGTACTGGCCGCTCATCGTCTTCCCCTTCCCGGTGGCGATTTTCATCGCCATGTACCGCTACCAGCTTTTCGACATCCAGGTGGTGGTGCGCAAGGGGCTCATGTACTCCGCCCTCACGGGCGCGCTGGTGCTGATCTTCTACGGCTCGCTGGGCGCCGGCAGCTTCCTGCTCACCCGCCTTCTGCCCGGCGGCACATCATCCATCTGGCTTTTCGCCGGCACTGCCCTCGTGCTGGGCCTGGTGTTCCAGCCGCTGCGCGAGGTGTTCCAGCACATGGTGGACGCGCGGTTCTTCCCCGAGCAGCGGGCCTTCCGCCAGCAGCTCCTGGATCTGGCCTCCCAGCTCCCGGCCCACGGCAAGGTGCCCCGGATGGGCCGCCACCTGGTAGCCCAGCTGCAGGAAATCTTCGAGCTTCGGTCGGCCGCCGTGCTTTCGCTGGATCCCGCCACCGGCATCCTGTCGCCGCTCGCGGCCGTGGTCCACGCCGACGAACCCATCCCCGCCGGCGACCCGCTCATCATCAGCCGGCAGGATCCGGGCATCGAGCTGCTGAACAAAATTCAGCGGCCGCTCCCCGTGGAGCGCCTCACGGCCAAGGAGACGCGCCTGGCCGGCCTGCTGGAGCACTACGGCACCGCCATCGTCGTGCCGCTCTTCGGCGCCAAGGCGCTGAGCGGCCTCCTGCTCGTGGGCCGGAAGCGAAGCGGCCAGCAGTTCCGGGCCGAGCAGGTGGACATGCTGGGCTTCCTGGCCCGCCACGTGGGGATGGTGTTCGAAAACGCCCGGCTCTACGAATCGGCCACCTATGACAGCCTCACCGGCATGCTGCGGCGGGAGGCGGTCTTCGAGCGGCTGGCGCAGGAGATCCGTCGCGCCACCCGGTACGGCCGGCCGCTGGCCGTGGGCATGGCCGACATGGATTTCTTCAAGCTGGTCAACGACAACTACGGCCACCCCACCGGCGACATCACCCTCAAGCGCGTGGCCCAGGTTCTCACCGGAGCGCTCCGGGGCACCGACTTCGTCGGCCGGTACGGCGGCGAGGAGTTCCTGTTGATCCTGCCCGAGACCGACCTCCGCAGCGCCACCGAGGTCGCCGAACGGATCCGCGGGGTCATCGAGGCGATGGCGTGCCAGTCTCCGGACGGCAAATCCTTCGGAGTGACGATCTCCATCGGCATCGCCACGCTGCCGCTGGAGAGCGGCGACGAGCCGGGCGTCCTCGAGCGGCTGGTGCAGCAGGCCGACGAGGCGCTGATGGCGGCCAAGGCCCGCGGCCGCAACCGCG
>Ga0209604_1002102_pt1 | contig 14853 bp, 8 predicted proteins | sample AD_UKC097_MetaG_FD_184405 | JGI IMG/M metagenome (GOLD analysis project Ga0209604, IMG submission 184405) | Active sludge microbial communities of municipal wastewater-treating anaerobic digesters from USA - AD_UKC097_MetaG (SPAdes) (version 2) | ecosystem: Engineered > Bioreactor > Anaerobic >... | reverse complement strand
CACGTCCTGGAGCTGCGCGACCGTGAGGCCGTAGCGGGCGAGCTGGTCGCGGCGCGGGACGATGTCGACGAAGTAACCCCCGGTGACCCGTTCCGCGAACACGCTGCGGGTGCCGGGAATGTCGCGCAGGATGCCCTCGAGGTGCTCGCCGATGCGCTGGATCTCCGCGAGGTCGGCGCCGAACACCTTGATGCCGACTGGCGTCCGCACGCCGGTGGTGAGCATGTCGATGCGCGCCTTGATCGGCATCGTCCAGGCGTTGGTGACGCCCGGGATCTTGAGGGCGCGGTCCATCTTGCCGACCAGCTCCTCCCACGAGATGCGGTCGGGCCAGATCGGTCGCAGCGCCGGCTTCAGCCACTCCGGCGCCCATGAGCTGTACCAGCGCGGCTTCGCCTCCCACTCGCTTTCGGGCTTCAGGATGACGGTCGTCTCCATCATCGAGAACGGCGCCGGGTCGGTCGAGGTTTCGGCGCGACCGGCCTTGCCGAACACGCGCTCGACCTCGGGGAAGCTCTTGAGCACACGGTCCTGGGCATCGAGCAGCTCGCGGGCCTGCTGCACCGAGATGCCGGGCAGGGTTGTCGGCATGTAGAGGATCGTGCCCTCGTTGAGCGGCGGCATGAACTCGGTGCCGAGCGTGAAGTAGAACGGCACCGAGATCGCCACCAAGCCGATCGCGACCGCGATCACCGCCTTGGGGTGGCGCAGCACGAAGCGGCACACCGGCTCGTACACCGCGAACAACAATCGGCTGATCGGGTGCTTCTCCTCGGAGTAGTAGGTGCCGACCAAGGTCCTTGTCGCGAACCACGACAGGACCTTCGGCTTGAACGTGAAGGGGGCCATCCGTGTGAACAGCATCCGCATCGCCGGGTCGAGGGTGATGGCGAGCATCGCGGCGAGAGCCATGGCGAGGTTCTTGGAGTAGGCGAGGGGCTTGAACAGGCGACCCTCCTGGTCGACCAGGGCGAACACCGGGATGAACGCCACCGCGATCACCAGCAGGGAGAAGAAGACCGACGGGCCGACCTCCTTGAGCGCCTCGAGGCGGACCGCGTGGAAGTCGCCCTTCCTGCCGTCCGCCTCCCAGTGGTGGAGCTTGTTGTAGGCATTCTCCACCTCGACGATCGCTCCGTCGACGAGCACCCCGATCGAGATCGCGATGCCGGCCAGCGACATGATGTTGACCGTGACCCCCATGTAGTACATCGGGATGAACGCGAGCAGTACCGAGATTGGGATCGTCGCAATGGGCACGAGTGCGGACGGGATGTGCCAGAGGAAGATCAGGATGACGAGCGAGACGATGATCATCTCGATCGTCAGCTCGTGCTTGAGCGTTTCGATGGCCCGCTCGATGAGGTCGGAGCGGTCGTAGGTGGTGACCACGTCGACGCCGGATGGCAGCGACGGCTCGAGCTCGTGGAGCTTGCCCTTGACCCGCTCGATGACGTTGAGCGCGTTCTCGCCGTGGCGGATGACGACGATGCCGCCGACGTGGTCGCCGAGGCCGTCGAGGTCGGAAATGCCGCGGCGGATCTCGGGCCCGAGCTGAACCTGCGCCACGTCCTTGAGCAGCACCGGGATGCCGCCCGCGCCGGTCTTGACCACGATCTGCTCGAGGTCGGCGACCGAGTGGGCATAGCCCCGGCCGCGCACCATGAACTCGGTGCCCGCGAACTCGAGCAGGCGCCCGCCGACCTCATTGTTCGACGCCTTGACCGCCGCGACCACCATGTCGATGGGGATGTTGTAGGCGGCGAGCCGGTTGGGGTCGACCGTGATCTGGTACTGTCTTACGAAGCCGCCGATGGACGCGACCTCGGCCACTCCGGGCACCGACTGGAGGGCGTAGCGCAGCGTCCAGTCCTGGTAGGAGCGAAGCTGGTCGAGGGAGTGGCTGCCGGAGCGGTCGACGAGGGCGTACTGGAAGACCCAGCCGACCCCGGTGGCGTCCGGGCCGAGCTCGGTCTGAACGCCTTCCGGCAGGCGCTGCTGGATCTTGGAGAGGTACTCGAGCACCCGCGAGCGCGCCCAGTAGATGTCGGTGCCGTCCTGGAAGATGACGTAGACGTACGAGAAACCGAAGTCGGAGAACCCGCGGATCGCCTTGACCCTCGGCGCACCGAGGAGCGAGGAAACGATCGGGTAGGTGACCTGGTCCTCGATGATGTCGGGCGAGCGGTCCCAGCGCGAGTAGATGATGACCTGGGTGTCCGAGAGGTCGGGCAGGGCGTCGAGGCGGATCTCCCCCAGGGTGTAGACCGCCAGCGCGCAGAGCGCGGCCACGCCGAGCAGCACGAGCAGCCGGTTGTTGGCGGAAAACTCGATGATCCTGCGGGTCATGGCCCGGCTCCGTGCTGGTGGCCGCCGGCGCCCATACCGGCGATGGCGGCGCGCAGGCGCGACTCGGAGTCGAGCAGGAAGTTGGCGCGGATCACCACCTGCTCGCCCTCGGCGATGCCTGAGAGAACCTGCGCCTTGCCACCGGAACGGATGCCGACCTCCACCTCGCGCGGCTCGAACGCGTCGTTGCCCCGCGCCACGAACACGACCTGGCGCTGGCCGGTGTCCATGAGCGCCGAGTCGGGGATCACGATGCCCTCCGCGGACTCGGCCTCCAGCTCGACGTTTGCGAACATGCCCGGCTTGAGCGTGAGGCCGGAGTTGGGAAACTCGAAGCGGACGGTCAGGGTGCGGGTGTCGGGGTTGAGGGTCGGGTTGATGTAGGCGATGCGGCCCTCGAGCCGGGTGGTCGCGTCGTAGGGGAGGGTGACGGTGGCCCGGTCGCCGAGCCGGAGGACCCCTGCCTCGTACTCGTAGACGTCGGCCTCCACCCAGACCCGCGACAGGTCCGTGACGGTGAACAGCTCCATGCTGGGGTCGACCTGCTGGCCCTCGAACACTTCCTTGACGGTCACGAAGCCCGACACCGGCGCCTCCAGCGTTACCGAGCGCTGGGCGGTGCCTGAGCTCTCGAGCTGGGCGAGGAAAGCGTCGGGGACGTCGAACAGCTCGAGGCGGCGCCGCGCCGCCCGCACCAGGTCGTCGCCGCCCTTCCTGACCTCGGGCAGCTCGGAGGTGCTGAACCGCCGCGCCGTCTCGCGGGCTTGGAGGTACTCCTCCTGGGTGGCGAGCAGCTCCTGGGAGTAGATCGACAGGATCGGCTCGCCCTTCGTGACGAACTGTCCCGTGAAATTGACGTCTAGCCTCTCGACCCAGCCGGGGATCTTGGTGTGCACGTGGCGGATGCGCGTTTCATCCGCGGTGACGGTGCCGACGGCGCGGATCGTGCGGGCCAGGCGCTCCCGGGTCGCGGGGGCGGTCTGCACGCCGGCGAGGCGGAGGCCCTCGGGGCCGATGTCGACCGTCGCCAGACCGGTCACGGCGGAGGCTGCAGACGACGGTCGCTCGTCGGCGTAGACCGGGACGTAGTCCATGCCCATGCTGTCCTTCATCGGCGTCGGCGACGTCACGCTGGGGTCCATCGGGTTTCGGTAATAGAGCACCGTGCGCTCTCCGGTGGCCTCGACGTGACTCGTATGCGCCTCTGCGGTCGGCGGTGGCGAGATGGCGGCCGAGGGTGACGCCTCGCCGGTGGGCACCAGGTCCATGCCGCACTTGGGGCACTTCCCCGGCTCGTCTGAGGTGACCTCAGGATGCATCGGACAGGCGAATGCCGGGACCGTGGTCGGCGCGGCCCTGGTTTCAACCGGCACCAGCCGCATGCCGCAGATTGGGCAGTCTCCGGGGCGGTCTGAAATGTAGGTCGGGTGCATCGGGCAGTGGTACTTCGTCGCCTCCGGTGGCGCCGGGGCGCAGCCCTGCAGAACCAACAACGCCGCGGCGGCGAGCGCCACGACAGCGATGACGACGGTCGTTGCTGTCTTCATTCTGCTCCTCCTTCACCGAGGGGCGCCGGACCGACCAGCGCCTCGAGTTGGGCCCAGGCCGCGAAGCGGTCGGACTCGCGGCGGGCGAGCTCAACGCGCGCCTCGAGCCACAGCTCGAAGTCCTCGATCACGGTCGAGAAGTCGCCGCGGCCAGCCAAGTATGAGGCGCGCGCCGCATCGACGGCCGCGCTGGTCTGCGGCACGATCGCCTCCCGGTATCGCAGGACCTGGCGGTCGGCCCGTTCGCGCTCGGACGCGAGGCGCGCCGCCTCCGCCCGCGCCGTCGCGACCGCGTCCCGCAGCTCGGCCTCGGCCATCGCCAACTCCTGCTCGGCGGCACGGATCGCCGGCTTCTGCTTCTCGTTGCGCGCGAACGGGATCTCGACCCCGAATCGCAGCATCACCGCCGGGTCGAGGCCGCCCCGGTAGCCGAGGCCGGCGCCGGCCGACAGGTTCGGCTTCAGGTCGAGCCTCGCCACCTCGAGCCGTCGCGCGGCCTCATCCACCGCGCGCGCCGCCACGGCGACGGCGGGGGAGTTGGCCGCCACGAGCTCCTCCCACGAGCCGTCTGGAAAGGTCAGTGGCGGCAGGTCGACGACCTCGCCGAGGGCCGTGCCGCCCGGCTGGTCGAGCAGCCGGTTGAGGCCGGCCACGAAGCGCGAGCGCTCGGCGTGCAGGTCGTCGAGCCGCTCGGCGACCCGCGAGACCTGGAGCTGGGCCTTGACCACCGCCTCCTGCTCGGCCCCTCCGGCGGCATAGCGCGCCGCCACGGTCTCGGCGAGCAGGTCCAGCAGCTCGGAGGCGGCATCGAGCGCCTGCCGCTCGCGGTCGGCGGAGTAGACGCCGGCGTAGAGGACGCGCACCTCGGTCGCGAGGGTGCGCCGGGCCAGCTCGAGCCGCGCCGCCTCGACCTCGGACTGGGCAGCTGCGCTGTCGCGCGCTGCGCCCCGCTTGCCCGGCCACAGGAGATCCTGCCGGACCTCGACCGACAGCATCGACATGTCCTCGTCGCCGAGCGTGAAGTCGTCGACGCCGATGTTCTGGAGCACGGTCTCGGCCATCGGATTGGGCAGGGCCCCTGCTGGCGCCACCATCTCACGGGCGGCGGCCAGGCGGGCCTCGAACGCATCGAGCGACGGGGAACGCTCGAGGGCCAGGGCGACGAGCTCCTCGATCGGTGGCGCGATTTCCGCCATCGCAGCGGGGATTCCGGCGAACGCGATCACCGCCGCGAGCGCGAGCGACGTCGCATGGTAATGGGCATTCATGGTGCCTCCTCTCTGGACCGTCGTGAGTGCAGGCCGGGCTCGGCCCGGCGCCAGGAGGCCAGTGGAGGCTCAGATCAGCAGGGCACACTCGATCAAGTAGATGAGGGGCCCGGACGGCGTGCGGCCGTCGAGCGAGCCGTCGCGGCCGAGCTGCAAGGGCGCCGGGGCGGCGAGCTCAGTCGGAACGTGGGCGCCGATGGCGGTGAGCCCGGTTCCCGGGTCGCCCGTGGTCGGCGGGAAGGACGCCGGAACGGCTGGGGTCGGCGCCGCAGCATTGCAGCCGCACGAGGGCGCTGCAAGCTGCGCAGCCGGCGGTGGCTCACAACCGCACAGGCCCGAATCGCAGCAGCAGCCGTGCGCTGCCGCGCCGGACGGGCAGGCCAGCGCTGCGCCGGCCGGGCCGATCCCGGCCATGGCAGCGATCACGAGCAGGACGGCGATGCGTCGCACGATGCTCATCGCAACAGGAAACTCCGGTTGCCGGGCCCGGATTCCCTGCCGCTGCCGATCCCAATGCGCGATCGCAGAACCACGCAGGCACCAAGACACGAAGCTGATCATCTGGGCGGAGCCGGGTTGTTGGCGTGGTGCGGAGTCACCACGTGGCCCGACCCTGCGAGCCAAGGGGACGCGCCTGTGAAGTGCCCGATCGGGAACTTCTCTTCGTGCCTTTGTGACTTGGTGGTGATCCGCTCGCGGGCGCGGGCGCGGATCCGGCTTCGTGCTCCGCCCTTCGCCGTGACAAGAACGGGCGGACGATGACCCCTTGACCCCAACCCCCACACCTGACCCCTGGCCGGGCGAGGGCTACGGCAAGACCGCGACCGGTGCGGTGGTGATGTTCCAGGTGAAGCCGGAAGAGGCCGCGGGGTACTTGTAGAGCGTCTCCTTCAGCGGCTCCCCGTCCACCCACAGGTAGCGGTTGACCTCGCCGTCGTCGTCGTTGGCGACGTACAGCTCGTCGATGCCGTTCTCGTCGAGATCGGCCAGGATCGCCGCGTGCTCGAAGCCTGACGAGTTGGCGTCGATGGAGATCTTCTTCCACTCGGCGCGGGGATCCGCGCCCGGGCGCAGCAGCCACAGGCCGCTCTTGTGGGCGGCGGCCACCAGCTCCAGCTTGCCGTCGCCGTCGACGTCGCCGGCGGTCAGGAAGCGGCAGAGCTTGTCGTCGAGGGTGGCGATCACGGCGCCTCCTGACGGGTCGGTGCCGGCGTCGAAACGGGTGATCGCGACCCGGCCCCCGGACACCGCCTCGATCGACACGTAGAGCTCGTCGGTGCCGTCGCCGTCCACGTCCTCGACGAGGATCTCCTTGGCGTGCCGGTCGCCGAGCTCGGCGACCACCGTGCGGCCCTCACCGGTTGCCGGCACATAGCGCGTCACCGAGCCCGGCTGGGGCGTGCCGTCGAGCTTGTTCGGCGGGCTCGGCGTGGCGTAGACCTCGAGCGTGCCGTCGGCGTCGAGGTCGCCGACCTCGACCTCGTGGACGAAGGTGTCGGGCTGCTGGTCGAGCTCGGTAACCTGGTAGCCGCCGTCGGCCAGCGGACGGACGGTTGCGACCACGCCCTGGTCGTGGGTCACCACAGCGAGTGCGGCGCTGCCGTCGCCGTAGAGGTCGGCCACCTCGATCTCGCGCATCCGGCTGAACTTGCCGCCGAAGCTCTTCTCCCAGATCACGGCCGGCGGCTGGCCCTTGCGCCAGAGCTTGAGAATCGCCCGGGTGCCGCCAGCGGTCAGCACTCCGGCCTCACCCGGCCGCGGCTCGTACGCCATGGCCTTGTGGAAGACATTGCTGTCGGGGTCGCTGATCGCGCGGTAGCTCCAGGCCTGGCCGTCGTTGGTCAGGATCCCGAGCTGCGCCGGCTGCGGCACCGGCTTGCCGTCGGGCCCCTTCTCGAGCACGGCGAGGGCGAGCAGGAGGCCGTTCGGAAGCGGCTTCGCGGGCTCCTTCGCGGGCGCGCAGCCCGCGAGCAGCGCGGCGGTTGAGATCAGGACGAGTCCCCCGAAAGCTCGGCGCATGGTTGGTCTCCGTCGATGTACGGTCGTTGGGTCGCGGTCGCGAGCCCGGGTAATCCTACATCATCGTGTCGGCGATTGGGCTCCCGACGAGGGACCAGATTCGGGAACGGGAACGGGAACGGGAGCGGGAACGGAGGGGAACGCTAACCCCTTCCCCCTGACCCCTTTGCCCGTGCTAGACTCCTCGGGCTACCTGTAGGAGGTTGCACCCATGAAGCTTGGACGGAAGCTGGTCATCCTCGCGATGGCAACCCTGGCGATCTCAGCTGCGCTGGCCGCGGTCGGCTGTGGGGGCGGGGAGCGCGGCGCCACCACCGCTCGCCCGGCGGCGGGCAAGCCCGCCGTGATCCTGATCGCGGTCGACGGGCTGCGGGCCGATCGCCTGTGGGCGCATGGCGGCGCCGTGGCGACCCCGAGCCTCGACGCGCTGGCCGGCGCCGGGGTGCGCTTCGACTGGTGCTTCGCGCAGGCTCCGGACCCGGCCGCGTCCTTTGCCTCGCTGCTGACCGGCCTCTACCCGACCACCAGCGGCGTGCTCGAGGCTGGCGACCGGCTGCCGGACGCGGCGGTGTCGCTCGCCGATGCGCTGTCGGCGGCCGGGCTGTCCACCGCGGCCTTCGTCGAGGGCGCGCCGGGTGGCGACGACTTCGGCCTCCGCCAGGGCTTCTCGGTCTTCGAGATGAGCGCCGATCCGGGTACCGCGGCGAGGCAGTGGCTGCGCGGTCATGCCGGCGAGGGCTTCCTGCTCGTGATCAGGGGCTGGTCGGTGGGGCTCGATGCGCCGGCCGGCGCCGCCGTCGAGGGCGTGGAACCGCCGGCCGGCTTCGCCGAGCGTGTGCAGGCGGTGCTGGCCTCGGCCGGCACCGACAGCCCGGCCGCCTTCGAGCCGGCCGACCTCGACTACCTGAGGCTGTTCTACGCCCGCCGGGTCGTGGCCGCGGACCTGGCGCTCGGCGAGCTGCGGGCCGAGCTCGAGCAGCTTGGCGTCGCTGAGCGGGTGACCTTGATCGTGACCGGCACCGCGGGGCTGGACCTGGGCCAGCATGGCCCGACCGGCGCCCAGTCGCTGCACGCGACCGTGACCCGGGTGCCGCTGCTGGCGTCGATCGCCGGAGGCCGGGGCGCTGGCCAGGCAGTCGACAAGATCGTCGAGCTCGTCGACGTCATGCCGACCATCCTCGAGCTGCAGGGCGTCGCCTTGCCCGCCGGCGTCCAGGGAGCGAGCCTGCTGCCGATGCTCGACGGTACCGCCCGGCCGCCTTACGTCGCCTTCTCGGAGGCGCCGGGGCTCGGCCGCCAGCGCGCGGTCGCGCTCGGCGGGCTTCACCTGGTGCGCCCGCTCGACGGCGGCGCGGCCGCGCTCTTCGACCTGGCCGCGGACCCGGCCGAGTTCACCGACATCGCCGCCGCCAACCCCGACAAGGTGGCGGTGATGGAGCGCCAGCTCGATGCGTGGGGCAAGATGGTGGCCGCGGCGTCCCTCGACCCCGAGCTCAAGACCGCCGAGGAGCTCGACGACGCGACCCTCGATCAGCTGCGGAGCCTGGGGTACATCCAGTAGGATCTAGGATATAGGATCTGGGATCTAGGGATTCCGGACCTCCTGCCGGGTTGCGCGGCTTGCGGGCCCTGCTGGGTGGGCGGCGGCCCGAGATCCTATCCCCCAGATCCTAGATCCTCAGGCGAAGATCGAGCTGCCCACCATCTGCGACGGCTTCGCCACGCCGAAGTGCTCGAGGATGGTCACCGGCAGGTCGAGGATGCTCGGCGCCTGCTTGGCGACCTGGCGGCTCGAGAACAGGCTGCCCGGCACCATCTGGTGGGCCATCGAGTGGTCGCCGGACCAGGCCCACGGGTTGAGGTCGATGGTCGCCGACCCGGTCGAGCCCATGAACGACTGCGACGAGTTGCGGTAGCCCGGGGTGTAGCCGACGAGCAGCTCGGGCATGGTCGGTGTCATGGCGCCCGAGTAGAGCTCGTCCCGCGCATACACCTTGGCCACCGGCCGCGTTCCGGTTTCCGGATCGGAGACGGCCTCGAGCTCGCGCTGCAGGCGAGCCAGCAATCCAGGCGCCTGCCCGGGCTCGACGATGCCCTTGGCCTCGCGATTCTTCAAGTTCAGGTAGAGGCCGTTGAAACCCATGCCGTAGGCGACGGTGCCGCTCCAGTCGATGTCGAAGACCGAGGTCTCCTCCTTCTTCTCCGCACCCGGCTTGAGCGCCAGCCAGCCGTTGTCGCGCAGCCAGGTGTTGAGGTGGAACTGGCGGCCGAACTGGGCGAAGCCGTGGTCCGAGCAGACCAGCAGCAGGGTCTTGTCGTCGACCGCCGGCAGCACCTTGCCCACCAGCTGATCCATCTTCGCGTACAGGTCCGGGAGGTAGCCGGCGAAGCGCGGGTCGGCCTCGGCGTGCTTGGGATGGGTCCGGTCCATGTTGCGCCACAGCATGTGGGCGTCCTGGTCGGTGGACGAGACGTAGAAGTAGAACAGCCCTTCCCGGAACTCGGACCACTGGTGGTCGAAAAGGCGCATCTGCTCGTCGACGAGCAGCTCGGCCTGCTTGACGTACTGCTCGTCGTTGATGACCCGGTAGTCGAAGGCCTTGGTGTCGCAGGGCAGGCCCTTGGTCCAGAAGGCGCCGATGTCGCGCACGATCTCCGCCCCGTACTGAGCCGGGTAGGTGACCGGGCCGGCCTGGTGTGCTGGATCGATGTTGATCGGCGTCACGTAGAGCTGGAAGTGCGGCCGCACCTGCTTGACCAGGAAGCGGGCGATGCCCGACACCGAGCCGATCACCGGCAACAGGTCGAACTTCAGCTTCACCCACGGCGAGTACTCGCCCTTGGTCAGCAGGATGGTCTGGCCCTGGATGTCGAGCCGGACCGCGTGGTCGTGGCTCGGGTCGAGGTGGACGGTGAACGGCACCCGGGTGGTGTTGGCGTAGGGGTCGCGGTCGGTCGGCCGCTGGGTGCGCAGCGAGTTGACCGGGCCGTAGAGGTCGGCGCGGACCACGCCCGAGTTGACGTCGACCCGGTGGACGGTGCCGCCGGACAGGTTCGGGTAGTCCTCGAACGGGTCCGAGGTGTAGTAGGTGAACACCCCGTAGGCGTCGGTCAGGTCCGGCGTCCCCATGCCCGAGATGGCCCGGGTGGCGGTCTCCTCCACCGGGTAGTTGGTGGGGATCCGCGAGATCCAGGCCGGGATGCCGCGCTCGGTGAGGTACGACCAGAAGGTCCTGCCCTGGCGGAGGTTGTACGGCCCGCCACCCTTGATCGGCAGGTGCACGTCGCCGATCGAGAAGGTGAGCTCGGGGTCGCGGTTGGCAAAGATCGAGAACACCGGCAGGTAGGTGGCGGGGTCGCGGGTGATGAAGTCGGCGATGCCGTGGCTGCCGGGCGTGGTGCCGGTGATGAAGCTCGACCATGCAACCGGGCTCAGGGCCGGCATGGTCGTGGCCAACCTCATGAACGAGCCCATCTCGGCCAGCCGCTTGAAGTTGGGGGCGCGGCCGGCGGTGATCAGCTGCTTGATCAGGAACGGGTCGAGGCCGTCGAGCCCGAGCACGATCACCCGGCGGTCGGTGGCCGACGCGCGGCCGCAGGCGGCAGGCGGCAGCGACAGCGAGGCCGCGGCCGCGCTTCCCGCCACCAGCCGGACGAAGTCCCGGCGGTCGAGACCGTTGTCGGATCGCTTCACTGAGGTCACTTGGCGGAACCCCTTCGATGTCGGGATGGCCGACATCGGCATCACGTACTACTAGTACGCGACGCACACGGATGTTATTCCTGGCGTTCCAGGGATGCAACGAGGGACGGGGAGGGGGAGGAATCGGGCAGACTCGTCGCGCCGAGGGGGATCCGGGCCCGGGGATGGGATGCTCCAGTGCGCGCGCGACGCTGGGTCGTCCAAATTGAACCGCGGAGAGCGCGGAGCACGCGGAGTCTCAGAAGCCCCGGAGCGGAAACGCGGTAGAATACGCCGGATCGCCGCGTCGGCGATCCTCGTTTTTGGAGCCGAGCATGGCGAGCGAAGGCAAGAAGGACCGCTACCGCGACACCCTGCAGCTGCCGAAGACCCCCTTCAGCATGCGCGCGGGGCTGCTGACCAAGGAGCCCGAGCTGCAGGCGCGTTGGGCGGCGATGGGCCTCTATGAGCGCCTCCGGTCGAAGCCGCACCCGGCCGGGCCGTTCGTGTTCCACGACGGCCCGCCGTACGCCAACGGCACCATCCACATGGGCCATCTGCTCAACAAGATCCTCAAGGACCTGGTGGTGCGCAGCCGGTCGATGGACGGACACCAGCTCGACTTCGTCCCCGGCTGGGACTGCCACGGGCTGCCGATTGAGCACAAGGTCATGAAGGAGCTCGGCGCCGAGGGGGCGGCCCTCGGTACGATGGAGATCCGCCAGCGCTGCCATGACTACGCCCTCCACTACCAGAGGGTGCAGGCCGAGCAGCTGATCCGGCTCGGCACGATCGCCGACTACGACCACCCGTACCTGACCATGCAACCGGCCTACGAGGGGGCGGTGCTCGAGGTGTTCGCCACGCTGGTCGGCCACGGCCTGGTCTACCGCGACCTCAAGCCGGTGCACTGGTCGATCGAGAACCGCACCGCGCTCGCCGACGCCGAGCTCGAGTACTACGACCGCGACGACATCAGCGTGTACGTGCTGTTCGAGGTTGTCGACCCATCGCTGCTGCCGGCCTCGCTCGGCGCGCCTCCCGGCGAGCCGGTGTGGCTGATGATCTGGACCACGACACCGTGGACGCTGCCGGCGAACCTGGCGGTGGCGGCGGGGCCGTCCGCCGAGTACGCGCTGGCCCGGATCGCGCACGCCGGAACCACCCGCAACGTCATCCTCGCCGACTTCCTGCGGCCGGCCCTGCTCGACGGCGGCGGCGAGCTGCTCGGCCGCTGCCTGGGCGCCACGCTCGCCGCGTCCGGCGTGCGCTACCGGCACCCGCTGTCCGAGCGGGTCTGCCCGGTGGTGACTGCCGACTATGTCACCCTGGAGGACGGCACCGGCCTCGTGCACACCGCGCCCGGGCACGGCGAGGAGGACTACCAGACCGGGCTGCGCGAGGGCCTCGAGATCTACTGCCCGGTGCGTGAGGACGGGACCTTCGACGACAGCGCGCCCGCCTGGCTGCACGGCGTCGACGTGTGGTCGGCCAACCCGATGGTGGTCGAGCACCTGCGGGCCGCCGGCACCCTGTTCCGCTCCGAGAAGATCCGCCACAGCTACCCCCACGACTGGCGGGGCAAGACGCCGACGATCTTCCGCGCCACCGAGCAGTGGTTCATCGGTGTCGACCGCGCGTTCGGCGACGAGGGCCGCTCGCTGCGCGAGCGCGCGCTTGAGGCCACCGAGTCCGGCATCGAGTTCGTGCCCGACTGGGGCCGCAACCGGATGCGGGGCATGCTCGAGTCGCGGCCCGACTGGTGCATCAGCCGGCAGCGGGCGTGGGGCCTGCCGATCCCGTCGTTCACCACGCCCGGAGGCGACGTGCTGCTGACCGCCGCCTCGGTGCGGGCGGTGGCGCGCTTCGTCCGCGAGCACGGCTCCGACGCCTGGTTCGTCGAGCCGCCGCAGGCGATCCTCGCCGGCTACGACCCGGCGGCCGACCCTGACTCCCCAGACGAGATCCGGAGCGCCGGCGCCGCCGGCCTGGCGCGGCTGGCCAAGGGTTCCGACATCTTCGACGTCTGGTTCGAGTCGGGCTCGTCGTGGAACGCGGTCATGCGCGAGCGCGGCATCGGCTACCCGTGCGACCTCTACCTCGAGGGCTCGGACCAGCACCGCGGCTGGTTCCAGCTGTCGCTGCTGCCGGCCCTCGGAGTGACCGGCGTGTCGCCGTTCAAGGAGGTTCTGACCCACGGCTTCATGGTGACCGCCCAGGGCCAGAAGATGTCGAAGAGCCTCGGCAACGCGATCGAGGTCGAGGACCTGCTCAAGCAGCACGGCGCGGACGTCTGCCGCTGGTGGACGGCGTCGCTCAACTACACCTACGACGTCAAGGTCGACTGGGAGTTCTTCCGGGTGGCGAGCGACGAGTACCGCAAGGTCCGCAACACCATCCGCTTCATGCTCGGCAACCTCGCCGACTTCGACCGCGAGCGTGACCGGCACTCCTTCACTGACGCCGATCGGACCTCGCTCGACGCCTGGGCGATGGCGCGGCTCGGCGAGGTGATCGATGACGTCCGCGACGGCTACGAGCGCTACCAGTTCAAGCGGGTCGTCGATGCGCTCTTCAACTTCTGCAACGACACCATGAGCGCGGTCTACCTGGCCGCGGTCAAGGACCGGCTCTACTGCGACGCCCCGTCCAGCCCGCGGCGACGGCGCACCCAGACGGTGCTCGACGACACGGTGCGGGCGCTGATCCGGATGCTCGCCCCGATTCTCGTCCACACCGCCGACGAGGCCTGGCTGGCGCTCGCCGGCGCCGGCGCGGCGGCGGCCGGCGCCTCGGTCCACCTTGAGAGCCTGCCCGAGCGCGTCGAGTGGGCCGCCGACCCTGGGTGGGAGGCGGCGATGGCGCTGCGTGGCGAGGCGCTCAAGCAGCTCGAGCTCGCCAAGGAGTCGCCCGGCATCGCGAACCCGCTCGACGCCGGCATCGTCGCCACGTTGCCCGTCGACGAGCTGGAGCGCGTCCGGCCGATGGCCGCGGAGCTCGCAGACCTGTGCGGCGTCAGCCGGTTCGCCCTGGTGGAGGGTGGCGAGCGGTCGGTCGAGGTTACCGACCTGCGCGATCAACCGCGCTGCGAGCGCTGCTGGAAGCGCGACGGCACGGTGCGGCAGCGCACAGACGGGGGCATGCTCGCGGACCGCGATGCCGCGGCGCTCGGCCTGGGATGACCGGCTTCTGGCGCGCGGCGGCGTACCCGATCCGCCTCTACAAGCGGTTCGTTTCGCCGTGGCTGCCTCCGGCCTGCCGCTTCGAGCCCACCTGCTCGATCTACGCCGCCGAGGCGATCGAGCGCCACGGCCTCCACGGTGTGTGGCTCGCCGTCAAGAGGATCCTCAAGTGCCATCCCTTCCATCCCGGTGGCCTCGACCCGGTCCCACCGCGGCGCGACGCCTCCCCGCAGGCCGACTGAAGCGCGTGGCACCCAAGTCACCTTGCGTCGCGGTGACCGTCACGTCAGTCCCCACCCGTTCCCGTACCCGTTCCCGTTCCCGATTCGCAATACTGGATTTGTCTTTCCAGGTGGCCCTTCGCATCCGGGAACGGGTACGGGTACGGGAACGGGATCGGGAACGGAAACCGGGGTTGGGAGTCGCCTTCAGGGGATGCTGAGGTGCTGGCACAGACATGGCGATAGAATGGTTGATCGAGCCTATGGCGACCCACGGTAGGGACCGACCGGCAGATTCCGGCTCGTCCGCGCAGCTGCGGCCGCCGGCCATCGCGACTCGCGCCGCGTGGCCCGAGGTCTCTGCGGCTGGGTCCGCCGGTCGGCCCGGCATGCCAGGCGGCACCGGACTGAGCACCGAGGACTATGCCGGTCGGATCGCCGAGGAGGTCGGGCGGACATGGCGGCGGATGGGCTCGATCTGGCCGGGCACCGACTTCGCGGGGCTGGTGCCGCTGATCGTCAACCGCGACGCGGCCTACGAGATTCGCTCCGACGGGTCGCTGACGGCTCGGCCGCCGGGCGAGC
>Ga0209604_1002096_pt1 | contig 14875 bp, 17 predicted proteins | sample AD_UKC097_MetaG_FD_184405 | JGI IMG/M metagenome (GOLD analysis project Ga0209604, IMG submission 184405) | Active sludge microbial communities of municipal wastewater-treating anaerobic digesters from USA - AD_UKC097_MetaG (SPAdes) (version 2) | ecosystem: Engineered > Bioreactor > Anaerobic >... | reverse complement strand
CAAAGGCATCCTACGGCAAAATACGCCATATTCTTTATGCCGGCATGGTGAAATGGCATACACGGTAGACTCAAAATCTGCTGCTTGCAAGAGCGTGTGGGTTCAAGTCCCACTGCCGGCAATTTTTAGTGCTTTTTATTATCCTTCCAAGTCAAGCATATTTTCGATTATATCATTGATATTCAATAGTTTTCATGTATTGCCCATCTTTCTTTGTTTTACTTCCTTGACGAGCGTTTTACATTGGTTTATCCTTTACTTGTAGAATATTTGTAGAACGAAAAGCGGTGTGAATAAAAAGGGGGAAACATGGGTGTAAAGATTCGGCAAAAGAAAAACCATCTGTATTTGGATGTCTATGAACATGGCAGACGAAGCTGGGAAGCTCTGGGCTTAACGGTGCCCAAGGACACGACAGGGAGACGTGAGGTTATGGCGCTGGCTGAGGAGTACCGGCGAAAGAGAGAGATGCAGCTTTTTGCGCAGCGACACCTTCTAACCGACCCGATTAGAATTAAGATAAAACTCATTGATTATGCCGAAGAAAAAGCAAGCGCGTACGACAAACAGGCCCACTTGCCGAAGTCATTGAAATATCTTCGCTCATTCGCAGGCGATGTTCTCCTGAAAGATGTTGACGAAACTTTTGTTGATAGTTACCGAGCCTACCTTTTGGAGCAAAAAAGCTTAGGCCCGACAAGTGCGCGGCACTATCTGGATGCGTTCAAGGCTCTAATGGCTAAAGCTGTGCGAGAACGGCTCATTGAAGTAAACCCCGCGCAAAGCATGAAGACCATCAAAACGCCTGAGGCGAAGCGACCGTTTCTCACTGTTGCTGAGATTCAAATGCTCTTTAACACTCCGATAACCGGCGGGGCACTCGCGCAGGATTGCAAACGCGCTTTTCTCCTTTCTTGCTTTACCGGCTTGCGGCTGGGAGATTTAAAAACTTTGACATGGGGGGATATTCAGAGAGAGCCTGAGGCGGCAATAAGCAAACGTATGAATAAAACTGGTGAAATCATTACGATCCCCCTTGTGCCTTCTGCCTGGCGAATTCTCGATGACAAACAGCTACACCGCCGAGATGAACTAGTTTTCCCAGCACTGGCCGTATCAAAGAGCGAATACAGGCCGCTTGCGCGATGGAGGAAAGCGGCAGGAATCGATAAACCATTCGGGTGGCATGCAGCAAGGCATTCCTTCGCAATGATGAGCCTTGAGGTTTCAGGCGACATTTATGCCGTATCAAGACTGCTGGGACATTCAGACATAAAGATTACAACCGCATACCTGCACTTCATGGATTCGAGAAAGAAGCAGATTCTTGATGCATTGCCCGACATCGATACGCAAGAGAAAAGCGAGATTCTGAAATTCAAAGCAAAAGAATAGGAGCTATTATGGTTTTTAATGAAAATGAAGAGGGTTATAAGAGTGTCGAGGAAATCCTTGAGGCCATAGAAAAAGAATACGACAAGCCATCTGAACGGCGCAAATGCTATTGCAATATTTTGGCTGATATTAGGCAGGAGCAAGAGACAAGAAAGCAAGCCTTCCTTGCGTTAGTTCCGGATACACTGAAAGCGATAGTTGAAGATTGGCCGCAGAACGCTGGTGAGCAAGATGAGGAATTAGGCGATTTTGAAGATACGACTAGCTATAGAGAAAAAACCCTGCGATCTATTTTGAGAAAAGTGGGGAAACCGAATAACGAAAGTGATAAAATGTATATTCTTAAAGCAATTACTTTCACACTTAAAAGCACTAACGCCTATGAACGCTGGCTAGATGCGAAAGTTTACGGTGACAATTTTCAAAAAAAAGGTGACAAATTCAATATAATCCTTCCTCCAATAAAAAATGATAAAGAACAGCTGGAAATTCATGCCCCTCAAGGCGAAGAAGCTAAGCGACAGCAAGAGGTTGGCAAAAAGGTTATAGAAGGAGGCCGAAAAGGTGCAAGGATTGCTTCCCATGGTTCCGAAAAATCCAGAAGAAAGGAAAAAGTTCTCAAGAGATACGACGAAATAATGGCACAACCCCATAAATTGCCAGAGACAGAAGTTAAAAAGCAACTAGCTAATGAATTTCGTATTAATATTTCTACAGTTTATAGATATTTGCAAAACAAATAAAACCTGTTAATTCATTGCCTCATATTCCGCTATTGATTCTTTTTTCGCAATAAAATTCGCAAAACAAGCAAAACAATCAAACCCTCCCGCTGCAAATAAAAAATGTGCGATTTATCCAATCGACGGTAAACTGTGGAAAACCACAGCAATATATACCGCCATGGAGTAAATATGACGAAATTTCTATCTGTTGACGAAGCGGCGACGCTCTTAAAAACTACTCGAAGTTATATTTATAAACTTGTGTGCGAGCGCAAACTACCGACTTACAAACCCACAGGCGGCAGGCTGCTTTTTGATGCTGACGAACTCATTGATTTCGTTCACAAAGGGCGCAAGGCCACCCAGAACGAACTTTCTGACCGTGCCGATGCGATCTTGAACCGGAGGCCATGATATGATCGCGGCGGCACAAAAAAACCCGCCCCAGGCAGGCGGGCAGGATGAAGGGCAAAATGGCTTATCTGTATATAGTATAAGCAATAAACAAAAAGCTGTCAAGTCGAGGATCATCCGCTTGCGGCAATCTTGGCACTTGGAGATTGCTGACTTCCAAAGTTTCGCCATTTTTATCGCCCGACTTTATCTTGAATATGCACCGCCGGATGTTCGAGCGCAATTCATGGGTGCGCCTTCTCAAACGCCGCACAAAACGGTCGAGCTTGCGGAGACATTTTTGCTACTGTACGGCACGGCCGAGGAACAGGTGAAGATAACGGAGGGGCAATATTCGCTGACCGACCTTTGGAGTGCGGCAATTCAGCTTGCAGGGGGTGCGGAATGAGCGAAGTTACACTGCCCATTGACGCAATCCTGCACGAGATCGGAGCCGATCTGCAACCGGCTGTCCATGACTTGCAAGAACGCGTTAATTCCTTATCAGACGTAGAATTTGAGCAAAAACGCAAGGAGCTTGCGGCAGAATTTGGTGTGCGGACTTCTGCCCTTGACAAGCTGCGGCGAAGGCCTGATGCACAAAAACAGGGGCAAGCCTTGGCGCTTGCTAATCCTGTACCTGCTTCTGAACCGCAAGCCGGCAAAAAGCTACTTGACGACCTGGCCGCGCAGATCAGGCGGTTTATCGCCGCTGACGCTGGAAGTATTGATGCCATAACACTTTGGATAGTATTTGCGCATATCGCTGACCGCGCCGCAGTATGCCCGAATCTTGCCTTTGTATCGGCAACAAAAGCCTGTGGCAAAAGCACAGCGCTGGATGTGGTATCTAGGCTTATTCCGCGTTCAATCAACATTGCCAATATCACACCGGCGGCTTTGTTCCGAGTGATCGAGGCGGCGCACCCTTCGTTGATTATTGACGAAGCCGACACGATGTTCAGGCAGAATGAGGAACTTCGCTGCCTTCTGAATGCCGGCTTTACGCGAAGCGCGGCGCAGGTTTTGCGAACCGTGGGCGACGACTACGAACCGAGAATATTCACTGTTTGGGCGGCAAAAGCCTTTGCGCTTATTGGACGGTTGCCTGACACTCTGGAATCGCGTTCCGTTGTGATCCGTATGCGCCGCAGGCTGCCTGATGAAGTGATCGAACGGTTGCGTTCCGATAAAGATCAGGGCTTCGTTGAGCTACAATCGCGGATCGCGCGGTTTATTCTGGACAATGCCGAGGCAATCATTGGCGATGAGCCGGAGCTGCCGGAAGGCTTGAGCGACCGACAGGCGGATGTATGGCGCGAATTATGCCGGATCGCGGATATTGCAGGCGGCGACTGGCCGAAGCGGGCACAACAGGCTGCATTAGAGCTTTGCGCAAAGAGCGATGATGACGGCGACCTGTCAATCCGACTGTTGACCGATATTCAAACGATCTTCGCGGAATCGCCCGAACGGGACTTCTGGCCTTCGCAGGCGATTGTGGATGCGCTCAATGGCCTTGATGAAGCACCTTGGGCTGACCTGAACAACGGCAAAGGGCTGACAACGAACCGCCTTGCAAGGATGCTACAGCGATTCGAGATCAAAACAAAAACCGTGCGCATGGGCAATCGGACACCGAAGGGCTACGCTGCGTCATCCTTCGCCGATATATTCGCGCGATATCTGCAAAACAACCGCAACACGCAACAAAATCGCGATAACTCTTTGCATGACAACAACATAAAATGTTGCGGAATTGTTTCTGTTGCGGATGGCAACCGCAACATTCAGGAAACAGGGCGCAATGATGACGACACGGCAAGCGATGCCGGAAGCACGACAGGCGTATCGGGGGGCTTTGATGAACTCGACATTTTCTAAAATGTTGCGGATTGAAAACGCAACCGCAACACAACCGCAACATGACTATTTATTTATTCCATATACAATTACAGCAAAAATGTTTCGTGTTGCGGATGCTTTAGGGGGTGTATGATGAACAAAGATTGTACTGACGGCTGGATCAGGCGAGCGATTGCGAAGCTCAAAGCATACCGGCTTGACCTGTACCTGGATGACTGTTTCGAGCAAGCGGAATCGCTCAATGCGCTTATCGCCGAAGGAGAACAAATATTGCAAGAAGCGGCACTTGCCCGTAATGGCTACATTGTGAAGGCGCGATGATGGCACTTACAGATCGTCAATTCCACTTGCAAAACGGAACCGCCATAGCAACCGCCATTAAATATATGTATGTGCTATATGTAATTGTAGCGTTTTATGGCGGATTGGCGGTTCAAAAGGGGGTACAGAAAAAACATGCAAATTGGCGGAATTGAGCAAAAACAGCGCCCAAAGTGCGCAATTTTGCAAAGAGCGAACGCGAAAAAGAGGTGTAAATCATGGGTGAAACGACATTTGATGTTGAAAAAAAACTTGCGACCGTTCGGAGGTTGTCGAGCCTGGCAGGTTGCCGCCGCGAGGCAGCGCGGCTTTATGAACAAGCGAAAGCTGAAGGCGGGCGCGATCCGCAGAAGATCAGCTACTATCGGGCTTTGGGCTACCTATTGAATACAGTTGCGGAAATTCTGCGGAATGAAAAACTAGAGGACATTGAGCAAAGACTGAGCACCTTGGAAAAGGCGCAAGGGAGGGCTGGAAAATGAGTTTGAAATCGCGAATCGAAAAACTTGAGCAAAACAGCGGGCGGTCTCCCCTAAGCCTATTTTTGCGATACATGCAAGCCGAAAACGAAAAAGAGGCCAAAACCTTTTACGAAAGATATTTGCGAGCCGACCCTAAGCGGGAAATCGAAGAATTTTCCAAAATCCTCGATCGGCGTGTGGCTACGGCGAAAAGGAAGAGCCAGGAAAATGAAAAGCTGATAGCTGTCAGCGATTGGCGGATAGCGGAGGACTCAAAAAGTGGGGAGGATGAAAAAGACAAAAACAACCCTCGCGCCTTTCATTAAAAACGGTCGTGGCAGAGCTTCTGTTGGGCAGGTGGTGAAAAGGTACGACCTTTGCCGAAAAAACCTAGCTGCGATTGTCTATCCGCTATAGTGAGTAAAGATGCACTCAGAAACATGATTCCGCTATTCAAAAGCGCGAGTTAGCGCATGCACCATGCACTCATGCGGTAGAAGGACCAGGCATAAATCCCTATGGCATGATGGGGAAATTTGCACGATTTTTTTGGGGATTTTGGCTTGACGAAATAAATGGTGGTCCTAATCGATTGGCTCCGAATAAAATCTGCGACTAATATTGTTTGACACCACTCTTGAAGAGGGGTAAAGTGGTATTGTCAGCAACAAATAATAGTGGCAAGGGGACCGTTGTGGATACAACCGGGCTGATAGAAACCGCAGTTTGGAAGCCCTGGAACCTGCCTTCGGAATTCGAAAAGGCGTATTAAAACCAAACTTTGACAAAAAAGGAGCATTCTTCATGGATGCCAAAAAAGAACAGGAACGCGCAGAACTGCACCGCACAATCTGGAATATTGCCAACGATCTTCGGGGCAGTGTCGATGGCTGGGATTTCAAGCAGTATGTGCTTGGGATCCTGTTTTACCGCTACATTTCCGAAAACCTGGCCAGCTACATTAACCGGGGCGAGCATGAAGCCGGGAATACGGACTTTGATTATGCCAGGCTTCCGGATGAAGAAGCGGAAGAAGCGCGGGCGGACTTGGTCCAGACCAAAGGTTTTTTTATCCTGCCAAGCCAGCTCTTTGAAAATGTCCGGAAACGAGCCCAGGCAGACGAGAACCTCAACGAAACGCTGGAAAAGGTTTTCCGCAGTATTGAAGCTTCCACCCAGGGCGGTCCCAGCGAGGACAATTTCAAAGGCCTGTTCGACGATATCGATGTCAACAGCAACAAGCTGGGCAGCACCGTCGCCAAGCGGAACGAGAAACTCGTCAAGCTCCTGAACGGCGTGGGCGATATGAAGCTGGGTGACTATCAGGACAACACGATTGATGCCTTCGGCGATGCCTACGAATTCCTGATGGGCATGTATGCCTCCAATGCGGGCAAGAGCGGCGGCGAATATTATACGCCCCAGGAGATGAGTGAGCTTCTGACGCGTATCGCGCTGGTGGGGAAAACCGAAGTGAACAAGGTGTATGACCCCGCCTGCGGCTCCGGATCCCTTCTGCTCAAGTTCGCAAAGATTCTCGGCAAGGAGAATGTGCGGCAAGGCTTCTTTGGGCAGGAAATCAATCTGACTACCTACAACCTCTGCCGCATCAACATGTTCCTGCATGATATCGACTATGACAAGTTCGATATTGCCCATGGCGATACCCTGACGGATCCCTTGCACTGGGATGACGAGCCTTTTGAGGCGATCGTGTCCAATCCACCGTATTCCATCAAATGGGACGGCGATTCTAATCCGCTTTTGATCAATGACCCGCGGTTTTCTCCCGCCGGGGTGCTGGCGCCCAAGTCCAAGGCAGACCTGGCCTTTGTGATGCACTCGCTGGCCTGGCTGGCCACCAGCGGCACCGCGGCCATTGTCTGTTTCCCGGGCGTCATGTACCGGGGCGGCGCGGAGCAGAAAATCCGCAAATACCTGATCGACAACAACTACGTCGACTGCGTGATCCAACTGCCGGACAATCTTTTTTTCGGCACCAGCATCGCTACCTGCATCATGGTGCTGAAAAAGTCCAAAACCGATAACAGCACGCTGTTCATTGACGCTTCCAAAGAGTGCGTCAAGGTGACCAACAGCAACAAGCTGACTCAGGAAAATATCGAGACAATTCTTTCTGCCTACACCGCGCGGGCGAACAATGACCATTTTGCCCGGCTTGTCCCCAATGCCGACATTGCCGCGCAGGACTACAATCTTTCTGTTTCTACCTATGTTGAGCAGAAGGACACGCGGGAAGTGATCGACATAGCCAAGCTCAACGCGGAGATCGAGCAAATTGTAGCGCTGGAGCAGGTTCTGCGGGATGAGATTGCTAAGATCATCGAGGAAATTGAGGGGCAAGGGAATGAGTAAGTTGGATGAGCTGATTGCCGAGCTTTGCCCGGATGGGGTGGAGTATAAAACACTTGGACAAATTGCAAAAGATATATATCGTGGTTCAGGCATTACAAGAGACCAAATTACTTCATCCGGGACGCCGTGCGTCCGTTATGGTGAATTATATACGACTTATAATATTTGGTTTACTGAATGTGTTTCTTTTACTGATGAGTCAACCATCGTAAATAAAAAATATTTCGAATATGGTGACCTGCTTTTTGCAATTACTGGTGAGAGTGTCGAAGAAATAGCAAAATCATGTGCATATATTGGTCATGAGAGATGCTTAGCTGGCGGTGATATTGTAGTCCTAAAGCATGATCAAGACCCCAAGTATCTGTCATATGTATTGTCAACAGAAGATGCACAGAGGCAGAAGAGTAAAGGCAAAGTAAAAAGCAAGGTAGTACATTCTTCTGTTCCTGCAATTAGTGAAATCCGCATCCCCCTCCCCCCGCTTTCAGTCCAGCGTGAAATAGTCCGGATCCTTGACAATTTTACCCAGCTCACAGCGGAGCTCACAGCGCGGAAAAAGCAGTACGAGTATTACCGCGACAAACTGCTGACCTTTAAGGAGGCAAAGGCATGAGCCTCTACAACATCGTGGTTTCGTCGAATGAAAGCACGGTGGTTGCCGAATATATTCCAGAATTCTCTGCCGAAGTTGTATACCAGAGCGAGGCAGACCTGGAGCGCGGGTTCATCCGACAGCTGCAGGCTCAAGGGTATGAATACCTGCAGATTCACAATGAAGATGCGCTGATCGCCAACCTGCGAAGGCAGCTTGAACTGCTCAACGCCTATAGCTTTTCCGATGCTGAATGGAAACGGTTTTTTGCGCAGAACATTGCCAGCAGTAACGAAGGCATTGTCGAAAAGACCCGGAAAATACAGACTGACCATGTGCAGATTCTGCACCGCGATGACGGCACTGCCAAGAACATCTACCTTATTGACAAGAAAAACATTCACAACAACCGTCTGCAGGTCATCAACCAGTATGAGGAATCATCAGGAACCCATGAGACCCGGTATGATGTGACCATTCTGGTGAACGGCCTGCCCCTGGTCCATGTCGAGCTGAAACGCCGGGGCGTTGCCATCAGGGAAGCCTTCAACCAGATAAAACGCTACCAGCGGGACAGCTTCTGGGCAGCAAGCGGCCTGTTTGAGTATGTGCAGATCTTCGTCATCTCCAACGGCACTCATACCAAGTACTACTCCAACACCACCCGCTCAAGCCATATCAGGGAATCAGGCGAAGCGGAACGGAGCAGGAGCAAGAAGACCAGCAACAGCTTTGAATTCACCTCGTACTGGGCAGACGCAAACAACAAGCCCATCGCCGATCTCGTGGACTTTACCAAAACCTTTTTCGCCAAGCACACTCTGCTCAATGTGCTGACCAAATACTGCGTGTTCACGACCGAGAACCTCTTGCTTGTGATGCGCCCCTACCAGATTGCTGCCACGGAACGCATCCTTTCCAAGATTGAGATTGCAAGCAACTACAAGAAAACCGGCACCGTCGATGCAGGCGGCTATATCTGGCATACCACCGGAAGCGGCAAGACCCTGACCTCCTTCAAAACCGCCCAGCTTGCCTCATCGCTCCCCTATATCGACAAGGTCCTCTTTGTGGTGGATCGCAAGGACCTCGATTATCAGACCATGAAGGAATACGACCGCTTCCAGAAAGGCGCCGCCAACAGCAATACCTCGACCCGAATCCTGCAACGACAGCTCGAAGACCCAACTGCAAAGATCATCATCACCACCATCCAGAAGCTGGATGTGTTTATCTCCCAAAACAGAACCCATGATGTCTATAAAAAGCACGTGGTCATTATTTTTGACGAATGTCACCGCTCGCAGTTCGGGGACATGCACAACAAAATCGTTAAGTCCTTCAGGAATTACCACCTCTTCGGTTTTACGGGGACACCCATCTTCGCCGCAAATGCCGGAAACGGCGGCAACCCGCTTATGAGGACCACCGCCCAGGTTTTTGGCGACATACTGCACACCTACACCATCGTGGACGCCATCAACGACGGCAACGTCCTGCCTTTCCGCATCGATTATATCAACACGATAAAGATGAAGGATGACGTGAAGGACAAGAGCGTTCCCGCCATCGATACCGAAAAGGCACTGGCGGATCCGGAGCGCATCCGCGAGGTAGTCGGCTATATCCTCGACCATTTTGACCAGAAAACAAAACGGAACAGCTTCTATACCCTGCAGGGACAGCGAGTATCGGGCTTTAACTCCATTCTGGCGGTGAGCTCGATACCTATGGCCATGAAATACTATACGGAACTCAAGCGTCAGCTGGCCGAGCGAGGCCGGGCGCTCACGGTGGCCACCATTTTCAGCTACAGCGCCAATGAAGATGACCCCGAAGATGTTTTCCCTGATGAGGACTTTGATACCGACAAACTGCCACCCAGCTCCCGCGATTTTTTGGAATCCGCGATTGCAGACTACAATGCCACGTTCAACGTGAATTTCGACACCTCATCCGATAAGTTCCAGAATTACTACAAAGACCTGTCCCTGCGCATGAAAAAGCGCGAAGTTGACCTGCTGGTCGTCGTCAACATGTTCCTGACCGGCTTTGACGCCACGACCCTCAACACCCTATGGGTAGATAAAAACCTGAAACAGCACGGCCTTCTGCAGGCCTTTTCACGCACCAACCGGATCCTGAACTCCGTGAAGACCTACGGCAACATTGTCTGCTTCAGGAATCTGCAAAAAGAAACCGATGAGGCGATCGCGCTGTTCGGCGACAAAGACGCTGGAAGCATCGTGCTGCTGAAAAACTATGAGAGCTACTACCATGGCTATGACGAAAACGGCAAGCACCAACCAGGGTATGCTGAGCTGATTGAGGAATTGCAGAAAACCTTCCCAACAGGACAGCCAATCATTGGAGAACATCAGCAGAAAGAATTCATCAGGCTCTTCGGCGCCATCCTGCGGCTCAAGAATATCCTGACGGCATTCGACAATTTTTCAGGCAATGAAATCCTCACAGACCGCGATTTCCAGGACGACCAGAGCGTCTACATCGATCTGTACCAGGAGTTCACAAAAGGCAAAGACAACGAAAGAGAAAGAATCAACGATGACATAATTTTCGAAATTGAGCTCATAAAGCAGGTCGAAATCAACATCGACTACATCCTGATGCTCGTGGCGAAGTACCATGCATCCAACTGCGAGGATAAGAGCATCTTGGTTTCAATTGATAAAGCCATCGGCTCCAGCACCCAGCTGCGAAGCAAAAGAGAGCTCATCGAGCACTTCATTGAAACCGTCAATGCATCCACCAAAGTGGAGGAAGATTGGCGAAAGTTCGTCTATACGCAGAAGGAAGCCGATCTGGCCGCGCTCATCAGCGAAGAAAGGCTAAAACAGGAAGAGACGAGGAAATTTCTTGATAATGCATTCCGGGACGGTGTGCTGAAAACCACTGGTACCGATATCGACAAGATTATGCCTCCGCTCTCTCGGTTTGGTGGTGGGCGGGAAGCCAAGAAGCAAGGAATTATTGCCAAGCTAATGAGATTCTTTGAGAAGTATTTCGGGCTGGTTTGATTTGCAATTCCATGATCATACATTGAAATCGGCTATATATGAGGAGAGTGAAAATAATTAGGGGTTCCTGAAGAACCCGCCCCTCATCATTTCAAGCAGCTAATAACTGCCAGTTTTGCGTTTTGAAGCCCTTTCTGACCAGCTCAAATAGGGTTTCCAACAGGGCCGCAAAAAAGGCTTTCGCCTTCTTCCGATACAACACCATGAGGTTCATCACCAGGAACACCATCATGATTGCACTTTCACTCGTTTCCCGCAGTTTCGTCCCTATCCGATCCAGCGAGTATCGCCGTTTGCCTTCCCCGAACTTGCCTTCTACCGCGATCCTCGTGCGCTCATCCTCACGTTCTGTTCTTCTTTGTTCGCGTATTCTCTCCCGGTTCTTTTCTCGTTCCTGAAATGGCCGCCCCAGCTTCGGCCCAGAAAGCCGAATTCCCTTTTCCTGACAGTACTGCAGGTTCTCTCGTGTCCGATATATTTTGTCTGCGCACACCACTTCCGGATACCTTCCGTATCGCTGCCTGTACGCTTCCAGGCTCACCGACAGCTTTGCTCCAAACTCATACATGCCCCGCGCTTTTCCTCGTGCAATCGGCCGCACATAGGGCTTGGCGATGCTCACAATCCTTCCTGCAAGTGAATGGCTCTTGCGGCGGTATAACTCTCGCTGCTGCCGTGCAAGTTCAGAGATGACCACAAGATCTCGATACTGCTTTCGTGTCAGGATATCGCATCCTGCATGCTCTCTATAGTCACTGATAATCCGCAGGTTCCGTTCCACATACTGCAGTTGTTTTCGTATCGCGTTTCGTATCGTCGTCTCCCGTGGCTTGCGGTTGCGTATGAAAGTTAAAAATTCTTTCCGCGCCCGTTTGCGATAGGTCCGTGGTTTTGCATAGCCCGCCGGTGCCTGCTCGTGGAGCACATCGATGATCTTCTCTGTTTTTCTTCGTGCTTCGTCCAAAAGACTCACATCATTCGGAAAGCGCATATCTTCAGGCGCACAGGTTGCATCGACAATCAGCGTCCCTCTGTTCTTTTCTTCTGATGCTGCAGATGCGGAGGGATCGTCATCATCATCTTCTTTATCCTCCCGTGCAGGCTCTTGCTTGTGTGCCTCGATGATGAGTGCGTTGATCTCTTTTAGAATAGTTCCTGACAGCCGTTTTCTGAAATGCACCATCATGCTCGGATCAAAGGGCAGTTCATCCTTGTAGCCTTCATACCCCAGAAAGTACTGAAGGTACGGACTTTCCCGGATATCTTCGACCAGTTCTTCATCTGATACGTTCTTTTTCTCTTTGATGATGAGTGCGCCTAATGCAACCCGCACCGAAAGCGCCGGTCGTCCATTGTTCGCGGCAAAGAGCTTTGAATACCGCTTTTCAACTTCATCCCAAGGTATTAAATCTGCGAGCACTACCCAGCGGTTCTCTCGGTTGAGCTTGCCTCCGAAGACCATGTCGAATTTCTCAAATTCGGGTTCATTTTTGGGTATCCGATACATCGTAAGCCTTTCAAGTGCACGGGTTTTTGGCGATTCTTTCGATTTTCTGTGCACTTTATGAGCTCAGTATAGCATATAATATCATATTATACAATACTTTAGATGTTTTTCAGGAGCCCCTATTTATGCTTTGCCAGATTTATTTTTAGTCCCATCAACGAAATCATATGTCGACCCGGGCTTATTCGTTGGTGGTAAATGTTTGCCTTTTTCTGCCGTTATCTCTTTGCCTTTCCCGCCTTTTGGACCTATTGTCAAATATTGCCCAGATGCCGGGGCTTTCTCACCAGGCTTTAATCCGCTTGTCTTTCCCATAACTACCTCCTTATATATTTTATATTTGAATGCTAACCCCCGCCCTCTCCAGCATTTTCTTCATAAATAAGATCATAAAATACCTGGCTGTTTAGTTCCGCATTCAGCGCAAACCTTTGCTGTCCAGTAATTCTCATGCTGACACTTTGGGCAAATCCATTTTGCGCTGAGTGGTTCTTCTTTTATTGAATTCAGTTTTGGGATTGATTCTAATGCTGGCCCAGATTGCATTGTCTGCCATTGCGGCGGAGGCGATAAACGCTCTAGAGCTTGCAGCATTTTCTCTTGCTGCTCAACGATTTTATCGATTTTGTAATACCATAACACCACTTTTCTCAAAAGCAAAAATAGGCCAACGATTATTGCGATTACAATAATGGCCGCTATAATGACAGAACCAGGATCTGAATTATATCCATACATAATGATGCCTCTTTTAAAATAATTTTCTATTTTAGAGATGCTATCTTTTGCTGAGCGGATTCAAAAAAGGCTTTCATATTTTGCAGCATATCCATAGGATAAAATCCTGAGAATTTCTCTCCAATATAGAAGAATGATTTTCGCCCTGTATCGCCTATGTAAAAGCCAAAACTAATTTCTTTCTTTTCGGTATCAAAATTAAATTCAGTATAAGGAATTGGGGATGCAATTTGCTTATTTTTTTCAATCATGTAATTTAGTGCATTAATTACACTAGGGATTTCGCTTTCGCTTACCAATTTTGTAATATCCCCTTTATCATATTGAGAATTATAATAGCTTCCAGTTAACCGCAATAAATATGTTCTCGGACTGCCATCGCGCTGCACTATTGCAATTTCTGCAGTTATCTTTTTGTCAAAGCTTTGAATGGGGATAAATTGCTTAATAATCATCGAGCTATTCTGCAAATTGAGAGATGTTTGATCAAGATCGAATATTGCAGATACAGATGCGGGCGCGGTGTTTTGAGCCCAAAGAATGGCTGAAAGAACAAGAAACAATGATAGGAAGGAAAATTTTTTCATTATGTGCCTCCTATTAGGTATTATATACCATAACAGGATATGCGCAATTAATATTTTTTAAAAAGCTTTAAATACAGCTGTATATTTTGTGACTATGAATTACAAAATACTTTGGTTTGCGGCATTGCATTCCATTCTCTGCCATCAAGGATCCTGCCAGCTTTCTTCTTATTTGTTCCACCCCACTGCTTGAAGAAAAAAGCCGCATTATAAGTTTGAGCCATCTTTTGCAAACCCCTGTCCCCTTCTGCTTTCATCGGCCGCGCGTTAGTCCCGGATTCGCCGCCAACAATGATCCAATCTATTCCTTGCAAAGAATGCGATGCATCAATCTCAGAAAGCAGAGGTTCAAAAGAAATGAATTTCACTGCCATCAGAATCTTTTTCAGAAGCTCTATTCTATGTGCATAAGCTTCTGATTCAACGGTCACTCCCATTCAGATGTTGCCAGGCCACTCAAGTCTTGGCGCAAGCTGGAAGCAATGGTACTGGCAATGGAGAGCACAGAGTATTCGCGATATTCTGCTTGACAGCTGCTTCTGAGTGTGATGTAACTATGCAAGTACCCCGGGGGAATTACCATGACCCTGCCGGGGGATAAGATGAGCCACGACAATATGAACCAAAAAATCTAATTCTTGCTAAAAAGCTATCTATCTATTTTGATTAATCTTATATCGGTATAATTTTTTAATTTTGCATTTTGCTTTTCTTGTGCAGTTTTCCGATGTAGAATATGTGTTCGACAGGAGATAAAGATGGAAACGAGATTGCTTGCTTGCAAAGTGCTTTTAAGCCTTCTTGGGGCAGGAATCTCAACGGGAAAGGAGTAGAAAGAAATGGAACCTATCTATGACCAACAGGGGGAAACTG
>Ga0209604_1002095_pt1 | contig 14888 bp, 14 predicted proteins | sample AD_UKC097_MetaG_FD_184405 | JGI IMG/M metagenome (GOLD analysis project Ga0209604, IMG submission 184405) | Active sludge microbial communities of municipal wastewater-treating anaerobic digesters from USA - AD_UKC097_MetaG (SPAdes) (version 2) | ecosystem: Engineered > Bioreactor > Anaerobic >... | reverse complement strand
TTTTGGTTTTTTAAAATAAGGCTTGTTTATAAAAACTTTTTTAAGAATAAAAAATCGTCCAGACTGGTCGGCCTTCGAAATAGCAAGACCTTTCAGTTTGAAACCTTTGATCATGTTTTAATGACCACCCTCTGGAGACATGGCTCCACACCCCGCGCTTAATTAGTTTTAAGCCCACTTCCCTTTTAATCGCTCCCTGCAGTTTGTATATATATCAACTGAAACGTAAATGTCAAGTCGATTTGGGCCTATGCAAAAAATATTCTCGGCTGTGCCAAAAATTGCTAACATTTTGACAATAAAGGTAAAATGAGCCATCTATTTGAAGGATAAAATATTAAAAGTTTGAAAAAGGCTAAAAGTTTTTTCCCCACTACACCTTTTTTGTAGTGTCGGAAACTTGCCACCTGGGGCAGGATCAATTCTCTGGGATATGATAAAGTATCTGCTAAACACCAAGCATGTTACGGATTTTCAACAAGCAATGGAACTTCAGTATGTCATATGGCATCTGGTGGCTGAAACAAAAGGTACTGTACCTGGATGGATAGAAGATCCGCTTTACTGGACCGACAAATCTAAACTAATTTATGCTGATGCAAAGGCTAATGGCGAAGGATTCGTTCCGGGTCCTGGGGATATAGTAGCTGTTCTTCTTGTTCCTGCTGAGGGTTTTTCTTTAGCCAACAATACTGCGCAGGAAATGCTTATTGGGTTGACAGTCCCGCCCTATCAAAATCAAGGTTTCACACCGGGCTATTGGAAAAATCATCTTACCTCTTGGCCATACCTATATACTCCAACCGCTAGATTTGCGGATGTATTTGGAGTTGTTATCCCGAATGAGTCTTTGACCTTACAGCAAGCTCTTAATCTTGGCGGTGGAAATTTCAACAAGATTGCCAGACACGGTGTGGCCGCCTTATTAAGTGCTGCTCATCCAGATGTCGCTTATCCTTACACAGTTGAACAGGTTATAGATGCAGTCCAAGATGCTTATGGTGGTGATAAAAATGCCATTGAAGCCGTGGTTATGGCTAATGAAATTGGATGCCCATTAGGCGGTGAAAATACTACAGCAAGCCCACTGGTGCAGAACCTCAGAAATCGTATTGAGAAAAAGAATATTAAGAGATAATTAGGCCAATTTCTTTAATTGAGTTATTAAGAATGGGCCCTCTTTAAGATGGGCCCGTTTCTATTTAAGATTGAAGAAAATGGGTAATTTTAGTGGTCAAACATTTTGTGTATTAATTCTTCTTCACTGATTCGACAAGATAATATAGGGTATGATATGATGAGTAAAAGTCGCCGTGGTAACTTTAGATGATGAAGCCTGTTCATATTGTTCTCATTAAACCTAAAAAGTATTTTCCCAGAAAACCCGGTATAGCAACTCAATTTGGAAAACCTTTACGATACTTCCCAGGTAATTTTTAGCTCACTTATGTGGTCGTTTATAGCCAGAGTCGGCTCGGCGGATTCAAATAAAGATGGCTAATGATCTTTTGGTTTAGAAGAATATCTTTTATATAACTCGATGATTCATCATCCAGCTAAAATCTGTAATATCGAAATTCTGCGCTCTCTGATATTATTCAGTCGAAATGCAAAAGGATTATGGACAGCTTGTCTTACTTGGCCAACAGATGAGTTAAGTTCTTGGTAATCATTTTTAAAAATGTATAACGGTAATACGTCAGAACGGAGATGTTGATAGAATCTTATCTAAGCAAGATGGATTCTAAAACTCAAATAAATTAATTCGCTCTGTTTAATATCAAGTAGAGGGGCACTAATAATAGTACTTAAATATGTCGTTTTCCGGAGTAGTGGATAGGGGAGATGGCCATAACTTGCTAAGCTAATATTGCACATGATATTATGATTACCGAAATAATGAGTAAATTAAGAACAGGTTTCGTTAGTAGATTTATAGGCTTGGACTGTCTGGATTCTATTTCAAAAATAAAACTTTGTACTCACCTTATCTTTTAATAAAATATGCAGCAAAAATGATTGATTTGATTATTTAGCTGCCTATGTGAACGATTAGTATGGCAACGTCATTAAAGCAACGAACCATATCCGGAATTATCTGGAGTGCCGTTCAACGTTTTGGCACTATGATCATAAGCTTTATTTCAAATCTCATTCTGGCCCGTCTTCTGTCCCCGGATGATTTCGCTTACATTGGTATGTTAATCGTATTTATTGCCATATCTGATAGCCTGGTTAACAGTGGTTTTGACCAAGCCTTAATACAAAAAAACAGCCCACGGACGAAGACTATTCTACGGTATTTTATTTCAATTTTGGATTCTCAATCTTTCTGTACATCCTTTTGTTCGTTTTCGCTCCCGCCATATCTTCCTTTTATAAGTTGGAAAAGCTTTGCTCCATGCTGAGAGTAATGGGTGTTGTTACAATTATTTATGCATTGACCTTAGTTCAGAATAATCAACTATACAAAAAGCTCCGTTTTGATAAACTGGCGATAATCAATTTAGTATCGATAACCATAGGAACTACTGTCGGCATAGTTATGGCCTTGATAGGCTTCGGGGTTTGGAGCCTGGTTGCCAAGACCCTGGTCAATGCCTGTGCCAGAAGTCTATTGTGCTGGCTGATATCGAAGTGGAAACCAATCAAGGTATTTAGCTTATCCTCTTTTAAGGGGCTATTAAAGTTTGGAGGATTAATATTTTTATCGGATATGGCAGAGACTATAGTTAGCCAATTAATTTCGTTGATAATTGGCAAAACGTATTCATCAAGACAACTTGGTTATTATACGCAAGCCAAAAATCTAAATCAAATACCCGAAATGACCATACCATTTGTTATCAGTCAAGTTTTTGCCCGGTATTTTCTTCAATCCAGGATAATATCGAAAAAGTCAAGTCTGGCCTAAAAAAGAGCATAAAGGGACTATCTTTAGTAAATTTTCCATTAATGGTTATGCTGGCAGTAATGGCTAAGCCTTTAATTTCTATCCTTTTTACAGAAAAATGGCTGGAGTCCGGTCCCTACTTCCAAATATTATGCTTTGGCGGGATGATGTGCTCTTTGAATTCAGGAAATGTGACTGTATTAAAAGCATTAGGCAAGGGCAAGTTTATCTTATATATCTCAATAGCCAAGAGATTGATCAGTTTAGTTTTGATTATTATAGGAACCTATTTTGGGATTTATGGAATAGTTATTGGCGTGGCTTTAGGCATTTATCTTTGGGTTCCAATTAATACTTATCATGTCGGGAAATTAACCGTGTATAAATTTTCAAAGCAGTTAAAAGATGTAGGTCCCTCTTATCTTTTATCAATTCTGACTGGCTTTATAACCTTCTATTTATCCTCTGTCGTTAATATAAGGAATAGTTTCTTTCTCCCGGGTTTCAATTGATAACTTATTGCCTATTATATGGAGGGTCGATATTTTTGTTAGATAGAAAAGGCTTTATTATGACCTTAGAAATTGCTAAAGATGTTTTGTCGACAATAAGTAAGAAAGAGAAATGAGCACTATTAAGATTGCTTTTGTAGGAGATATTTGTCCGGGCGGAGTTTTGCATGGCTCTCCTCTGACTTGCATCTCAAAAGAGGTCGTTGATTACCTGAAAAAATTTGATTTAAGGCTCGCCAATCTTGAATCAGCAATAGGAGAAGGCTTCTCCTTCGATCAAGATAAAATGAGAAACCCGAAATGGTGCAATATTATATATTCAAAAAATGAAGATGTTCAACGTCTTAAAGAGATAGGAATTGATATCGTTTCGCTGGCTAATAATCACGTGACTGACCTTGGCTTCGAAGGGCTCATACATACTATCCAGGTTCTTGACCAAAATAATATTTTGCATTTTGGTGCTGGAAGAAATAACAGCGAAGCAGATGAGCCGGTTGTTATGAACCTGAAAGGGAAGAGATTCGCCTTCTTAGGCTTTTATGACACCGAAGTTGCACCTCACCCAGCTACCGAAGATTCTTGGGGTGTTAGTACATCAGATAATCTAATAAAAAGAATAAAGAAGGCAAAATAGAAATATGACTATGTATTTGTCCTGCCCCACTGGGGATTTGAACATATTTATAGACCTCTCCCCAGGGATAGAAAGTTAGCAATAGAGCTCATTAAAGCAGGAGCCGAGGCGTGATAGGTTCTCATCCTCATAGTATCCAACCTTATATAATGTATAAAAATAAGCCAATAGTTTTCAGCCTCGGTAATTTTCTTATGCCAGATTTTTATCAACAGCCGCCAAGTCCAATCTGGTATCCGGATTCATCAATAGATGTAACTAATATTCCAATAGTTTATATATATGCTGCTAGCCACAAAGAACATGTTAAGTACATTCAGAGGAAAGAATCTCGTATCGGCTTAATAGTCGAGTTCTATATTTCAGATAAGATAATGATAAATTACAAACTTACCTGTCTCAATGAGAGAAATGAAATAACCTTTCTTGGCAGGACAACGAAGTATGGGTTTATCCTCTCTGCCTTAAGTTTTTTTGTCCTTCTTCCTTTTTATTATCTATTTTTTTCTGGCCAGAAGGCTATTTAGCTCTTCAAAGGAGACTTCTTAATATATTGAAAAAAGCTCGAGTTTATCTGGATTAATCGAGCTTTGCATTTTCAGATAGAAGCCTGATGGATGATTTAATAAACAGACGACATTTTTAATAATATGGGCCGCTTGTCACAACCAATAAATCTCCTTTCTCCAAAGAAATCAGTAAGAGTAAGATAGAAATAAGAAACCTGTTGCGATCTTCTAGGCTCTAGTCGGAACTACGGTTTCTATTCTTATTATATTTGCCCGGATATGAATTTTCTTATTTAGGAGATTTTCGGGGGAAATAAGAAACTTCTTGATTATTTTGTCTTATTCTTGGTTAAATAAAAGAACAGTGTTAGAAATAATCATATAGAATTAGCTTAGGTGCTTAGTTATAATGAGATAAAAAGTGGGTAGAAAAAAACATCATAGGTTCTCATTTAGGCGACTACGGTACAGTCTATTCTTAAAGTTAAAGATTGCTAAGGATAGAGTTGAAACATTTTTCCAGGTTCCCAAATACTATAGGGCAGTAATAAAGCTAAGAGAACGTAAAAAATCAGGGGGGGATCTGGGCCGATCTGCTTGAATTATATTATCGTTATAAGCTTCCCCCAGAAGCTTATTATTTGTGCCGGTTATGGGAAGTAAACAGATCAGATTGGAAATATTATTTCGGATCCCCTTATAGAGAGCCGCAAAGGTCATTACTGCAAAAGGCTCTACAGCCGCCTGCCTATCAGATCTTGTTTACAGATAAAGTTATTTGTGAAAGGCTCTGTAGAGAAATTGGAGTAAAAGTGCCTCATACACTTGCGATTATTAGACCAGATCAGAATTACAAAGATAAAATCTCATCTTTGCTCCATCAGTATCCAGAGCAGAAATTTATTATAAAACCCATAAAAGGTCGTGGCGGGGGTGGAATTGTTCTGGCCAGAAAAGATGGGAATGAAATTCTTATTCAATTACAAAACAAGATCATGACTCTTAATGAATTTAATCTATTAGAAGAATCATTGATCCAGGAAGCAGTTGTCCAGGACAAGAGGATGTCTGTGTTTTCGCCAAATTCAGTAAATACTGTACGGGTGATTACTATGTACACCAACACCGATTCTGTAATAATTTTGGGCGCTTCATTTCGATCTGGAGTCGGTGAATCTTACGTTGATAACTGGAGTGCTGGTGGTGTATCGGTAGGCATTGACGTGGAAACAGGAAAATTAAAGAAATTCGGCTATGATAAAAATAGTATCAAGTACCCTAAACATCCCACCTCGATGGTCAAATTTGAAAACTTTGTGGTACCTGAATGGGCAGCCATCAGTGATTTGGCCAAAACAGTTCAGATGGCTTTCCCTTTCTATAAGCTCTTGGGCCTGGATATAGCTTTAAGGGAGCCCGGGGAACCAGTGCTAATAGAAATAAACAGGGCCCCTGATCTTCTCGGACTAGAGCAAAAGTTTGGGCCTCTGCTAAAAATAGAAAGAAACTTGAGGACCTTTGGCGAATACGATTTATTAATAAACAAATACCAGCGAGAACTTTACAAGAACTTAATTAAAGAAGTCCCAATAGCCTCTGACGAAATGAGATAAAAAGTTAATTGAAAGACAAGAGGAACCAGTCTAACTCAAGTATTTATTAAGATATTTCATCACTTGAGTGAGCCGATCAAACATCAGTTATTGTGAGTCTTCGCTGAGTCAATTCTCATCAGGGACAACAGTAATTCGGCGCATGGCATTCCGTCTCTTAGCTAATTTTCGGTATATATGTTTAACAAGTCCCCCCATGATCACCTTATCGGCTTGCTTAAGAAGCTCCATTCGTTCATATCTCTTTTTCGAAGAAAGCAGGGCTTTTTTCAAGCGCTCATTCTTTTCTTGAACAGCAAGCCTTAATATCTCATCGAAAAAGATGCGGTCGCTTTTCCAATCAAGCCTGCTAATTTCTCCTAAGGAAGGAAAAGCAAGGAAGTTGGAGCTTTTAACCCCTAATATTTCAAGAGGAATCATAGTCCTTAAGCACTTTGTGCATCGTCCACAATTCCTGTCCATATATTTCAAACAGACCCAGAGGTTATTTAGGATTAATTCTGATTCTGCTATTCTTTTTATTTTATCTACCCGGCCAACTCCAGCCCTATCATGGACAATTTGTACTCCTCCGTTCGAATACAGTGGGTCGGTTAAAGGGTGAGACCACCAGGGGGATTAGCTGACTGTAAGAGTATGAGGCAGGGATATAGACATAGGGAAAGGCAAGAAGAAGAGCAATACTAGCCAGGATACAAGTTTGAGTTAAAACCCTACTGAGATTATAGTTATAGCCAAACTCATAATAATTTGTTTCCACTGGAATCAAGATTTTATTGAAAGTCTACATAAACTGAGAATTGCGCTTTATGGGAATCATAAAAATGCCTTTGTCCAAAAAAAAATCGAAACCATTAATAAGAACAGCATGACTTATTTCATCCATGTGCTTTAAGAATGTAAAACTGCTATCAACTCCACCTGAGAAAAATGTCAAGACACCATTGTTAATTGATTCGCCCGGCAAGGTCCGGGCCTTAATTGGAATGATCTCGAGAGCAGGATTCCAGCAATGATGAATTTCCTGAAGCTTGCTTGTATTCTTTAAGAGCCTTGGAAAAACCGTAAGGTGGGAATCAATTTCAAGCCCTTCACCCTTGCTCATTGCCGGGAAAAGTGCAGCTACCAAAAAAGAATCGCCTGCTTTTGAAGTTCTATACTGCTTGGGCAGGCGGTACCAAAGGCGGAAGCCATCAATAAGTGCTGATATCTCCTGGATATCATCATCTTTTTCTATTTTCCAGTCTTTGATCAGCATATTTCTTTCCCTTGTGGACTTTATTCTTGTCTATCTATTATAAACATGCTAAAAACCCTATTTTTATGGCGTTGTATCTATCCGACGGAATCCGGATTCATTTCTAATTGATTTTTTCCGTATTCTCTTGACTATGCTGTGCAGAAAGACTCTGTCTACTTCCTGGGCAAAAAGTCTTCTCTCATATTTATTTATACAGGCCTTAATAGCCTTTTGCACCTCCTTATTTCCCATTTTCACGGCCAGATTGTAATTTTCTTTAAAAAATATCAGCTCGATATTATTAGCAACACGCAATTGCTTTATTTTCTTGATAGAAGGAAATGGGGGGAACGGAACGGTTGATTTGCCAACAATTTTTAAAGGAATCATAGTTCGAAGGCACTTAGCACATCTTCCGCAGTTCATATTCATATCGTTGAAACAAACTCGCAGGTTATCCAAGAAAGTTTCATTTTCTGCTATTTTAATGATTTTATCACTCCTGTGCATTTCAGCACCGTCGTGGATAATTTCAACTCCTTCTGTTGACCATAGGGGATCAGTGAGTGGATGTGACCCCAGCGGCACTAATTGGTTATATGAATATGCGGAAGGGATATAGGCACACGGGAAACTGAGAAGCAAAGCTATGCTGGCCAGAGCACTTCCTTGAGTAAGATTCCGGCTTAGATTATATCTATAACCAAAGGCAAAATGATTGGTTTCAACCGGAATCAATGTTTTCTCAAATTTTTTCGCAACTTTACGGTTCCGCTCTATGGCTATATCATAAGCATCGCGGTCACTTTTAGCTATTTCGAGTGGGAAGGAGTCTTCTAAAAGCAATCTGTTAACCTTATAGATATCATTGCTGTTCCGTTTGTTTTGCAGAAAGATCTTTGTCTCTGGTCGAAGTTTAGTCTTTATAAATCTTTTTTCATTATAAATTAATTCTCCCCCGATTATCTTATTTAAGTCTTTAATCAGTAATTCTTCGATTTCACAGGTAGGTAAAAAGGTCCTGTTATACTCAATTAATGCTTTAAGAGTGGTTTGAGAAATTCGAGTTCTAATATAAGCTGAAATTGCATCATGGGCATAAACAATCTTATAGGCTAACTGAGACAAATCCGCCAAGCTGTTTATAGTGAGATAAGGTGTCAAATCTTTATGGAAATAAAAATCAAACCCCTGGATGAAAATGAGGTGGTCCAACTCACTGTCATGTTTCAATAATGTATAGGTACTATCCACACCGCCGGAAAAGAAGGTTGAGGTTCCTTTATTAATCGGCGTTTCTTCAACAGCTCTGGCTTCTATCGGAATTATCTTAAGAATTGGATTCCAGCAGTGGTGGATTTCTTGAAGAACAGAGATATTGTTTAACAATCTTTTTGATACACTGAGACTTAAATCAATAACAAGTTTTTCCCCTCTCAGCATCGCCGGAAGAAGAGCTGCGCTCAGAAAGGGACTAGCAGTTTCCGAAACCTTATAACCCGCTGGAACTCTGAACCAGAGTCTGAAATTGTCAACCTTAGCCGAAACCTCCGTTGTATCTCCCATTACCGAAGACTGGCGATCCGTTATAATCAATGTATCCCCGTTCCGAAATTATTTTATATTAATTCGCGATTTTTTTAAACTTCCATTTTTCACCGAAAATAAAGTCCCATTTTCTTGGAACAAAAGCAGCCAGGCCACCAGCTGGATAACAGGTTAACTCTCCTAAATAAATCTTGCCATTGACGTTGTAAAGGTCAACCCTGATAAAATCAAATCCAGCTGACAATGTCTCAGCCACTCTTATCATTTCGTCATAATTTTCAGGATGTTTGATTGGACCATCATATAGCCTTACGCCATTATATACATCAAGCACATTAAAATGCCTGTCGAGTATTCTTTCAGAAGCATCGCCGAACCTGTCAAAACTAATTTGAAGATACTCAACACGTCCTGAGAAACAAAAAAACTTATAATCCAGCGGCGGTTTCCCATTTTCTTCAAGGAATTCTTCAATCATAATCATTGGCTTGATGTTCTTATAAGCCCATTCTAAACCTTGATTCTTGTCTTGGCAGTAATTTTCTAGTTTCCATTTATTGAGTTTTGACTTTATATCATTTAGACATAGTGAACTTTTGCCGTCAATAAAAATATTATAACCACACCCGTGATTCATTTTGATCACATATCTCTGGGGCAATGTCTCGAAAGGTATATCCTCGGGACTTGAGCCTGACCATATTAATTTGATTAAAAATGCATCTCCGACTTTTTGTCTTATATATTTGCGTAACTGAAGTTTGTCAGATATGACTATCCATTTCTTACACCTTGAGAAAAGCATTCTATGGAAGATCTTCTCGGAAAATGATCGGGGTTTTTTTAAATGGGGAATATAACCATGAACAATTAAAAAAACAAGTCCAGCTAAGAAAATTGTCAATTGATTTGCTGGCTTGTTGCCTTGGCCTGTTACCCGGCTTGATGTTCGACACAAAAAGGAAAAGAATTCATAGAGTGATTTTAGAATCCTCTCTTTTGAGCCTTTAGCTAAATTCATTCTATCAAGTTTTATGTATATTTTTCTGGTAGGAGGATCAAATCGCCCATTACTCTCTGGGCAATCTCAGTAAGGTTGGGGTCTATACACCCATTAGGGGTAAATGTCATCTCACCAAGTACTGCTTTTCCTTTTATGCTATAAAAATCCATTCTGACAAAAGGAAATGGTGCAGAAAGCCGCTCGGCGGCTTCTATCATCTCTTTATATGATTTTGGCGCAGGAAAATCTGTGTGTCCTTGGATGCTTTGCTTGTTATAAGGCAACTTATTTTTCCATTCCGAGTCATAAAATATATAATATTTGGCACGGGCGTTAATTTCCCTTCCGGCACATATCATGGTACAATGCACTTTTCCGTCAAAGCAATATACTTTGTAATCTATAGGTAACTTTGATGATGAATCCTCTAAAAAAACTTCAGAAATTATTCTTGGTTTCATGGCACTATAATGCATTTCACCATAAATTCTGCTAAAATTTTCGCTCAACCATTTCCCCAATTTGCGCTTTGAAACTTCGATATCAAAGTTTTGCCTGTCAGTGCAGACTATGTTGTATCCACAACCATGGGAACATTTAAGGACAAACCTCTGAGGCAAGCGATCGAAATCTATCTCGTCTGGACTTTCATACACTCCAAGTAATGGAGTAAGAATATGGCTAAGGCCATGTTTCTCAACATAACCTCTCATCTCATATTTATCACCACATACTGTCTTTAGAGGATGCCGCCAATAGAAGTTCAACCAGATGAGTTTTTCATCAAACGTCTTAGGATCTTTAAGATTTGGCAGCGAGCCTCTATATATTAGATATCTGTATTTCATTAAAACAAGAGGGGAGATTGTGTATAACGACTTCAGCAGGTTTCTTTGAAAAAATATCTTCTTGCTTGCTTTTGGCCTTAAAAACAAGTTTGCTTTTCTAATATGCATTGGCCCTTCTGTAACTTATTAGCTAGCAAAGGTAAAAAGCATTATTCCTTCTAATTAGAAGATCTTATATTATGAGGATATTTAGTTTCCCGTCTTTGAAAATATAAGATATCTGGATTTAAGATCACTCCATCACGTATCTCAATTGCTCTTCTTATTGTGCTTTCTCTTTCCCACGCTTCAGGTCCAGCGGCTATGATCTCTAAATAAGGTATCATAGCTCTTGAGATTTCACGGGAGGCCGCATTCCAGAGATAACTTGGAGTATGATCGACCGAATAATAAGTTATGTTTTTACCAACCTTAAAGATAGGGTTTTCAAAGGTAGTAGGTTTTGCAAATGAAAAACCCATGCCGCAATCACAGCTAATATCAATTATTAAGGCCCCTGGTTTCAGATATTTTATTTCTTCTTCTCTAACAAAAATAACTGGATTCTTTACATCCTGCAGGATTCCGTTACAGATTATGTCAGCTTCAGCCAGTTCTTCGATCAGCGGCCTTTCGACTCCTTCAGCTGTCCTGACGATAAATTCACCTTTTTGATCGGAAAAATATTGTCCGAAATAGACATCAGGATTCTGGTCGCCTATCAGATGTGGAGGCCGGCGAGAAAATACGTAAATGTTATTAAAGCCACGCCCATGGAAAGCGTATATCGCACCTCGACTAACTGAGCCATAACTCAAAATCACCACTTTTCTTCGTGGCCCGTAAAAGCCATCAATTCCAAGCAACTGAAGAGCGTGAATTACCGCTGCATATCCAGCCAGTTCATTATTCTTATAAAATATGTGCGTTAATTTCTCGCTGCCCGGGCTCCAGGCATGCATCGATTCCCAGGCAATTATAGTAAGGCGATGATCGATTGCTAATTGAGTAATATCTTTTTGTTGCACACAATGGGCCCAGCCGAACAGAATCTGATGGGGCTTCATCTGTTCAAGGTCCTGAGGCATTGGTTTGGGCAGAATAATCAGATCAGAGGAAGAAAAAAGTTCTTCTCTGGACGCTGTCTGTGCACCATGACTAAAAAAGTATTCATCAGACAAGCCGACATCCAGGCCATATCCTTTCTGAAATGACATCAGGGCACGCAGACTCTCAGGAATTCTTTGGAGATGGTCAGGATAGATAGGAATGCGTCTTTCGTTTTCTTTCAAAGATGTTTTAATGACGCCAATTTTCATTTGTATCCTCAGTCTTCTTCGGTCTTCTCAATGGTGACGAGTCATGGTGTGTCTTTTTTCATAATCGAATTCGTCTAAAAGATGATACCCATAATCGCTCTGATAGTATTTGAACTTGATACAGGTGACAAGCATTTTCTGCCCTTTAAAGCTTATAATAATTATCTGCTTAAATGCTACCAAAAAGATCCTGATTAAGTCAAGAATTCTTAATAAATAAGCTCAACAACATTATGATTATTATCCAGCATGTAAAATTATCATGGCAGAATGTCTTTTAGTGAAAGCAGATCAATTCTTCCTTCCTTTTTTGCGACTTGGCGTCCGACAAAATAAATCAGGAATATATTCATAGCAGCACCTACGATCGCAAATACCATCACTGTTTGTGTGACTTTAAGATACATCCCGCCCAGAACCAAAGTTGCTGTCCTTAAGGCAAGGAGCACCAGGTCATAAAAGAAAACAAAACGCTGGATTCTGATGATGCGAGCGAAAATAGTTGCTGGGAGATTACAAAAAACAACTGCTAGCCATATAATTAGACTTCTGGCTAGAACACCGGCCAGGTGCCATCTTGCACCGAAGATAAAAGCAAATATTTGGGGTGCCCATATTATTAAAATCAAAGAAGGTATTATAGCCATGGCAAATAATACTAAAACGGTCCTTATGTATAATAAATAAATCCCTTTTCCCTCATTTTGATATTCACAGGCTTTTTGAAAAAGGACCTGGCGGAGAGCTGTAAGAACCAGGCCCATGGGTGCTTGTATTAGGTTTACCCCGAAGGCGTAAGCTCCGGCGACAGCCAGTCCGTAATATTTCGTCAGCAATAGAACTGGTAGTCCTGAAGAAATAGCATTAATGAAGTTTTGAGAAGCTGAATAGAGAGGAAAATCAATATATTCCTTAGCCAGCGACTTTATCCTACTCAGACTTATTTTACCTTTGAGAGAAATTAAGTCAGGAATTACAACTCTAATAAGATTAATGGTGGCACCAAAATTAGCGATTATATTGCTGATAATAAGGCCGAAAGACCCAGTTTTAAAAACTCCGAAAATTATCCTGGAACCACTTGAGCCCATGCTGCGTATTACCTGAGAAGCCGAGGTTTGTTTAAAGGCTTTTGATCGAACAGCCCAGGCCTGGGAGGCATAATTAATTCCCGATATGACTATAGTCAGAACAAATAAAATTAGTGGCCAGATACCTTGTGTTTTGGTAAGATTGTAAAAAATAGACGGCTTGATGATACTGAGGGTTGATACAATAAGAGTTATAAAAATAGTTGAGATAATAGAAAGGCAAAAGAGGTTAAGGGCATCAGATTTCTCTTTTGGCAGCATTAAGGCCTGGCTATAATCTAAGGTGATTAGTGAACATATAATACCAACGACAGCACTGAATGAGCCAAAAATTCCAAAGTCTTCGGGGGTAAAAAGCCTGCTGATAATAGGATACAAAGCATAGGCTATTATCTGAGCGATAGCGGTTCCGCTCATTACGATTAAAATGTTCTTCAAGAATGAGGACTGCTTTAAATTGAAAAAAATTTTTTGCAATTTGGCTTGAAAGGTGGTGGTTTCGTTAGACATAATTTCCTATATGGCAATAAGTTGAGTTAAAAGTCCCTCCTTTTTATTAATTCTATTCCAAGCCGTGCCAGTAACTGGCTTAGATGGTGGGCCCCTTTTTCTAAACACTTTACATACCAGGCAGGTCCTAAAATCAAAGCCGGGGGAAGGGCGAGAGTATATAAAATTAAGGCGATTCCCGACTTTAGAGCTGTCGTTATCTGTCTGAATAGCGATGTTCCTTTTATTACATTTCTGTAGGTGTTATATCCATGGACAAGAGAACGTCTTACATAATAGCTCTTTATCCATCTTTCAGGTGGGACTACTTCATAGACTGGTGCCTCTGCTACAGCAATAAACCTGTAGCCCAATTCCATAGCCTCTTTGAAAAAGGCTCTATCCGAGCCACTGGTTTTCCATTTTAAATCAAACTTGAGGTTATGTTCGTCAAGCACCTTTTTCTTGAGCAAGACATTTCCAGTTCTGGTCTGGTGCCACTCCAGAATTGTCCCTGTTCTATATACCGGGCGCTCACAAAAGCGGCCTTTTATAAGCCACGCGGGGGGTTGCTGTTCAAAAAAGGGGATAACGGGGCCGAGAGCACCGTCAACTTCGAAGGTATGAATTGCTCTGTATAGAGTAATAAGCCAGTCTGGCGGGGGAAATTCATCATCATCAATGATAGCTATATAATTCCCGCGGACCAGAGAAAGAGCCCTATTTCTGGCAGCTGGGATCGACCTTTCCGGTTCTATGTCATATTGAATTTCAAGGCTGAGATCTTTCTGTATTGTTTCAACCAGGTCTCTGGCAGTACCTTTTTGATCATTGTCGATGATGACAATTGAATAATCAAAGAGGCCGCCCGTCTCTTGCCTTTTAAGGTTAGATAATAGCTTTTTTAACATTAAATTGCGTCGATAAGTACAAATGCAAATAGATATATTATCCTTCACGAGATCGTCGGCCTTATTCATCGTTCTGTACAGGAATTTATCTTAAATTTCATTTGCTTGCATATTCTTCTTATTTTGCTCTTCATTAGCTAAAAAAGATATCATAGCGATCAAGGCACTGGGCAATGATTGAAAATCTCCTAATGATACTTCTCCCATGTTATGAACAAGGTACATAAATACGATTGCCAGGAATAGCAAAAAAATATTTGATTCACTATCTATTAATCTGGCGCATGTACCAGCGA
>Ga0209604_1002086_pt1 | contig 14940 bp, 14 predicted proteins | sample AD_UKC097_MetaG_FD_184405 | JGI IMG/M metagenome (GOLD analysis project Ga0209604, IMG submission 184405) | Active sludge microbial communities of municipal wastewater-treating anaerobic digesters from USA - AD_UKC097_MetaG (SPAdes) (version 2) | ecosystem: Engineered > Bioreactor > Anaerobic >... | reverse complement strand
GAGAAAATTAAACGTTCGGGAAGGGATATACGTCTTGAAGTCGACGGAGGAATAACCGCTTCGAATATCGCTATGATAGCAGCTGCGGGAGCCGATACATTCGTTTCAGGATCGGCGATTTTCGGTTCTCCTTCATATTCTGACGCAATCGGAATGATGAGAAAAGCCCTTAAAGCTTAATTCCGAGTTTTAAAAAAAGATCGGCTGGTGTAACTTCCTGTATTGCGGCTCTGCCTTTTCCGTAGACACTGATAATATAATCTTCTTTTCTGAAGCATGTCATGTTTTCTTCGCTGATAGATAAAACTGAAAATGAGTTTAATCCGCCGGAGAGTCCCTTTCCTGTAAATTTCAGATATGCTTCTTTCTTTGTCCATATTTCATAAAAGATTTCTCCGGAATAATTATTATGAGAAAGAAATTCATTCTCGTCAGCGGTAAAAAACCTCGAAGAAATTTCTGCGAATGATGCACTTCTTTTTATACTTTCAGCATCTATTCCGCATTCTTCGTCTGAAATAACAGCTGCGCATAATCCTTCTGTATGACAATATGAGAATTTGATTTTTTCATCCGGTAGAAACGGTTTTCCATGTGGGGATCTTTGTATATTATACGGAAGGCTGATTCCGGCTTCATGAAGACTGAAAGCTAAAAGAACCGATGCCAGTTTTTTCATGTTCCGTAATGTCGGATTCGATGTTGACTCGATTCCTTCTCTGAAGCTTTTGCAGAAAAAAGGCGGCATTTCAAAAGCGCCGCCTTTTGATTTAATATAATACGCTTTAATCATATAAACAGATTGAGACTGCTTGACTCGGTTTCATTCAGATATGCTGCTACACCGCCGATTGTGACTCCGTCAATCAGATCTTCTTTTCTGACCCCCATCACATCCATGGACATCTGACACGCCATGAATTCAACATTGCTCATGAGGGCAGAATTGATCATCGCTTCGAGAGAATCAATATTTTTTTTCTTCATTCTCCATCTTATCATCTTTGAGCCCATACCCGCCATGTTCATCTTCGAAAGATCAAGCTCTCCGCTTCCTCTCGGCATCATGAATGAAAACATCTTCGAGAAGAAGTCTTTTTTCGATTTTGATTTTCTCTTTTTGATGACATTAAGGCCCCAGAAAGTAAAAAACATAGTGACTTTTTTGCCGGTACTTGCGGCTCCGTTTGCGATAACGAATGCGGCAATTGCCTTGTCGAGATCATCCGAAAAAACAACAATCGTTTTTCCGTCTTTATTTGAATCAGCAGATGATTTAGAGCCCTTTTGAATGCGGGCGGTAACAATTCCTTTATCATTATCAACTGAAAGAAGAGTATTCTTTGTCATCAGACACCACGCACCAACATCGCGCATAAAGCCTTCGTCAGTTGCTTTAATTATTAAAATATCTCCGGATGAAAGTTTTTCGATTTCGGATTTGAGTCTCATTACAGGACCAGGGCACTGAAGTCCGCATGCATCAACTGTAAAAGATTTTGATTTATCTTCTCTGATTATTTCACCCGAATCACTGCCTGACCACTGCTGGGTGATTCCGTCTTCGATTTTTTGTGATGCTGTTGAATACAGCTTGTATCCGCCGGAAAGATTATATACGTTTTTGAAACCCTTATTTGCGAGAATTTTCAGCGCGACGTAACCTCTCAGGCCGACGGCGCAGTAAAGGAGAATGTTTTTATCTTTGCTGACTTCATCTATTCTTGAACGTAATGAATCGATCGGAATATTTATAGAGTTCATAATCGAACCGAGTTCGTGTTCAGCAGGTGTCCGCACATCTATTATCTGCCAGTCGGATGGATAAATATTTTTGACATCATTCCATGAAAGAGTTTTGACCTCACCTTTAACAATATTTTCTGCTGTGAATCCCGCGATGTTTACCGCGTCTTTTGCAGAAGAATAAGGAGGCGCGTAAGCGTGTTCAATATTTCTAAGATCTGTAACGGTACCGTTCATTCCCATCACAGTTGCAATCATGTTGATTTTTGATTCTACATTATCGTATCCAGTGATCTGTGCTCCGAAGATTCTGCCGTTGTCGGGATCGAAAACAAGCTTGATGGTCATTGTTGTCGAGCCGGGATAATACGTCGCGTGAGATGCGCTGATCGTCACGGAGCTTTTGCATTTAATGGACTGACTTTTTAAAAATTTCTCGGAAAGACCACATGAAGCTATTGTGAGATCAAAAACCTTAGCGATTGCTGTTGCAATCGAACCCTTATATTTTTCTGTATTACCGAAAACAATATTATTTGCCGCGATTCGCCCCTGCTTGTTTGCAGGCCCCGCGAGAAATACCGGCAGAGGTTTATCCGTTATCGGACTCGTAAATATAATTGCGTCTCCGACTGCGTAAATGTTTTCGTCATTAGTACGCAGAAATTCATCGACTATAATTGAACCTCTATCGCTGAGATTTATTCCTGAACTTTTCAAAAATGCGGTGTCGGGTTTTATTCCGATTGAAAGAATAATCATATCAGATGCGATTTCTCTGCCGCTGTTGAGTCTTGCTGTAACGGAATTTACGGAACGTGAGAATGAAGCTATTCCGTCTCCCAGAAATAGGTCAACACCTTTAGTCTTTATATGATGATGCGCGTATGCAGCAATTTCAAAATCGACGGGAGTCATTACCTGATCAGCCATTTCGACGATAGAAACTTTGATTCCGAGTGCATGAAGATTCTCAGCCATTTCAAGACCGATGAAGCCTCCTCCGATTACTATTGCAGATGAGGGCTTGTTTTCGTTTATGTATTTTTTTATTTTATCGGTGTCGGGAACACTGCGCAATGTAAAAATTGCCGGATCGTCGATTCCGTCAATCATGGGGCGTATAGGTTCGGCTCCGGGAGAAAGAACGAGCTTGTCATAATTTTCTTCGTATGTTTTTCCGGATGATTCTTTTACTGTGATTGTTTTCTTTTCTCTGTCAATTGTAAGAGCTTCTGATTTAATTCTTACATCGACATTAAATCTTTTAAAAAAGGAATCAGGAGTCTGAACAAAGAGCGATTCGCGGTTTTCGATTTTGCCGCCGATGTAGTAGGGAAGTCCGCAGTTAGCGTATGAAATGTAGTCGCCGCGTTCTATAATTATAATTTCGCTGTTTTCGTCGATTCTTCTGAGACGAGCTGCGGCTGTAGCCCCTCCGGCTACACCGCCGATAATTATTATTTTTGACATAAGCCACCTCGATTAAATATAGCATCGAAGCGGCAAAAAAACAAAAATATTAATTCAGTCTTTCAAAAGCAGTTTTTCTGTTGAGCGAATGCCGATTAAACCGAGCGGTGCCGTGAAAAGAATGGAAATTACGGCAATTGAAAGAATTGTTTCTCCGCCGGCAATTCCGTAACTGAGCGCGACTCCTCCGAGGGCAGCCTGAACGGTAGCTTTGGGAATGTATGCGATCATACAGAAAACTCTTTCTTTTAACGAAAGACTGGAAAAAGCCGTTGCGATAAAAACTCCGATTGAACGGAAGATAAGCCCGATTGTTATTGCGATGAGAGCCTTGGGTCCCGCAGTGAATGCGGTTTTAACATCGAGAGAAAAGCCTATGAGAACAAAGAGAATTATTTCTGCGAAAATCCAGATTTTGGATAATTTTGCAGATAGTTCGTGAGCTATCTTTTCGTGCATTTCAAGAATGATAAAGCCGCATGTCATAACTCCAAGTAGCGCCGCAAAATGAAGCGCGTCACCGAGACGGACAAGAGTTGTCGCGAAAACGAGAACTATAAGAACCTTTTCAGTTGCGCGGACGGACGAATGATATTTTTTGAAAAATATGGAAAGAAGAAATCCGAATATAATTCCCGAAACGATTCCTGCTGTTACAGATAGAGGAACCGAGATAATTGTTTTGATGATTTCGGGAGAAGTTCCGCGTGAAAGCCCGAGAAAAACGGAAAAAATCGTTATTGCAAAAACATCATCGACTGAAGCTCCGGCTAAAATGATAGTCGGAACATCATTCTTTTTGCCTCTGCCGTTTTCCTTGAGATTAAGCATAGACGGAACGATGACTGCAGGCGAAACCGCAGCTAACATGAAACCCGTGAGTCCGCTGACTTCGTAGCTGAAATCGAATAAATAATGAAAAAGAAAAGTGAGAGCAGAGCCTTCAATTATGCACGGAACGAAAGACATGAGAATGGCTGTTTTGCCGACTTTTTTGAGAGCAGATTTACTTATTCCGAGCCCGGCTCTTGAAAGAATAACAATCAGCGCGAAAGATTTAAGGAAAGGTGAAAGCTCCCACAGGATATCAGGAGATTTGTCTTTGATGAAGATCGAGCAGATAATTCCGAAAACGACCATACCAAGAACGGCAGGAAGTTTGATTTTTGAAAACAGCTTGGAGAAAATCCAGCCGCCGGCAAAGATGATTACGAAGATTAGGTTTAAATTTATATCCATATGTTTTCCTTCGCGGAAGACACACCTCCCGCATTGATAAAATGCAGGAGTCATTGGCTAAAAGCAGTTAAAGGTGAACTCCACCACCTGAATCAATAATTGAGAGAAAGATAAAATTGTCAATAAGTTTCCGCACGGAGGCGGAAACATTGCTCGCGAGATGGACGAAGTCCATAGCGAGAAAAAGCAAAGTTTACCTCAGAGTTGGGTGCGTTAAATTGACTTGAAATTGAGTTCGAAGCGGACAGGAAGTTCGCTGAGAAACAGCAATGAATTACTTCTATCAAAAGTAAATTTGCGCTTAGGAGCGGAAACCGGCTAGAAGCGTTTAGTATGTCGTTATCTTTCAGATGGGGTCAACATTATTCGAATCCTCTATACCGTTAAACTTGTCTTGACTTATAAGTCAGGTCGACATTTCTTCTCTGAGCTGTTTTTATAATGGCGTAATAACACGGAATTAAAAATAGAAATAAAGGGGAATTGTTGTGTTAAAAAAAATAATAAAGGTCATTTTTTTTCTTTTTTTTATTTGCTTTGTCGGTTAATGAACTCTCTGCATTGGGGATCGGAGGTTTCATTTCCGGTTCGCGGGGTACCGGATCTATTGATAAGGAAGAAGAGAGTAATGAATTATTAGGTCCTGATAATGATCTTGATAAGCATGAATATTCGAAATACAACAAAATCCGCTTTGGTTTATTTTTTGATACAGACCCTAATCCTGATAGCGGGAGTTTCAGGCTAATTGCCGGTTTCGGATTCGGTGAAATAGAAAAAAAGAAAAGACGGACGGAATATTTTCCTGATGGATCTAATGAAACAACATATTCCAATAAAACATATAATGTTTTAGAAAATTGCAGTATCACCGGATGCGGTTATTATTCTATTATAAAAGGGAGCAGATTTAATTTCTGTGTCGGCCCGCAATTTACGGTGTCATATTCAACAGAAAAAAGGTCAGTTATAGCGATTTATGTTTCGGTCCGGGAGTTTCGGCAGACTTGAGATTTTTTCTTTCAGAAAGAGTTTATTGTACAGCAGATCTCGGACTTAATGCTTTTTATTCCGTTAATGGAGATCTTGATCTTCTTTATGGAGATGTTTCTTTATTATTCGGATTTGCAGTAAAGATTTAATCTTTTTAATCATTTATATTCCTCAAATAAAAGATTTGACATGGATTAGTTTTGACGGGATTTTTCCCGTGAGGTGACGGATGGAATGCAGCTGCGGAGGTGCGGTAACGGAAGGCAAAAGCAGTTACCGTGTCAGCGAAGACAATTTCTGCTTTATTCTTGATAATATACCGGCTTATAAATGCACTAGGTGCGGTAAGGTTCTTTTCAGCGATGAAACTGTTGAAAAGATACAGAAGCTTGTCGGCAGAATTAAACGCGATTCTTCAGAAATAGTAACCGGGCGTCCTTCCGTTAATCTATATAATTATTGACCGAGGTTTTAATGAGAGTCAGATTTGCCCCAAGCCCGACGGGTTTTCTTCATATAGGAAACGCGAGAACGGCTATTATCAACTATATCATAGCGAAAAAACACAACGCAGAATATCTTTTGCGTGTTGAAGATACTGACATGGAACGCAGTTCAAAAGAGTCGGAAGAATCAATCATAGCCGATCTTAAATGGCTAGGCATTGAATGGACAGAAGGACCCGATATAGATAAAGGTCATGGTCCGTACCGTCAGAGCGAGCGTTTTGAAATATATCAGAAATATACCGACAAGCTTCTTGCAGAAAAAAAAGCATATCACTGCTATTGTTCGCAGGAAGAACTCGATGCACAGAGAGCCGAATCCGAAGCGAAGGGTATTCCTTTCACTTATAAGCGTACATGTCTAAATCTTTCGGAAGAAAAGAAAAAACAGTATGAAGCAGAAGGCAGAAAGCCGACTGTACGTTTTAAAGTCAATGACGGTGAAAAAATCGAAATAGACGACGGAATTAAAGGCAAAGTCGTATTTGAGTCAGACAATATCGGCGGAGATTTTATAATAGTCAGAAGCGACGGAGTTCCAATCTATAATTACATAGTCGTTATAGACGATCTTCTCATGGAAATAAGCCATGTTATCCGCGGTGAGGATCATCTTCCTAACACTCCTAAGCAGGTTATGATTGCCCGCGCTTTGGAGATGCCGACACCGAAATACGCGCATCTTCCGCTCGTTCTCGGACCCGACAAAAAGAAACTTTCTAAGCGTCACGGAATCACTTCTGTCGATCTTTACAAACAGGAAGGCTATCTTCCGGAAGCTCTCATGAACTATATTGCAGTTCTCGGCTGGTCGAGCGAAACCGGAGAAGAAATTCTTCCGCTTGAAGAAATCATCCGTCAGATTGATATAGACAGACTTGGCAAATCGAGTGCGGTTTTTGATTTCGTAAAACTCCGTTGGATGAATGCCGCGTATATCAGAAATTACGATCTCAAAAAAATTACTTCACTGTTCAAACCTTTTATCGAAAAAGCGGGATATGATCTTTCTAAGTTCAGTGAAGATTATATCGAAACAATCATTTCGTCTATCAGAGGAAACTGCGAACTCCTTTCCGACATAGCTAAACTCTTTCCGATATTCGCGGATGATATTCCTTCTGCGGATGAAGAAGCTTCTGCAATGATAGCTTCGGCTGAAGGCAAAACTGCCCTGACTGCCGCGAAGGAGCTTATCGATTCGGGTGAAATAAATCAGGATAATTTTACAGAAATTACCAATATGATAAAAGCTAAAACCGGTCTGAAAGGAAAGAATCTATTCATGCCGGTGAGAGCTATGCTTACATCGGTTCTGCACGGACCCGATCTTGCCGAGATGCTTAAACTGATCGGCTTTGAAAAAATTAAAATGAGGATCAGTTCTGCTTATGAAAAGAATTTCGTTTAGTTTTGTTTTTTTATTTTGCTTGGCTCTGACAGCGGCGGATGAACCCGGAGGTTTTTTCCCGAAGGGCACTTATAAGTATTCCGTTTCCATGGAAAAGGAAAATTCATTTGAATCGCTCGGCACTGCTGTTTTCACCATGAAAGAAGAAGACGGAATGTTTGTCTCGGATTCAGTCATCAAGTTCAGCATCAACGGCGTTGAAATGAATATGAATCAGACAATTACCGAGAAGAAGGATTTTTCTCCTGTAAAATCAGTTTCAGAAACTATTGTGCAGAAAGGGGATTTTTCAACGAAGTCGCTGATCGAAATATCTTTCAACGGCAAAGAGATACGCATGATTGACGACGGAGAGGAAAGGCTCATTACTCCGTCAAAGAAGTTTTATTTCGGTTCGGATATTCTGACTCATCAGATGATAAAGAGTAAGTTTCAAAAAGGCGCTAAACATACGGTTGTCGTTCTCGATCCTTCTCTTGATTCTGAAGGTTTCGCGAACATGACCATTGAGTCGCTTGGCAAGGAAAAAATCAGCTACAAGGGAACAGATATTCTTCTTAACAAGCTCGTCATGAAGTTTAAGGATTTTAATGAAACGGTGATATACTGTGACGATGCCGGAATAAATTACATAATTAAATACGAGATAATGAATATTAAGGTCAAAATGGTTCTTGATAAATGAGAAAAATTCTTTTTCTGCTGTTTCCGCTTGCTGTCTTTTCGGCTGCTTTTTCAGAAAAGTTTTCGGTAATCAAACCTGAAGGCGAATGCGATATGGCGGATGCAACAGAGTTTGAACTTTCAAGCGACAACGAATTTTTCGCGGTTGATGAAACGTCAAATCAGAAGATAACGGGAATGAAGTTTGAAGGTAAGACCAAAACTTATTATATCAAAACAGGAATTAACCGTTCATTCCCTAAGCTTCCGGATAATTCCATGATTGAAAATACACCGCTTCTGACAATAAACGATCCGCAGATTGCGGAAATAGCAAAGAATTGTCTTGGTTCTGACGATCCTGTGCGTGCGGTAAAAGATTCTGTCTTTAAGATAATAGTGAAAAAGACGTCCGGTTTTCCTATACTTAAGGCTAAAGATATTCTGAAACTGAAGGCTGGAGACTGTACCGAACATGCAGTTCTTACAGGGGCGGTTTTAAGAGCGATGAAAATTCCTGCTGTCGGGGTTGCCGGGGTTGTTTATGCAAAAGAATTCGGAAAGCAGAAGGATGTATTCGTTTTTCATATGTGGTGCGAGGCTTATTACGGCGGGAAGTGGATCATAGTTGATTCAGCACTTCCATTTAATGACAGCCCGAATCAATATATTGCACTTTCGTATCACAATTTGAAAAAGCACATGCCGCCTCCGATTGATTTCGCATCGAGAATGGAAAAACTCAAAAACTTCAGAATAAAAGCTATTAGATGAAAACACGTAAATTGTTTCTTGCTCCGTGTGCGGATCTTACGACTCCGGCACTCAGGAGAGAAATACGCAGATTATCGAAAGACGTCATTCTTTTTTCGGAAATGATAAGCGCATCCTCTCTTATGCGCGGAGGACTCCGTAATGAATATCTGATTAAAAAGCATGATTTTGATGATCCGATTTCTTTTCAGCTTATAGGAAATGATCCAGCCATTATGGCCAGAGCGGCGGAAAAACTTGAAGAGAACATGCCGTATTCTGTTGATATCAATATGGGATGTTCCGCTCCGGAAATACGTGCGAGAGGCTGGGGTTCGGCGCTTATGGCGGATAGTGTTCTTGCCTCAAAGATTGTCAGAGAATGCAGAAAAAAAGTTAAAACACTTTCTGTCAAGTGCCGTGCAGGTTTCGAAAGAAGCGATTATGATAATCTTTTTTCTTTTGTAAAAATGCTGAAGGACGAAGGTGCGGATTTTGTTTCAGTTCATCCCAGAGCATCGGATATGGCTTTTAAAAGAAGTGCTGACTGGTCACTTACTGAAAGACTCGTATCCGGGAATTTAATTCCCGTGATCGGAAACGGAGACATTAAAACTGCGAAGGAAGCTCTTGTGAGGCTTGAATCTTCACCTGAGGGAATAATGATCGGCAGAGCTGCCGTAAAGATGCCGTGGATTTTTGCAGAAATTGATGCAGTATCTGAATCAATTTCTTATTCAGTCAATATTGAAGATTCTGCTATTAATGTTTTATCAGCTATCGAAGAGCTACTTCCTGTTGAAATAAGAGAAAGCAGAATATTGAAATACTGTGTCTATTTCTGTCAGAATCTTAAATTCGGACACGCGCTTTTTACGGAGATACGAAGAAATCCTTTTTCTTCTGTTGAACTGATAAGAGCTTATTTTGAAAGAAATCCCGTTGAAAGAATAATCGATAAATGAAAAAAATGACGCCGGAATTAACCGGCGTCATTTAATTAAACAGGCAGGGCTGCTTTTTCTTTTTTGTTGGAGTCGAGGAAGCGGATATCTTTTGCGATTAGTTTTATTCTCGAACGTGATTTTCCGTCTTCGCCCTCCCATCTGTCCTGGCGCATCGCTCCGCTGACGAGAAGCCTTATTCCTTTGTGAATGTTGTTTGAGCAGAAATCAGCAAGGTTTCCCCATGATTCGATGTCAATAAATGAAACCTTCGGATCGCCGCCTCCTTCCGAATGATGGCGTACTGTTAGCGCAAAATTGCAGACATTTTTGCCTGTCTTTGTGTGTTTCAGCACCGGATCATTTGTTGTAAAACCTTCCACTGTTGCCGAATTTGAGATGCTCATGTAATTACTCCTATAATTAGTATTATAGTTTATTACGAATTTATGAGTAATTTTTTCGTGAAAAATACCGATTTATCTGATAAGTGATAATTTTTTTCGGGGGATAAATGAAAAAAACCGGATTATATACGGCATTAATCGCATTATTCGCAGTATCTTGCGTTACGGGCGGAATAAGTGTTTATACTTTTCCTAACGGAGATAAATATACAGGCCAGATGCTCAGAGGAAAACGCAACGGAAAGGGAACGGTTGTTCATGCTACCGGTGCGGTTTACGAAGGGAGATGGTTTGACGACAAAAGGCATGGTTACGGAGTGATGACTTTTTCCGACGGATCAAAGTATGAAGGTAAATGGAAAGCTGATCTTCGTTCGGGCTCGGGAAAAATGAAATACGCAAACGGTGATTTTTACGATGGCTCATGGTCTAATGATAAGCGCAACGGAAGGGGTGAATACCGTTCATCTGACGGAGCAGTTTACAAGGGACTCTGGAAGGATGATGAATTCAGCGGAAAAGGTGTTTTGACCCTGGCCAACGGCGATAAATATGAAGGATTTTTTGTTAAGAATAAATTCGAAGGATTTGGAAAATATCAGTTTAAATCAAGCGGCTATTATAATGGTCCCTGGAAAAACGGATATTATAACGGAAAAGGTAAAGAATATTATACTGACGGTTCAATTTATACGGGAGACTTTGTTGACGGAAAAAGAAGCGGAAACGGTGAAATGAAGCTCAAATCAGGTGAAAAGTATATAGGCCAATGGAAGGACGGCTTCAGAAACGGAACCGGATCCGAATATGACTCTGCCGGAAAACTGGTCAGAAAAGGCCGTTTTGTTAATGATTCATATGTTTTGACTGAATAATAAAAATTTGTTGATAAATTTTGTGGAACAATTTTTGTTTCATTGAGGGAAAAATATGAAAAAAATCGTTGTTTTATTTGTTTCGGTGTTTTGCTTCAATCTTTTCGGTCTCAATGTTGATGTAAATGAGCTTAAAAAAGGAAAGAAAATTGATTTTATAAATTATACCGGCGCCGGAAGAAATGATCCGACATCGGCTGTACGCGGCATTGGTTCCTCGCTAGCGGATAAAATGAATTCTGCGGATGAAGCCCGTTTTATGATGAAATATTCCGTTAAACGTGTAGTTTCGGATAAAGAGCCTGAAAAGCTTTCAGCGGAGATTTTTTCAATTCATAAAGATGCCCAGGTCGATCATGTTAATAATATAAGAAAAATTCTTTCAGCATATTTCGAAAAACGTTTCGGGTACAATAAGGACGAAGCATACGCGCTGGCTGTTTTTTCAACATATTACAATGCTGTTTACCGCGGAAATGTTGATTATCTCAAAACAGTATATAAGACTGAAGTAATGAAAAATATCAATACTACTAATGCCGGACTTGCCGTCAGATATGATGAATGGCCGGGGAAAACCAAAATCCTCATTCCTTTAAGCGAAGGGGCTTCAGGAACTATTGATCCGGATGAAATATCAGGTAAAGACGTTATAAAAGAAGTACGTAAAGATGACGGAAATATTGAGCCTCGTAAAACGGTTGTTGATATTAAAGAAAAGCAGATAGAAAAAGAGAAGCAGGAAATTGAGAAGGAAAAAAAGCGCATTGAAGAAGAAAAAAAGATAAATGATGAAAAGAAGAAAAAAATAGAAGATGATAAGAAGAAAATTGAAGAAGAAAAAAAGAAAATTGTAGAGAAAGATAAAGAAATAGAAAATAAGAAAAAAGAAAATGCGAAGATAACTGATCCTGAGAAGAAGAAGCAGGAAGATAAAAAAGTAGAAGAAGAAAAAAAGAAAGTTGATCAGGCAAAAGAAGAAGTAAAGAAAAAGGAAGAAACTGTTAAACAGGAAGAAAAGAAAAACGAAAATCAGGTTACTGAAAATAAAAAGAAAGAAGAAGAAGTTAAGAAAAAAGAAAATGAAGTAGCCAAGAAAGAAGAAACTGTCAAAGAAGAAAAGAAAGAAATCGCAAATGATGAACTGAAAAAAGACGTTAAAAAAGGCGATCCGAAAGCAGTAGATAAACTCAATGAGAAAGAGAAGGATCTTGCTAAAAAAGAGGAAGAGCTTAAAAAGAAAGAAGAAGCTCTTAAGAAGAATCAGGCAGACAGAAACGTAATCGGAGATAAGATATACTATCTCAAAATACGCGAATTTTTGAGAAACGGAAATTACAACAACGATCTCTGCATGATTGACGCAGCTAACCGCAAAATACTTTTTAATTCAAATATTCCTAATATCAGCGGAAGCAAGTATGACCTTTTTGCTGAGGGCATTGTTGTAATTACAAGGGTTGATAATGAATACACGGAGCATCGCCTGACGCTTGTTGACAAGGAAAAACTTACATCGCTTAAAACCGGTACTGATAACATCTTTCACAGAAGTTTTGTAGAAATACGCGACGGATTTATTTTCGCAATAGTTAAGGACAAAGATCAGTATTTTCTCGGACGCTTTGACAAGGATTTGAAACTGACTGCCAAATCAGAAAGACGCATATCGCAGGATACATTTTTGACTTTTTACGGTGATTACGTTTATATTAACAGCGAAGACAAGAAGATTCTTGTTCTTAATAAAGCTGATCTTAAATTTGTCGATGTGATTGATCCGACAAAAATTTCGAGCAAGTAGATTAGGGAAGTACAATGAAAGCAGCATGTTTTACCGTCGCAGCAATGGATTATTTTCCGAAAAAGAATGAAAGCTTTGCCGGCGGTAACTCGCTGAATCAATCCATACGTTTCAAGGATCTAGGCAATGAAACCGCGTTTATAGGCGCGGTCGGTACTGATGATGCCGGGGAAAGAATTTATTTTCTTCTGCTTAAAAAGAATGTCGATGTTTCGCATCTCTACCGGATACAGGGTTCTACGGCTTCAAATGAAATTGTTAATGACTCGCGCGGTGAACGCTTCGGAGTTGAAGGCGCCTGGAAAAACGGGGTTTACGGAGATTTTATTCTTAGTGAAGCGGATTGGAAATTTATTTCAGATTTTGATGTCTGGTCTACGCATGCGAATAATCCCAATTATTCCGAAACTTTGCGCAGAAAAACAGACAGGAATTTTCTTGTAGTTGATTTTCTTCATTTCGATACATATGATCTTCTTGAAGCCGGATTCAATTCTATTGATATAGCTTATTTCGGAGGCACGGAAAAACAGAGTACGGAGCTTTTGAAATTTTCGGAAAAGTTTCCCGGCATTATCGTTTTGACTCTCGGCGGTGACGGAAGCATTGCTTTCAGCAAAGGCAAAATGTTTAAGCAGAATGCCCTTGAAACTGATAAGGTAATCGACACTACTGGATGCGGAGATGCTTTTCAGGCATCTTTCACAAATGAATATTTTCACTCCAAAAATATTGAAAAAGCATTATTGGCGGGTGCTTCTGCCGGAAGAGAAGCCGCTGAAAGTTTCGGCGGCGTTCCCTGGGTGTGATTTTAATTGACCCGGATAATAAGTTTTGCTTAATGTCTTTATGGATAAAATAACTCAAAATATAAAAGCCTATAATAAAAATGCTTCAAAGTTCGCTTCAAGATTTGCGGATTTCGAACCATATCTCAATGCTATGGATGATTTTATAAAATTGCTGAAAGACGATTGTTCTTGTCTTGACCTTGCTTGCGGTCCCGGAAAATTCAGTGCACGGATAGCTTCCCGTTTCAACGGCGCAAAAATTACCGGAGTTGATATTTCATCATCGATGATCGATTTGGCAAAAGCAGCCGTTCCGAATGGTGATTTTAGATGCAAGAATATTCTTGAATCACAGTTTGATGAAGCTCAATTTGATGCAGTCCTCCTGTCTTTCTGTATAGTTCATCTGAACAGGGATGAAGCAGTATCAATCATTGAAAAATCCTCGCATTTTCTAAAAAGCGGCGGTTTACTTTATATTTCTTTCATGGAAGGGAAAAATGACGGTTTTGAAAAAACGAGTTTTTCAGATGATGATATTTATTTCCATTATCATAATGAAAATCAAATAATACATGTTATGGAAGAAAACGGTTTGCGCGCTGTAAAAAGGTTCAGTCAGGATTATGCTGAAGCTGACGGAAGTATTACCAAGGATGTATTTCTTTTTGCGGAGAAAAAATTATGAAGGTAACAGTATTATCTGATAATAGTCCGGATCCCAGGGGATTGCTGACAACAGAGCACGGGCTTTCGTTATGGATTGAATTCGACGGCAAGAAAATACTTTATGATGCGGGTCAGGGTGAAATATTCAGCCAGAATGCCGCTAAGCTCTCTGTTGATATTTCAGATGCTGATTTTGCGGTTATTTCACATGGGCATTATGATCATACAGGCGGACTCGGTTATTTTTTGTCGAACAACACTCAGGCTGAAGTTTTTCTGCACAAAAAAGCGTGGGACAATCATCTTTCTCTGAATACGGGCAAAATGCGTCAAATAGGAATGGATAATGAACTCAGAAAGAAATATTCAGATAGATTTGTTGAAATAGAACATGATGTAATCGGATCTCCTTTTTCATTCATAGTTAAAAATGGAAATCATGGCGGATTCCAGCCTTCGGGGAATAAAAATCTTTTGGTTGAAGCGGGATCTGGAATAGTTGAAGACGATTTTTCCCATGAGTTGATTTTTGTCGCAGATACCGGGGATTCTCTGGCAGTTTTCTGCGGATGCTCTCATCAGGGTGCTGGAAATGCCGTTAAAAGTGTGAATCAAAAATTCCCTGGCAGAAGAATTTCGGCTTTTTTCGGCGGTTTTCACATTTCA
>Ga0209604_1002082_pt1 | contig 14957 bp, 6 predicted proteins | sample AD_UKC097_MetaG_FD_184405 | JGI IMG/M metagenome (GOLD analysis project Ga0209604, IMG submission 184405) | Active sludge microbial communities of municipal wastewater-treating anaerobic digesters from USA - AD_UKC097_MetaG (SPAdes) (version 2) | ecosystem: Engineered > Bioreactor > Anaerobic >... | reverse complement strand
GTTCCCGCGTGATGTCACGTGATGAAGCGCGCCGACGAATTCAAGCCTCAGGGGCCTTGCCATGGACCGGATTATAGCACCCGGAAAATTCTTAATTCAAGACCTGACCCCCAAAAAGCTTGCTTTTATAAACTTCCCACGGGCTTACGCCCGGGGTTTTCTCTGTCGCGAGCAAGCTCGTCCGCCTTTGGCGGAGGGACTCCATCCCACGAGCTCATAAAAGAAAATAGGGGTCAGGCCATGCTTTATGCAATTTCTGGAAAGACCGTCCCTCTTTCGTTCCCGCGTGATGTCACGTGATGAAGCGCGCCGACGAATTCAAGCCTCAGGGGCCTTGCCATGGACCGGATTATAACACCCGGAAAATTCTTAATTCAAGACCTGACCCCCAAAAAGCTTGCTTTTTTAAAAAAAGGTGATTTATCTTTGAATCTGATAATTTTTGGGGCAACCGGGTCGAGGTCTTTGGGGGGTGTGAAGCGTGGAAGGGTTTTTCCGATTTCTTTTTTCGAAAATATTTCAATCTTTGACAAAGAAATACTTTCCCGAGGAATGATGGGAGGAAGGATCGTATGAAAGTCGTCACAAGGATATTGTTTGGATTCGTTGCTATATTGCTCTGCGGAATCACCGCGTGCCAGGTCCACTACTACAAGGCGAGAAGAACGCCGGCGGTTTCGGGAAAAGTCGTTGATATAGAGACGGGGGAACCGATAAAAGGGGCGGATGTCCGCATCGAAATTTTAGCGGATTTCCCGAACTACGTCGATAAAACAGCAAGGTTGAGTGTCGCGGAAGGGCTGCTAAAAACCGATAAAAACGGTAAGTTCAGTTTTCCTTCTCAAGAATTGTCTTTTGAAAATATGAGGGTTTCGCTGCCATATTATCTATTTCTCGGTCCGCCCCCGCAAGCAGCAATAGGAGTCTGTGTGTTTTCAAAGGATTACATCACAGTTCCGAGTGAGACGGGTGGGTTTGAATGGAAAGAAGATTCCTTTTTTTATGATGGTTTCAAGGGAGAAGATGGAAAGCAGTTAATTTGGATTACTAGAGAAAAGAATATTAAAAAAGGGTTTGATTACACGGTTCAAGTAAAAAAAGCAGTTACGGAAAAAGACTGGGAAGAAAAGTGCAGGTTGACACTTTTACACACAGACATATCAGGGGAGCCCGATGAATCTTTTCGATTCAATGATCTTGTGGGATATCTAGAAAGATATCCGAATGGAGAAAAGGCGGGGGAGTATATAGGTAGTTTAATTGAGCACTGTGATACAGCTTGTTACGATGATATGAAGAATCAAACTCAAGTCCAAAGAAAAAAGATGATAAAACTTCTTGCATTCACGTTGTTGGCGATAGATCATGCTGATCATATCACGATATACAAGCTAAATATGAGATTTAACATGGAAAAGACGATAAGAGGTATGAAAGAAGCTTTGATTTGTCTGAATAAATTGGAAAGTTAAAGGAGGTAGGGGGCAAATGAAGGCAAAAGCTATTATAGTATTTGTGGTGTTCTTATTTTCTCAGCTCTGTCTGATGGTTGCCTATGAGGATAATACTCATAAGTCGTTGACGACAAGAGCACTTGAAATCGCTAAGGATAGCATTGGTGAACTTTACAGCAATAATGAACTTAGAACAGCTGTGATAGCAGGTGCAGGATCTCAGGATGGAGAAGACTATACGACTTATGACATTGATTGGAAAACGGCAAAATGTGAAATAGAAAAGACGAAATTGAAGTATATCCCGGCCAGCACAACAGAGCCACTAAATCACTTCAAAAGCGGTATCCTTTCTGGAGGGCCGGCAAAAGATAAATTTGAAAAATTCTGGGATGATGCAGTCAAACTATGGAAAAAAGGGAACAAAAGCGACGCGGCTTTTATTTTAGGCCGTGCATGCCATCTGATAGAGGACATGGCCCAACCACAGCATGCGATGGACGAGTCACATTGTAATAAGAATTATTTGGGTGCGCCAATCGAGAACATCAGCTTCTTGGAGGAATTTACAGAGGCTCCATTTAACAGCGCAACAGGCTTTTGTCCCAATTCGTACTTTAACTATCTTTCTAAAATTAACAGTGTGAGTGTTGTAATAATGATTCCAGAGGGAGATCCTGTCGAAAATCTAAAATATATGCAAATTGCCGGAGAAGAGGCAGGTTTTGCCTATCTTAATGACGGAGCTTTCAATACAGAATTAATCAACAAACTTTTCGATCCGCCTCCCATCATCAGTGGAGACTTGTGCACAAGATCAGCAACTATCTGCAAATGTAAGGACTTTGCCACTCCATTTCAATATTCAAATCCGCAATGTGGATTAAAGCCCTATTACTACACGAGAAGCGAGGGGAATTCCGGAACTGAATTTGGTATTCAAGGAGATTACACAACTAGTTTGGCTGACTGTCTATTTAAGGGTAAGTCAAACACTGCGCGGGCAGTTCGTGTTGACTTAGCAATGAAACTTAACCAAGCTCGACTCGATGAAATTACCCCCGGTACCTTCGGTCAAGAACATTATAACAAACTTTTAAAACCAGCCATTGGTTACACGGCCGGTGTAATCGTAGCCTTCTGGAACGAGGTGAAGGATCCAAAGCCCTGCGGTTCAAACGGAGGCTTGCTCTCACAAGACAGCGGGATATGCCCTACCTGCGGCGGGCCGCCGGTGATACCCACGCCGGCGGGAGACATGCCGGACGATTCGGTTTTCGTTAAATCCTCGACGGTTGAAAGCGGGCAGAATCCCAAGACTAGAAAATAGGGGTCAGGCCATGCTTTATGCAATTTCTGGAAAGACCGGTCCTCATTCGTTCCCGCGTGATGTCACGTGATGAAGCGCGCCGACGAATTCAAGCCTCAGGGGCCTTGCCATGGACCGGATTATAGCACCCGGAAAATTCTTAATTCAAGACCTGACCCTCAAAAAGCTTGCTTTTTTAAAAAAAGGTGATTTATCTTTGAATCTGACAATTTTTTTGGCAACCGAGTCGAGGTCTTTGGGGGGTGTGAAGCGTGGAAGGGTTGTTTTCGGGAATATCGGCTGGAACACATCAAATCTTGGAAAAGAAGGGACAAACTATAAAGCAGTTTTAACGACGGATTCGTCTTTGGCGTTTACGTTTCGGCAGGAATGAGGTGAAGATATGGATAACGGAATGAATTCAATTCAGAACGACGGAGTCCTTCTGAAAGAGAAGGCAAAGAAAAGAAAAGGTTGCCTTCTGTGGCTTTTGGTCATTGGAATAGCATACGTATTGCTGACATTGTGGGCGCAGTGGACACCGTCTGTAAGAGGGATAGTTGTCGATGCCGAGACGGGCAAGCCGATAGAAGGAGTGGAGATAATAAGGCAGGGACAAGGAGGCACGATCTTTCCTACAGAGAAAGTAGGTGCATTTGTAAGCGATGCAAACGATGCCAAGACTGATTGTAATGGATTTTTTAAAATAAGAGGAACAGTTAGAGAGCGCAGCGGCTTAATCGTGCTAGCTCCTGCGGCATGGATCGACGAAATCATCTTGTGTGCTAATTATCCAGATTATATATGCTCAAAGAGCCCTTATGCTAGGACTTTGCCTGGGGATGTCAGTGGTCGTAGAGCTTACATCGAAACACATGAAGGATGGGAAAAAAGCAAGCCGTCTTATGGCAAGGGGTATTATGAAAGGAGAAGGTGTTGGCTTTTCGGCGGATATGAATTTATTGTGCATTTAGTTAAGGCGAGATCTGAAGAAGATTGGCGAAAGAAATGTGAATGTGTTCTTGGCATTAATGAAGGCTGTGTCAAAATCGATCTAACCGAAAAGTGGCTATTTGATGATATTGTTGGATACTTGGAAAGATTCCCGGAAGGAGAGAAAGCGGGAGAATATTTATGTAAAGCTATTTCTTCAAGTCTTGTTCGCCACGAAAGAAAGAAAAAACTTACGAAAGCGGACAAAACAAAATTTGTTAACGAAGCCAGTATTCTCCTTCATCTATCGGAAAAAGTTAAATCACCTAAAGAGCCATGGAGTCTCAGTGTTGAATATGATATGCGCCTAAATGAATTAAAAAAAGAGCTATTAAAAATGAATATTAATGGGAGAGAAAACGATGAATAATCATCGTTGTGACAAATTTGTATTATCTCTGATATGCATGTTATGGTTGGTTCCAATTAATAGTTATGAAAACATGACTCATCAAAAATTATCAAATCAGGCAATTATAATTTCAATACAAAAAGGTGGCATACCATCTAATTTTTTTACAGCGGAACAACAGATTGCACTGATCGATGGAGCTGGGAGTGACTACGGTGAAGATTATACGACTTATTGGATAGATTTAGATCCAACATGTGGATTTAGAAAACGAGTGTTTAGGCAGTACTATCCTGCTGAAGTTCTATCTCATTTCAAGAGCGGACTTCTTTGGGGATCTCCTGCATTTAATAAATTTAGAGAATTTTACCAAGATGCCATTGATTTATGGAAAAACGGCAATAAGGAAGATGCGACGTTCATCCTTGGGAGAGCATGCCATATGATTCAAGATATGGCGCAACCACAGCATGCGATGGATGAATGGCACTGCTTTATTGATGGCACTCCATCACTTAAGTTGCAAAACCCCAGTTATATTGAGCATAACGTAGAAGCCAACCTTACTAGCAATTCTGGTGATTTTTGCGAGAATTCTCAATATGAATATGCAACATTAATTAGTAATATTTCTGAATACAATCCGGTAGGGATATGGATGCTCACCGAATCAAATATGGAAGAGAAAGGAATGTCTGTTGGTAATATATACTTGCGGAGTAATTTCTCATCTGAAAAATTAGCTTCTGCATATGGCTATGGGCGAAGAATTCCCTGTGATTCTAGTGGTAATTGCATGTCTCTAGTGTTGCCATTTCAATTCTCTGATCCACGATGCGGCGCGATATCTTATAAACCAAAATATGAATGGTTGTGGGTGAGTCCGGATTCCGCAACTTATATGCGAGTCGATTTAGCTATGAAAATTATAAGAGATTATGACAACTCCATAGAACCTGGAAGATTTGAAAACAGCTTCTCCGCATATTTACTTTCCCCTGCAGTCAGTAATTCTGCTGCGTTAATCGTAGCCTTCTGGAACGAGGTGAAGGATCCAAAGCCCTGCGGTTCAAACGGAGGCTTGCTCTCAGAAGACAGCGGGATATGCCCCACCTGCGGCGGGCCGCCGGTGATACCAACGCCGGCGGGGGACATGCCGGACGATTCGGTTTTCGTTAAATCCTCGACGGTTGAAAGCGGGCAGAATCCCAAGACGGATGACTGGAGAACTATCTGCAGGGTGGGCATCGGCAAGGGGCTCTCGACCATGGCGGATTACGGGGTCTCATCAGACGTCATGGACCAGCTTTCCGCGATGGACGAGAATTCCGATCCGGAAACGGCCCAGGCTCTCTATGACAAGCTCGACTGGTTCATGCAGAAGTATTCGGGGCCGCAGAATACTATGCCGATTGAAGCCAAAGAGGCGCCATTCGTTGCGATCGCTGGAAGGGGCTTTCCCGATTCGGCGGAAGCTCTGATCAATTACCTCGGAGAGCCGTTAAAGATACTTGAAGAGCCGAGTGAAAGAGTGCTGAACGACGAGGAATCTCTATCCATCATCCCTCCGAGGCGCGGCATCCTTGAAGCGGACCCTTCGAAGCAGAAGATACTGATTCTTCCCACCGGGTCGCTTTTCGGCCTGAGGAAGGATTCCCTCGAGCGCGCGGCGCTGCAAAGCTATGCTGAACAGGGAGGGATAATCATCTGCTTCACTCAGGCTTACGGGGACGATTTCACGGCGCTTCCCGTGCCTGAGGGCGAAGAGCTCCTCGCGGCAGGGTACAAGCAGGACGTTTCGTGTTTTTCAGGATCGGCCTATCCTGTGACGGACCATCCCATCCTGTCCGGCATCACGACGCTGAGGATGGGATGCAGCGCCGGGCAGTGCGTGTTCCGGCCGGGTATAACGGCCGGTTTCGACGGCTTCTTCAGGAAGGTTCCGTCCGATGCGGAGGTCCTTCTCAGGAGAACCGCCACGGGGGAACCCTGTTTCGTCCTTTACCCGGTGGGCCAGGGACATGTGATAGTCACTACCATGTTCGCCGACTGGGGTTATTCGAACGGGAACATCACGAACGACGCAAAATCGATAATCGCCAACGCCATCTCGTGGGCGAAAGAGCCTCTTTCCGATATGCCTTCGGTCGATATTTCAGAAGGAGGGAATCCTTCCCTGATACCGCTGGACCTCACCATAAGGAACCTGTCGTCGATCCCCGCCGACCAGGTCGAGGTGATCGTGACAACGCCGGACCGCGGAAAAATCGTGAAAAGCGAAACCCTGTCCATTTCTGTTCCTGCAGGATCCTCGACCGTCATTCACAGGGATCTTGATCTCTCTGAGTATTATTCCTCGTACGCGCCGAAATACGGGATCTTTCACGCCGATTACAGGCTGCTCGCGCTGAACCCCCTCACGGGAAACGAAGAGGAGATCCAGCCTCAGGGGGAGACTCCGACGGGCCGCTTCATCGTGAAAAAGCCTGACGAAGCGGTGGCGGGGCTCTCCGACACGGTATTCTCGGTTTCGTCTGACAGCGATTACGCGGGAAATCCACAGACCCCCGTCCATTTCCACTTGAAGGACGGAACCGGGACCGCGAGGACTTTCCATATCTGGGGCGCGTGGAACCACGAAGCGGGGCGGCTTCTCCAGACGATAAACCTTCCCGCAGGGGGAGACATTACATTTGATATTACCGACGACTTTACAAATCCCGGGACATACAGATATTTCCTGATGGACCAGAATTACGGGATCCCCTCGCAAAGCTTCCTCGGGGGGAATTATACCCGTCTGTGGGGAAACGATCCGTGGAATATCGCGGGCATCGGGACGCTTCTTCTGGTGAACAATTCCAACGACCTCCTCATGAGGATCAGCCCGCTTTATGGGCTAAAGGCCGGCCGATACGACAAGGATGAACCTGTGACAGGCTCCCTGACCCTGGAGAGCAGGATGGGCGTTCCGACCGACATGACAGTGGTTTTCACTATCGGGGCGCTCGATCAGACGGTTTCTTCGACCAGCACCGTGCACCTGGAGCCGGGCGCCACCGGTGAGGCGGCATTCGACCTTTCAATGGCAGGGATGGAGGGCTATTTCAAATCAGCCAAGGTCAAGGCGGAGGTGTTCTTCGGAGCGATATTCATGGGCTCGAGGACAAGAAGCATTGCCGTGGAATCATGCCTCCCGAAACCGATAATGACTCCCGAATGGCCCGAGGAAGCGGAACTTGGCGACCTTGGTACGATCACGGTCAATGTTCTCAACAGCGCGGCGGGCTCCAACTGTCAGGCTGAATGCGTTCTCAAAGCCAGAGTAGAAACGCTCTCCCCGCAGGGATCGCCCACCTTGATAGAAGAGCATGAATTTCAGGTCAGCCCTCTCGACCCGGGCGTGAACGAGGATGTGGCTGTCGCCTGGAGCGCCTGGCAGCCGGAAGCCTGGAAAAAATACAGGGTTTCGTTCTCTCTGAATTGCGAACATCTCGGCTCAGGGTTCGCAGGCGCTTTTCAGTACCGCGACTATGACATCAAGCTCCCTTATCTGAGGGCCGTGACCGGGTCGTCGGGGGGAGGCGAGTCTTCGATCCTGATAAACGGCGAGATACTCAACAACGGTGACCTGTTCTGGAGAGGACAGTTATCTTACCTCTGCCCCGCTCTCGGGGATATCCCGTCGCAGGAAATACTCGTCGCCCCGAAAAGTACTCGCCCGATAACGCTGTCCGTCGCGAGGCCCGACTCCTTAGCATCAGGCCTTTATCCGGTCCAGATGACATTCTCTTCTCAGGAAACTCAAACCGATATCATCGGACAGGGCGTCATCCGCGTTTCTGCTCCTGTCGTCACGCTCCTGTTCCCTGAAGAAGCGCCTCTTTTCAGGCACGACCGGGATGCGGAGCTTCCCGTCAAGATCTCCGTTTCCGGATCGGCTTCGACGGTCCGGGCGACCTTGAACGCGACTCTTGACTGGGAAGGCGGGTCGATCGAGATAACATCGGGAGAACAACTGCTTCTGGAACCGGAGCAGCCGTCCTTGCTCGCTTTGAACATTCCCGTCAGCGGGATAGATTCGCCCGGACCGTTCGGTGTCAATATTACCATCCACATCGAGCAGGGAAGCTCTTCCTTCGCTTTTCATGGCGGCTATGTTCTCGGTGGCTCGAAGCTCGCAGCTTCTTTCGTTCCCGATTCCACGAACCCTTCCGGGACGATCAATTGCGAACTTTTCAACGAAGGCGCTTTTGAAGGCGACTGCGATGTTGATCTGGTTCTTACCGATCCATATGGCCAGGCTGTCTTTCAGGATTCAGGATCTTACTTGATTCCGATAGAAGGATCGGTCGTTCTTGACGCTATCGTCCCGAATGTCCTGCCGGGCGATTATGAGGTAAGGCTTGACGTATGGGACAAAACGACAGAGAAAAGCCACACTTTTTCAAAAACTGTCGAGGTCGGAGGAACAGCTCCGTCGTTGACGCTTTCCCACAACAGAAAAATATATGGCACCGCCGACAGCGTTAACCTTTCGGCGCTTCTCCATGATCCTCAGCATATCTGCGGAAGCTTCGGAGTCTATACTTTCATAGAGAGATATATCGGAAAGGGAGAACCGCCGGGGCCATACGGACCACCCGGCACATCTTGGAGCGTTCCCGGCGGCGGAATTACGGGAAACTCCGTCGTCAAGCCAAGCGAATGGTTCGTCGATCCAATCGCCGGAATGTCGGCTTACGCGGTCGACGGAGACGATTTGTATGAGGGAAGCGATGTCGTTCCTGTCGCGCTCGATCTCGATAATGACGGGATGGACGACGTGGTGTCTTGCAAAGAGGGAATTCTGCGCGTTTCATCTTATCGAGCTCTTGAGGCCGGGGCTTCAGGGATCAGAAATGAAAGAGCAAAGAAGGATCATGCCGGAAGTAGGCACGAAGGCTTAAAGGAATCTTTCCTTTCCATAAGAGTCGACCGGGAATGGGGAGATCCTGAAGATGAATGGACTCGCTGTTTCATGCTTGCTTTCAGGGATGAGGCCGGATCAGGAAGCGATCCGCTGATAATAGGGATGTATGATCCCACAGCCATGAACGCCGCCGTTCTTTGTGTAAACATAGGCGGCTCGTTGCTGTGGAGAAGGGATTACCAGCTCTCTTATCCGTATGACATCTCAAGCTTCGGGGTCGCCGACCTGAACCGGGACGGGGCCGGGGATATAATCCTCCTTGTCGGGAATATCTTTACAGCGTTGAACGGATCGACAGGTGAAACCCTGTGGCAGATGGACGAGATCACGAGTTATCTGTTCGGACTCACGGTGGGTGACTCGGCAAGCGGTCCGATGATCTGGACTTTTACCTGTGACGAAAACGGCGACAAGGTCCTTCTCATCGACTCGTCGGGGATCATGATCCGTCAATATGATGTCCCTTCAGGTTATACGCACATGTCAACCGGCGATGTTGACGGCGACGGAGATGACGAGGCGGTCCTCGGCTGCACCGACAATCAGATCTACCTTTTCGATGCCGAAGAAGAAACCTTTCAGGTTTTTCCGCTGAACAGCATGGGCCGTTTCGGGTTATACGACATCAGCGGCGACGGAAGAAAGGATATCGTATATTCGAAAATTATCGATTGTTCAGACGGCGGCTGCGTGACGAGTCTTACTGCCGCCGACCTGATGACATCCCAGGTTTTCTGGACCCGGGAGCAGGAGGGGGAGGGAACTCCGGTATTCTATAAAAACTCCTCCGATGAAATTAAGATCCTCCATTATCCTGAACGTGGCGAAGACTACCACGGACACGCTTGCCTGCTTGACGCATCAACGGGAACCCTGGAGCAGTTCATTGAAAATTTCCCCTTTGTGTCGGATTCCTGTCTCGCGGGGGATTTCAACGGCGACGGAGTTAGCGAGTTCGTGCTTTACGGAACCATGCTTCTCAGGGGATGCGACAACGACGACGGCACGGCGGGAGCCTGTCAGGATTGGGAGACGGTCTGGGAGAATTACGAATCGATAGACCAGAACGGGCGGGACACGGTAAACATGGATTACGACGCGGGAACGATAGCCTCGCCTGGATTCTTCAGGACGGCATGTTTTGTGGACACTGAGAACGGCCAGTTCCTTGACTCCGGGTACAAGAGCTTCACGGTGGTAGAGGAGACACTGGGGCTTTCTTTGTCTCCCGAAGCGGGAAAGTCGGTCAGGACCGTCGAGAGTTATGAGGGTTCCATTACAGTTGCAAACATGGGAACCGCGGAAGAGGAAGGATTGAATATCGTCCTGAGCGTCGATGATCAGGAATATGATTCGTGGCAGCCTGGCCCCCTTCAGCCCGGGGCAGAAAGGATATTCAATTATTCGATCCCGCCGGCCAGCCAGGGAAAACACAAGATCGACGCGCACGTGGAAAAGAACGGAAACGTACTTGATACTGTTTCATCATCATTTTTCTCCATAGTTCCCCCGCTGGACATCCTCGTTTCGGCGCCGGAATATCATCTTGGGGAGATGATGGAGATAGGCGCCGCTATCGTCAACAGAGGCGAGACGCCTGCATCGATCGAAGTCGCCCTGTCGGATGATCCTTCCGAGGTCTTTGATCTCCAACTGCCTCCCTACCAAAGTGCCGCCGTGTCATTCGCGAGACAGGCGGGTTCGGATTACAGCTCGACGCTCTTCATGCGGGGAGACGCGGAGAGATCCGTCCCTGTTTTCATACCCTTCGGATACGATATTGAACTTAAGATCCCCGAACTGCCGCCGCTCGCTAAAGGCATAATTCAGGTGCCGGTCCAGATCCATCAGGACGGGCCGGCTACATATTCAGGCTCTCTGGTAGCGACATTGACAACTCAATCAGAGGGTTCTCAGGTTTTCGCCTTTCCCGTCCGGGTCGGCCCGGGAGAGACGAAGAGCGAGACCATGGTCTTGTCCGCTGAGTTTGCGGGCAGCGCTACTCTTGCAGTCAGCGCGTCGTCAACTTCTTCGGCGGTTCAAATAGAGCTCGCAATCTATGATAAAGGTACCGGGTCTCTGGAAATAACTCTTCCTCAAATTGCGGGAGAAGGCCTCGTTTCGTTGCCATATATTGTAAGAAACAGCATCGCGGCTGAAGGATCGTTCACCATCGCTCTTGTTTCCGGCGAGGCCGGGCCGGTCCCGATTGCACAGGAGACCATCGTCGTTGAGCCGCTGGGTGTTGCCGAAGGATCCCTTTCGGCCGTGTTCCCCTCCCAATCGACCACCCTTACCGTTCTTCTCAACGGAGTGGCAGTCGCCTCGGGGCAACTGGAAGTCGTTGACAGGTTCTCCGCAGAACTTTTGCTTGAGCCGGTCATGTCGCCCGATGCTCTCCCGGTCTTGAAAGCGAATGTCATCAACAAGGGATATGAAGCGTTCGACGCGAGGCTGGTCTTTATTGGCGGGACAGTCGAGTCTCGTCTGATCAGTCTTGATAGCGGCGGAGCAGCTTCGGTCGAGATAACGATAAACCCGGAAAGTTATGGTGGTTCATCGGCGCTTGTGCAGGCGGGTCTTCATCTGCCGGACGGCTCCATCATAGAAAAAGAAGCTTCCCTGCAATTCGAATCTCCGCAGATGATCGTCGCGATTCCTCCCGCTCCGATAACGATCATACCCGGACAGGTTTCGCCTCTCACATTCACCTTGTCGAATTCCGGGGACTTGTCTGCAGATGTATCGGTGGAAGTGGAGATCGCGGACGGCGAGGCGGAACGCTTCGCGAAGGCGGCGATAATTCCCGGTCACAGCTCCGTCCCTGTCGCGGTGAACATACCGCTCGCGGCGGATATCCCGGGCGGAAAGGCTGAAGCCCGCTACGCCGTAAGAGACAACGGCAGCGGGGAGATCCTTTCCGAAGGCGATCTCGCCGCTCTTGTCGAAGGGCCGCGCGTCCATGTGTCGGCTTCAATAGACGGCGCCGCTTATGATCCGGGAACGACCGCGACGATGACCGTTAACTTTTCTCTTGATCCGCCGGCCTCTGATCCGATGACCGTAGTCGCAAAGGTCTCAGCCGGTCCTTATGAAACCGAAGAGGTCATAACGGTTGCCGGAGCCAGGTCTGAAACATTCCAGGTGCCGATAGATGAAAATACCGACAGCGTATCGGTGGATGTGACCCTGCCGACCGGCAGATCCATCTACATCAACAGGTTCCGCATTTATCCTTTGACCGCAGGTTTTTCCATACATCCCGTAGAAACGGTCTATGATGCGGGTGAGGATGTTGTAGTTGCGGCTCATCTCCCGGCGCAGGGTTCCCTCGAGCTTACCTTCAGGGACCAGGAGGTTACACTATCAGGTAACGGTTCTCTAACACAGTCGTTCACGACGCCCTTAGACGCGAGAGAGGATTCCTACCTCCTGTACTACGAATACACGCCTGAAGATCCCGCCTACGCTCCGGCTTCTGGCTCCATCGCTATAGATGTGCACGGGGTAGTGGCGACGGCAGGAGAATCAAGGCTCTCGAAAGCGGTCTATCACTCGGGCGAGGAGGTTTCAGGCCAGCTGGTGATCCGCTCCGACCGCGATCTGGCGGGGAGCCTGGAGTATTTTCTCACTTACCCGGACGGGGATTGGATATTCCTCGGGAAAGAAAATATAACCGTTTCATCCGGAGCGCCGTCCCGTCGGCAATTTTCCTTCCCGTTCGTCTCGACAACGTCGGGAAACCACAACATCGGCTTCATGTTCGTCGGAGCGTCCAGGGAGATCTATGTCGAAGGGGCCCTTCCGTTCAGTTCCGGAAAGGCCACTCTGGTCTCGCTTTCCACAGAGAAAGCCGATTATCCCGAAGGATCGGAACAGGTTGAGGCCATAGTAAAAGCTACGGGAACGGGAAGCGCCGCCATTTCAATTTTCATGGACGGCACGCTCGTCAACCAGCAGCAGATCGACCTTGATGGAACCCAGACCGATTTATACTCTCTTGGAGCCGTGGGACCGAAAACCCATACGATAAAAGCGGTGTTGACTGACAGCTTCGGCCAGGAATCAAAGGCGTACACAAGTTTCATTTACGGTTCCAAGCTGCCCGACCTGACGGGTTTTGTCTCAACTGGCGGGCAAAACGGCGATTTATTAAGGCTGGCCTGCATCGTGCAGAACAAGGGGATCTCGGAATCGTCCGCTTTCCGGGTGGCTCTTTATGAAGGAGATCCGCAAGGCGGCGGAGTCCTGATGGGCAACGTGCTGATGCCCGCGATAGAGGCAGGAGGAACGGATTCTTCGATCTACGACTGGGATGTCGCCGGGAGAACCGGGGAAGTTTTCGTTTACTGCGTTATAGATACCTTGGAAGAAGTAAGGGAATGGGATGAGACTAACAACTTCGACAATGCCGCATTGACGATATTCGCCGCTCCCGCAATTACAGTGACTCCCGAAGAGGGAAGCTGCTCCAGCGAAGAAGTGACCCCCTCCGTTACGGTAACGCCGGAGGGATACTCCATTTCGATGACTATGGATGGAGAACCTTTCGAACTGGGATCGAGTGTCGCGGGGGAAGGCGAACATTTGCTCTCGGTTACAGCGTCAAACATCGAGGGGGCGTCTTTCTCTCTCGAAAGGAACTTCACGATAGATCATTCGGCTCCTTCCGTCGAAATAGCCAGCCCCGTGGAAGGAGAAACCGTTGAACCCGGATTTGTGCCCGTCGTCATCAGTTCGGATCCTGAAAATGACACTCTCGCAATTCTTCTTGACGGCCAGGAGTACGCGCCGGGAACTCCGATCTATTCCGAAGGACAGCACGCGCTGACAGCGTCCGCTTCGGACGATTGCGGAAATACCAGTTCTGAGATCACGCGGAACTTTACAGTCGAGGGAGAGACTGCCGGTCCCGAGATGCCAGAAATGATCGGTGATTTCGCTTTCTTTGGATGCGATTCGATGACGGCGAACGGAAGCGTAAAAACGTATGGCGTTCCATCGGTCGGCGGGTCTCAGGGGTTCGGCGGGCATGTCGGTTCGAACGGTGACATAAAGGTCTCCGGCGCGAACTTCATAAACGGCGACGCGGCGCCCGGCCCGGGTCATTCGGTCTTTATAACGGGAAATCAAAACCAGGTGCAGGGATCCAAAAACCCCGCCGACGCGGTTCATCCCTGCGAAGAGGGACCTCTTTCGGAATGGGTCGAATACGCCCAGGCGAACAACAATAATTCGCAGATCCCGACACAGTTCATGGATCAACTGGGGAACATGGTGATAAACGGCAGCAGGACCTGCTCACTCACTTCGGGGACTTACATCGTTTCCTCCCTTACGATCAACGGCAGCGCGAAGTTGATCGCGCAGGGAAAGGTCGTGATGGTGATAACCGGGGCGTTGACAATTAACGGAGGCTGTTCGGTCAACAACAACGGCATTCCCGGCAACCTGCTAATGGTCTCATCTTCAAGCGGTGCTGTCATGATCAACGGTGGAGCCAAAACGAACCTGCAATTATACGCGCCGCTCTCGACAGTGATCGTCAACGGAAGCGTGAAAGGCCATGGCGGTATATGGGGAAAGAGCCTGACAGCCAACGGCTCCGTCATTTGGAGCAGGATCGAATGAGGCCAAAAGGAATGCCGGGAAAACGCAAAACGACCGTATCTCGAGAAAATGGGGTCAGGCCATGCATTATGCATTGAGTTGAAAAGTGGTATAATTCAACCATGGCTAGACCGCTGAGGTTGGAATATCCCGGGGCTTTGTATCACATCACCTCCAGAGGGAACGAGAGGAAGAAGATCTTCCTTTGCGATGAAGACAGGGAGCTTTTCCTCCATCTGCTGTCAGAGGTGGTCGAAAAGCACCGGT
>Ga0209604_1002074_pt1 | contig 14970 bp, 11 predicted proteins | sample AD_UKC097_MetaG_FD_184405 | JGI IMG/M metagenome (GOLD analysis project Ga0209604, IMG submission 184405) | Active sludge microbial communities of municipal wastewater-treating anaerobic digesters from USA - AD_UKC097_MetaG (SPAdes) (version 2) | ecosystem: Engineered > Bioreactor > Anaerobic >... | reverse complement strand
AAAGGAGATCTCGCTCGCCTGCGACATGCGCTTTGCCGCGGAGACGGCCGTCTTCGGTCAGCCGGAGATCCTCATCGGATTGATCCCCGGCTGGGGCGGCACCCAGCGGCTCCCCCGGATCGTCGGGATGGGCCGGGCCAAGGAGCTCGTCATGGGCGGCGCGCAGATCAAGGCCCAGCGGGCCTACGAGATCGGCCTCGTCAACCGGCTCTATCCGCTGGAGACGCTCATGGACGAGACGCGCAAGTTCGCCCTCAAGCTGACGCGGCTCCCGGGCTTCGCCCTCAAGATGGCCAAGCACAGCATCAACTTCGGCTACGATCTGGCGCTGGACAACGCGAACCGCCTCGAGGTGGAGTGCTGCGCCCAGTGCTTCAGCACGAACGACCAGAAGGAGGGCATGCAGGCCTTCCTCGAAAAACGCAAGCCGGTTTTTACCGGCAAGTAATATTTCCGGGCGAAGCGGGGCTGCCTCACCGCTTCACCCATCGATTCGGGAGGGATGAGACATGAATTTTGCACCCACGGAAGAACAGGCAATGGTACGCGACATGGTCCGGAAATTCGCCGAGGCGGAGATCAAGCCCATCGCGGAGGAACTGGACCACACCCATCGTCACCCGGAGGAGATCTGCCGGAAGCTGGGCGAAATGGGCATCATGGGGGTCGCCGTCCCCACGGAGTACGGCGGGGCCGGGATGGACAACGTGACCTACGTCATGGCCATGATCGAAATCTCCAAGGCCTGCGCGAGCTGCGGCGTCATCGTCTCGGTCAACAATACCCTGTACGGCCACCCCGTCAAGACCTTCGGGACGCACGAACAGAAGCTGGAGTACCTGACCCCGGTCGCCGGCGGCCAGGTCGAGGGCTGTTACGGGCTCACGGAATCCGGCGCGGGCTCCGACGCCGCCTCGCTCAAGTGCCGGGCGGAACTCAAGGGCGACAAATACATCGTCAACGGCGCCAAGACCTTCATCACGAACGGCCCCGTCGCCCGCTATTGCGTGCTCGCCGCCACGACCGACCCCTCCATCGGCTACAAGGGGGTCATCAACCTGATCGTGGACATGAAGAACACCCCGGGCTTCAAGGTCGGCAAGATCGAGGAGAAGATGGGCATCCTGGCCTCCGGCACCTCCGAGCTGATCTTCGAGGACGCCGAGGTCCCCGCGGCCAACCTCCTGGGCAAGACCGGCCAGGGCTTTCAGCAGATGATGGCGGGCCTGAACGCGGGCCGCATCGGGATCGGCGCCCAGGCCTGCGGGATCGGCCGGGCCGCCCTCGAGGACGCGCTGGCCTACGCCAAGGAGCGGGTCCAGTTCGGCAAGCCCATCAGCACCATCCAGGCCATCCAGTTCAAGCTGGCCGACATGGCCACCGAGCTCGACGCGGCGGAGCTCCTGCTCCTGCGCGCCGCCTGGATGGAGGACAACCACATGGACTTCGAGATGCAGTCGGCGATGTCGAAGTACTATTCCTCCGACGTCGCCATGAAGGCGGCGATCGAGGGGGTGCAGATCTTCGGCGGGTACGGGTACATCAAGGAATACCCGGCGGAGCGGCACATGCGCGACGCCAAGATCTGCCAGATCTACGAGGGCACCAACGAGATCCAGCGCGTCGTCGTGGCGCGCAAGCTCTTGGGACAGAGATAAAAAAACCCCGCGCGCCGCATCCACGGCGGCGGGCTTCAGGCAATAGACCCCGTGTCGGGCCCGGGCGGCAACGCGATGCCGGGCGATAAAACAAAGGCGTTGGGACCAGGAAACTCCTTCCCGTCCCAACGCCTTTTTGTCTTCACGAAATCCCTTACTTCCCGCGCTTCTTGAGCTCTTCCGCGCGCAGCTCCTTGCGCAGGACCTTGCCCACGTTGGTCTTGGGAAGTTCCTTGCGGAACTCGACCTCCGACGGCAGCTTGTAGGCGGCCAGTTTCGTCTTGCCGTACTCGATCATCTCCTCCTGGGTCGCCGTCTGGCCCTCCTTCAGGACGATGAAGAGCTTCACGTTCTCGCCCCGCTTGGGATCGGGGATCCCGATGGAGCAGGCCTCCTGGACCTTCGGGTTCTCGTAGTAGACCTCGTCGATGTCGCGCGGGTAGACGTTGTAGCCGCCGGAGATGATCATGTCCTTCTTCCGGTCCACGATGTAGCAGTAGCCGTCCTCGTCCATCGTCGCGATGTCGCCCGTATAGATCCAGCCGTCCTTCAGGGTGTTGGCCGTCTCTTCCGGCTTGCCCTTGTACCCCAGCATGATCTGCGGCCCCTTGACGATCAGCTCGCCGCGCTCGCCGATCGGCATGTCCTTGACGCCGTCTTCGAGATCGACGATCCGGCACTCGGTATCGGGAATCGGCACGCCGATACTGCCGACCTTCCGGGCGCCGCCAGCGAAGGGGTTGACGTGCGTCACCGGCGTGGTCTCCGTCATCCCGAAGCCCTCGACGATGACGGCGCCGGTCAGTTTTTCGAAGTCATGGATGACCTCCACCGGCAGCGGCGCGCTTCCGGAGAAGGCCCCCTTGAGGCAGCTCATGTCGACGTCTTTGATGCCGGGGTGGTTGAGCATGCCGATGTACATGGTGGGCACCAGCGGGGCAAAGGTCGGCCGGAAACTCTTGATCGCCTCCAGGAGGGGCTCCGGCTGCGGCCGCGGAACCAGGATCTGCGCCCATCCCTGGGACACGGACAGGTTCATGGCCGTGCTCAGCCCGAAGACGTGGAAGTAGGGAAGCGCCCCCAGCATGATCTCCTTGCCCTTTTCGAACTTGGGGAACCACGCGACGAGCTGCTGGACCTGCTTGCTCAGGTTGCCGTGGGTCAGCATGACGCCCTTGGAGACGCCGGTCGTGCCGCCCGTGTACTGGTACATGGCGATCTCGTCGAAGGAAAGCTTGGGTTTCGGGGGATTGGGGGCGTATTTGGCGAGACAATCCTTCCAGCGGTAGACGTCCGGCGCCGGATTCACGTCCCCGAACGGGTATTTCTTCAGCCACCGGCCGAGGACGCGCTTGACCGGGGAGAGGTAGTCGCCGATGCAGGTCCAGACGATCTGCTTGATCTTCGTCTTGGGGCGCAGGGCGACCATCCGGTTGGCCAGGGCGTCGAGGGTGACAAGGACCTTGGAGCCGGAGTCGTTGAACTGGTGCTCCAACTCGACGTCGGAGTACAGGGGGTTGTTCATGACCGCGATGCCCCCGATCCGGAGGATGGCGTAATAGGCCGCCACGCAGGGGACGGTGTTCGGCAGCAGGAGCGCGACGGCGTCCCCCTTCTTGATGCCGAAATCGGTCAGGCAGGCGGCGAAGCGGTCAACAATGTCCTTGAAGGCGCTGAAGGTGATGGACGTGCCCTGGAAGATCAGGGCCGTGTTGTTCGGGAACTGCTGCGCCGAGCGGTCCAGCATCTCCGGCAGGCAAATGTCTTCATACTTGACGAATTCCGGCACCCCCTTTTCGTAGAACTTCAACCACGGTTTTTCCTGATACGTCGCCATACTCCTGCTCCTTTCTGTTTTCACCCCGCAAAGATGTCCATTATGGATCACGAGAGCCGTCCGACGACTCCACACTCAAACCACGAATGGCATAGACAAGCAAAGCGATGATGGCTGAAAACTTCCGAATGTTGGGGTCCGACCGGGCAAGCCCCGTCGCACCCCACCCCCCTGATGCATCCCCTCTCTTCGGGCAACCGGGAAATCCCGATCCAGGCCGCACGTATGAGAGATTTCTCGGGTCGCCCCCGCCCACTCGAGCCGAGCCTCCGCCGGGAAAACGGTCTTACGCGCTCAGGCGCGAGTTTTTTCGCATCAGCGCGGCGCGGTGGAGAATCGTTGAAAAAGGCCCCGCGCGCCGGGTCATCGCGATTTTCAAACGTTCCGAATGAGGATGCTATGGTGGATTAGCATAGCAGAACGCATGCAAAAATTCCAGATAAAAAAAGGGGAGGCGCTTTCGCGCTTCCCCCCGGTTCGTACGGTGGAGAGCCCTACTCCGCCGGAGCGGCGCAGACCTCGACCGGTTCGGGTTCTTCTTCCAGATCCATGGACTTCCAGACGATCTCGGCGATGTCCAGGGACTTCATCTCCTCGTCCTTCTTGTTGTCCTTGATCCCGTCGCTCATCATGGTGAGACAGAAGGGGCAGCCCACGGCGATGACGTCGGCCTTGACCTCGATCGCCTGCGCCGCGCGGGTGTTGTTGATCCGCTGGCCTTCCTCCTCCATCCACATCCTCGCCCCGCCGGCGCCGCAGCAGAAGCTCTTCGCGAGGTTCCGCTCCATCTCCACCAGCTTCATGCCGGGGACGGCGCCCAGGATGGTCCGGGGCTGCGCGTAAATGTTGTTGTAGCGGCCGAGGAAGCAGGAGTCGTGGTAGGTGAAGACCCCGTCCATGGACTTCTTCAGGCTGATCCTGCCCTTCGCGAGCAGGTCCGCGAGGATCTCCGTGTGGTGATAGACCTCGTAGTTCCCGCCGAAGTGCGGATAATCCTTCTTGAGCGCGTTGTAGCCGTGGGGACAGGTCGTGATGATTTTCTTGACCCCGTAGCCGTTCATCACCTCGATGTTGGCCTGGGCGAGCGTCTGGTACAGGTACTCGTTGCCGCCCCGCATCGCCGAGTCGCCGCAGCAGCTCTCCTCGGCGCCGAGGATGCCGAAGCTGACGCCGGCCTCCTTGAGGATCTTGGCGAAGGCGACCGAAACCTTCTTGCCGCGGTCGTCGAACGACCCCGAACAGCCGACGTAGAACAGGTATTCCACGTTCGGGTCTTCGGCCAGCGTCTTGATGCCGAGGTCCTTCGCCCAGTCGCCCCGCAGGTGGGAGCCCACGCCCCAGGGGTTCGAGTTGTTTTCCATGTTCCGGTAGGTCAACTGGAGCTCGGGGGCGAAGTCCGCCTCCGTCAGGACCTTGTACTGCCGCATGGCGATGATCTTCGGCACGTGCTCGATGGACGCGGAGCAGTTTTCCATGCAGTACATGCAGTTCGTGCAGGCCCACAGCTCGTGGAGTTCGATGGCCTCCCCGACCAGGGCCTTCTCCGCCGGCGCGCCCGCGGGCACGCCCTTGGTCTTCGCCAGCAGGAAGTCGAGGATGAAGTCGACCGTGTTCAGGATGGGCCACTTCTTGCCGAGGTAGGGCCACCTGGCGGGCTCGTCGGCGAGCTTCTTCGCCATCACGGCGGCCGGGGCCTTCTCCAGCCAGTAGGTCTTCAGGTCCTGGGTGAGCTTCTTCGGGGACAGCGGTTTGCCGGTCAGATAGGCCGGGCAGCCGTCCTGGCAGCGTCCGCACTTCGTGCAGGCGTCGGCGTCGAAGATCTGTTTCCAGGTGAACTCCTCGAGCTGCCCCACGCCGAAGGACTCGGCGTTCTCGAAGTCGCGGATCGGCTCGATCGTCCCGACGGGCTTGCGGTTCTGCATGAAATGGTTCGCCGGAACCGTGATCATGTGCAGCAGCCGCGAATAGGGGATGTAGGCGATGAAGCCCAGGACGATGAAGGTGTGGATCCACCAGGTCCAGGCGTGCATCGCCTTGGCCGTCTCCGCGGGCACGCCGGCGAAGGCCTTCGAGAGCGCGTAGCCGGCGAAAGACCAGACCTCCCAGGAGGGCCGCGTGACGTGAATCCGGAGGGACTCGATGACGAAACCGGTCACGATGATCCCGAGCAGCAGCAAGAGCGCGATGGCGTCATCCGCCGTGCTGTCGGACTCGCCCCGGTAGGACAGGCGGTCGGGCCGGGAAATGTAGCGGCGATGGAGGGCCATCAGCACGCCGATCAGGACGGCCAGGCCGAAGAGGTCCATCGTGAAGGAGAAGATCAGGTAGAACCACCCGCGCAGGAAGGCGACGCCGAAGGGCTCCGTGATGTGAAACTCCGTCGCGTCGAAGGCGGCGCCGAAGATCAGGACCACAAATCCGAAGAAGATCAGCCCGTGCATGATGCCGGGATAGGGGTCCTTGAAGGTCTTGACCTGCAGGAAGCCGTCGCGCCACAGCAGCTTCAGGCGCTCCTTCGTGTCGTCCCACCGGATCTCGGGCTTGCCCATGGCCGCCCACATCTGCCAGCGGCGGTAGATGCCGTAGGCGAAGATGCCCAGGGCGACAAAGGTGAACAGAAAGAGCCACAATTCAAAATGCTCGGCATTCCAGAAGACTTGCCTTCCTTCATTGCCCACGGAAAACGGGATGTGCTCCATAACTCCTCCAAAAACAGGCTTCAGGCATTGGGCGCCAGGCGTTGGGCTTTGCGGATTGGGCTTCCCGACGCCTGTGGCCTGTCTCTCCCGCCTGGCGCCTGCGGCCTAACGCCTAACCCCTGTTTCTATACGTTTGAGGGGCGGTGGGTAACCCCGACCGCCCCTCGATGTCGTTTACGCCATCAATTTTTTGCATTCCGCCGTCAGAGCCGGCACGACCTTGAACAGGTCGTCCACGACGCCGTAGTCGGCCTTCGCGAAGATCGGGGCCTCGTTGTCCTTGTTGATCGCCACGATGTACTTCGAGGAGCTCATCCCGGCCAGATGCTGAATGGCGCCGGAGATGCCGCAGGCGATGTACAGGTTCGGGGACACGACCTTGCCGGTCTGCCCGACCTGGTCGGACTGGGGACGCCAGCCCGCATCCACGGCCGCGCGCGATGCGCCGACCGCCGCGCCGAGCACGCCCGCCAGCTCTTCGAGGATGCCGTAGCCCTCGGGGCCCTTCATACCGCGCCCGCCGGACACGATGATGTTCGCCTCGGCGACGTCGATCTTACCGGAGGCCTCCTTCTGCACCTCGACGACCTTCGTCTTGAGCGCGCCCGCGTCGACGCCGGCGTCGAACTTCACCACGGCGCCCGCCTTGGCGGTCTCCACGATCGGGAACACGTTGGGACGCAGCGACGCCATCGCCGGGGCGGCGTTGAAGGCCACCTCGCCGAAGCACTTGCCCGCGTACATGGGCCGGACCGCGACGAGCTTGCCGTCTTCGATCTTCACGTCGGTGCAATCCGTCGCGAGCCCCGCCGCCAGCTTGCCGACGAGGGCCGCCGCCAGATCCTTGCCCTGGGCGGACGCGCCCAGAAGCACGATCGCCGGATCGTTATCCTTCACGGCCTTGGCCACGGCGGCTGCGTGGGCGTCCGTCGTGTAGGGCTCGAACGCGGCGTTGTCCGCTACGAAGACCTTGTCCACACCGTATTTTCCGAGCTCGGCAGCCATCGCCTCGACGCCGGACCCCACCACGACGGCGGCCACTTCGTCGCCCGTCTGGTCGGCCAGCTTCCGGGCGGTGCTGGCCAGCTCGAAGCTGACCTTCCTCAAGGCGCCGTCTCTATGTTCTGCAACAATCCATACACCTTTTGCCATTTCGCTATTCCTCCATGAATGGTTGATAAAATTAAATGACCTTCGCCTCTTCCCGGAGCAGCTTGGCCACTTCGGCGGCCTTGCCCTCGGGCGTATCGTCGGCGCAGATAATCTTTCCAGGAGGCCTGGCCGGAGGCGGGATGAATTTGCCGACCTTGGCCTTGGCATCCGCGGAGATGCCCAGGGCCGCGGCGTCCTTCACGTCGACCGGCTTCTTCTTCGCCTTCATGATCCCCGGCAAGGAGGCATAGCGGGGTTCGTTGAGACCCTTGGTGGCCGTGATGACTGCCGGCAGGGAGCTTTCGATCACGAGCTGGGCACCCTCGATGGGCCGGACCACCTTGACCTTCTGGCCGTCCACGTCCACCTTCGTGACCACGGTGACCTGGGGGATGCCCAGCAGTTCGGCAAGCACGCTCCCGACCTGACCGGAGTCGTCGTCGATGGCGCGCTGCCCGCACAGGATGACGTCATAGGGGATGCCCTTGATGGCCGCCGCCAGGGCGGACGCGGTCGTGAAGGCATCTGCATTCTCCAGGGCGGGATCGCTGATGTGGATCCCCTTGTCGGCGCCCATCGCCAGGGCCGTGCGGATCGTCTCCATCGCGCGGGCGGGGCCCACGCACACGATCGTCACGTCGCCGCCGAACTTTTCCTTCATCTTGAGGGCTTCCTCGACGCCGAATTCGTCGTAAGGGTTCATGACCCACTTGATGCCGCCCTCATCGATCCCCGATCCGTCCGGCTTGACCTTGATCTGGGCTTCCGTATCCGGAACCTGTTTTACGCATGCAACAATATTCACGTCTTCCTCCTTCCCGAACGCCGCCGGCGGCCCCGCCGGAAAGCGGCCCGCCGCTGCATCCAGCACTTGATGTTAGTCTAAGGCGCCGGGTGCGGGGGATCCACCCCGCGCCCGACGCCCTTCACCTTTTGAGACCTTTGCATCATGTCATTTCGAGGAGCGTCAGCGACGAGAAATCTTCATGGCAGCCGTTATGAAAGATTTCTCCCTTCGGTCGAAATGACACGAAGGACGGTCGAAATGACAAATTTAGCTGTTGCGCAAAGGTCACCTTTCATATACGCCGCCGGCCCTTTGCCTACAGCCGGTTCTTCACCAGGTCGTCGACGACGGCCGGATCGGCCAGGGTGCTCGTGTCGCCCAGGTCGCCGATGTCGTTCGCCGCCACCTTCTTCAGGATGCGCCGCATGATCTTGCCGCTCCGGGTCTTGGGCAGACCGTCGGCCCACTGGATCTTCTCGGGGGTCGCGATGGGTCCGATCAGCTCCCGGACATAGGCCACGAGTTCCTTCCGCAGCTCGTCGGAAGGCGTGACGCCCGTGTTGAGGGTCACGTAGGCGTAGATCGACTGGCCCTTGATCTCGTGCGGATACCCCACGACGGCCGATTCCGCGACCTTCTCGTGGGAGTTCAGGGCCGCCTCGACCTCGGCGGTGCCCATCCGGTGGCCGGAGACGTTGATGACGTCGTCGATGCGGCCGGTGATCCGGTAGTAGCCGTCGGCATCCCGAAGGGCGCCGTCGCCGGAGAAGTAGAAGCCGGGGTAGGGCTCGAAGTAGGTTTCCTCGTACCGCTTGTGGTCCCCGTAGATCGTCCGGGTGAAGCCCGGCCAGGCGCGCTTCATGCAGAGGGCGCCGCGCGCGACGGTGTCGGTCAACTCTTCGCCGGTGACATCATCCACCAGGGCCGGCAGGACGCCCATGATGGGCAGGGTCGCCATGGCCGGTTTGATGTCGATCGCGCCGGGGAGCGGCAGGATCATGAAGCCGCCCGTTTCGGTCTGCCACCAAGTATCCACGATCGGGCACTGCCCCTTGCCGACGCGGGTGAAGTACCAGTTCCACGCCTCGGGGTTCAGCGGCTCGCCGACGGACCCCAGGATGCGGAGCGAGGACAGGTCGATCCCCTCCAGCCACTTGTCGCCTTCCTTCGCGATGGCGCGGATGGCGGTGGGGGCGGTGTAAAACTGATTGACCTTGTATTTCTCGACGATCTGCCAGAAGCGGCTGTAGGTGGGGTAATTGGGCACGCCCTCGAACATGATCGAGGTGGCGCCGTTGCACAGCGGCCCGTAGAGGACGAAGCTGTGGCCGGTGACCCAGCCGATGTCGGCGGTGCACCACCACATGTCGTTTTCATGAACATCGAAGGCCAGTTTGTGCGTGTAGGCCGCGAAGAGCAGGTAGCCCGCCGTGGTGTGGAGGGCGCCCTTGGGCTGACCCGTGGAGCCGGAGGTATAAAGGATGAAGAGGGTGTCTTCCGCATCCATCCATTCGGGTTCGCACTTGTCGTCGACCTTGGCCATTTCATCATGCCACCACAGGTCGCGGCCTTCCACCCAGTCGATCTTGCCGATCTTGTCGCCTACGCGCTTCACGACGATGCACTTCTCGATCGTGGGGCACTCCTTCAGGGCGACATCGGCATCCTTCTTCTGGGGAACGGCCTTGGCGCCGCGGAAGGTGCCGTCGCAGACGATGAGGATGCGGGAGGCGGAATCCTGGATCCGGACGGCCAGGGCATCGGAGCTGAAGCCGCCGAACACGACGCTGTGGATGGCGCCGATACGCGCGCAGGCGAGCATCGCGATCCCGGCCTCGGGGACCATCGGCATGTAGATGCAGACGCGGTCGCCCTTCTTGATCCCGTGCTTCTTCAGGACGTTGGCGAACTTGCAGACTTCCGTGTACAGTTCCTTGTAGGTGATGGCGCGCTCTTCGCTGGGGTCGTTGCCCACCCACTGAATGGCGACCTTGTTGCCCCGCTTCTCCAACTGCCGGTCGAGGCAGTTGTAGGCGGCGTTGAGTTTCGCGCCCTCGAAATACTTCACGTAAATGGGGCCCTTGCGGATGTCGAAGTTAAAGTCCTCGACCTTGTCCCACTTCTTGAAGAAGGTCAGGTACTCGTCCGCCATCTTGGCCCACCAGGCCGGTGGATCCGCCATGAACTCAGCGTACAGCTTGTCATACTCGGCCCGACCCTTGATGTAGGCGATCTTCTTCACCCTCTCCGGTACCGGATAAAGGTCCTTCAATACGGTTTCTTCTCCCATCTTTTCTCAACCTCCCTTTCAATTTCTTTTCATTGGATTTATATGCCGCTTTAAACCTCAAAGTCCTGTGCGGAGCGTCGCCGGCCCTGCCCCGGCGGTTGGAACGAACCGGCGAATCCGGTCCGTCTTCGTTCTGCGTTCCCACTGCGGATCGATCGCGGGGAGCGGAGCGACAAGGCGATCTCAGTGAAGGGATTCCTTTTGAAAGTACGCCCTTTTTTCAAAGGTCTTCAGGGACCGGCCATGGATGGGGGCGCAAGACTGAAGGCCCCGGCAAACGCTTGTGAATTGCGGTCACTATCTGACCATAGGTCACGCCGTTTCGCGGCCTTGCACTATCTCAATCCTCCCCTGATGTCAAGAAATATTTTGACCGCCGTGTCAACGCGCGGATGACCGAAAAACGCGACTTCCGGAGGTGGCGGCGACCGATGTTCGCGTCGACACTCCCGGCCGCGGCACGCTTTGCCCCGGACGTCAAGGCGGCGCGTCCCTACTTCCCCGGACGGGGGCAAAAAAACGGCGGGGCGGCCCCTCCCCGCCTCGCGGAAACCGGGCGAAAAATCGCCGTCGGACCGCTGTGGCCTTTTTGACACACCCGGGGTGGTTCGAGCGCCCCTGAATCCGGATCGCCCCACGGACGGCCGTTTCCCGTGGGGAAATTTTTGGCCGGGGCCGCTACAGCCCGGCGACGCGCTCCGGCCCGACCGGTCCGGGCCCCCGCACGGCCGCGGGCGCAACGACCGGGGAGGCCCCGCTTCGATAAATCAAGGGTTTAGGGAGGGGCGGTCGCGGCGGGGGTGGGCCGTTAACGCCAACGCGCACCCCCGCCCGCACTGCCACGCGACACTGTTTCCCCCCGTCCCGGCACGGCGGCGCGGCGTTCATTTCCCCGAAAACGTCGCTTTGGCACCGGTATTGCTTGAGAGACAGGAAAGCCCCTGCGCGGTCCATCACAAGTGGGGCCGCCCCACCAAGGCCGGGATTTTTAGCCTTGACAGGCCGGGGGCCGGATGTTAACGGTCGGATACATTTTTTCAAGGCATAAAGAACTCTAAGAAAAGGAGGTGAGGCCCGGCGGGAAAATGACAAGAAATTTCGATTGAATGGAAGTTGATCCAGGATCGCCCCGTATGCCCGTACGGGGGATCGACCAACACTAAACAGGAGGAAAGAAATGAAGAAGTTTTGGATCGTTTTACTGTCCATGGGACTTCTCGCCGCCTTCAGCATCCCGGCTTTCGCCATCGATGTGAAGTTTAGCGGCGAGTACCGTGTCCGCGGCTGGTACGACAACAACCCGTCCGGACTTGAGAAGAACGCCGCTTCCGCAGCATTCTTGCCCGAGAGAAGCGCATCCTTCTACGATCAGCGCCTGCGCATGACGACGGACTTTGTGATCGCCGAGGGCCTGACCCTGACGACCCGTTTCGACGCCCTGGAGAAGAAGTGGGGCGACACGTCCTTCAACGCCGGCCGTAGTCCAGCTACCGGCTGGGCCGCACCGACGGGCGGCGATTCTTCCGGCCGCCTGGTCACGGACAACGGCTTAAGCAAGCAGCAGGAGAACATCGAGTTCGAACGCGCCTATGTCACCTTCAAGAGCCCGATCGGTCTCTGGCAGGTCGGTTACCAGATGTTCCTGAACTGGGGGCCGGATCCGGCCAACAGCAGCACGACCCGCCCGGGGATCATGTACATCCTCCCGATCGGCAACTCGGTGATCGTCGCCGCGATCGAGAAGGGCAGCGAATCGGATATCGGGGGCGACATCGGCCGGTGGAGCGACGCCGACCAGGACATCTACGACCTCGGCTACATCTACAAACTGGGGAAGACGGGCGACGTGGGTCTGCTGATCCAGCACGCTCAGGATCGGTCGGGTAGACCCCAAACTGCTCTCGTTGGTGATTTGGGTGCCAAAAAGGTCTTCACGGTCTTCGATCCCTACGTTCGGCTCAATTTCGGTCCGGTCTACTTCGAGGCCGAGGGGATTTATCTCACCGGTGATGCCGAGTTTGACAACGAGGCTAACGCAAAGTTAATCGGCAAGGAAGACATGGATCTCGAAGAGATCGCGATCTTCATGCATGCCCGCGTGGACCTCGCCCCCGTGTATTTCGGTGTTTACGCCGGCTACGGCTCGGGTGACGACATCACCACGAACGACGAGATGGAAGGCCACATGGGCAAGGCGCTGAAGGCCGGGAGCGACCTCAAACCCTGTCTGATGCTCTTCAACGACGACTACGCCACCCAGTTCGCCGGAACGACGGGCGTGGCCTCGCTCGGCAGCTACATGGACAACATCCTGTTCGGCCAGGTCTATGTCGGCTTCAAGCCCACGCCGAAACTGGACGTCCGGTTCAGCTACAGCTACGCGGAAGCGGATGAGCCCGAGGTCGCCAACCAGGACGAGGAGTACGGCTCCGAAATCGATGTGACCGCGAGCTACAAGATCTACGACAACCTCGAGTACATGGTCGGTGGCGCCTACTTCATGACGGGTGACTTCTTCAAGCGCGGCGTGGCGGCGGTTGAAGTCGAAGACGACTACATGCTCATGCACAAGCTGACCCTGAAGTTCTAAGGGGAAAGCGTGGGGTTGCAACGGAGAATCAACACCTAACCTAACCGCCGCCTGCCAAGGCGGCCACAGACGAACGCCCCGGCGGCCATCCGGTCTCCGGGGCGTTTTTTTGCCTGCGGGGGAATGGCCCATCACCGCTTGGATCATGCCCTTCCATCCGCCAGGAGGGATTTCAAGACGCGCCCCGGATATGGCCGCCCGTATTGGAGGCTCTGGAGGGATTTTCCGGATTTATTCCGTCTCGTTTGACGCCTCGCGCTCGAGGTAGGCGAAGTCGATCTGGTCGTGCCGGTAGGGGAGCGACTCCCGGACGGCGTCGGGCACCGCACCCCACTTCCCCTCGAACGCCTGAAAACATCTGTCACTCCCGCGGAAGCGGGAGTCCATAACCTGCTTGAATAGCCGTGAGACATTGTCATCAGGCGGTTCTGACCCAACGGGATTGAATATCAGGCGAAAAGATGATTTTTTAGATGAAATCGGGTAAAAGGTGTATAATGATTCACAGCTTCAATGCATAAAGTCGTATGTGCAGGGAGCAAGGAGGAACTCATGAAGACCTACGAGAAGATTGAGATGAATCCGCAGATCATGTTCGGGAAACCGATCATCAAAAACACGCGGATCACCGTGGAGCAAATTCTCCGGAAGCTGTCCGGCGGGATGACCATCGAGGAGATTATCAAGGATCATCCCCATCTGACCCCGGAGGATATCTATTCCGCCCAGGCCTTTGCCGCCGATTATCTGGCCGACGAACAGATTGCTTTTGGATAACAGGTGAATCCGTGAAATTTCTTGCCGATGAGTGCTGTGACGCGGGCATCGTGGCCAGTCTCCGGGTTGCCGGCCACGATGTCTCCTACGTGCCAGAGCAGCAGGCAGGAATCTCCGATGATGAAGTCCTACAAACCGCGTTTCGTGAAGGTCGCATCCTACTGACGGAGGACAAGGATTTCGGGGAGCTCGTTTACCGTCTGAAGAAACCCGCCCATGGCATGATTCTGATCCGTATCGACGTCCGGGAGAGACACCGGAAATGGCCGCGCGTGGAAGCGCTGATCGCGAAGCATCAAGATCGGTTGCCGGGACATTTTGTGGTGGTTGATCTGGACAAATATCGTTTCCGCTCGCTGATCTTCAAACAGCCCCCCCTATAAGTCGCTCGCGGGATGAGCATCGAGATAACGCCCAGGGCATGACCGCCTGATGAGTCTGGGCGAACGAGCATTTGATTTATTACCCAGCCGAATGAACCGCCCCCGGTCTGGCCGGACCCGGAAGGCAACACCCGCGGCTATGAGTTCTCGCCCTTGTACAAGACCGTCCCCAAGGCTGCCTTAAAGGACGCAAAGCTCTATGAACTGCTGGCCATCGTGGACGCCATCCGTGACGGAAAAGCCCGCGAAAGGGAGATTGCCGTCAAGGAACTCAAGGCACGGTTGGGATCAGGATGATAAATACCCGAAACATCAATATCGGATAATAGTAGCCGAACTTACGGACGCTTGTCGTATTACAGCCGATCATGATAGTATTACTGAGATATTGGGCCTTGATTATTCACCTTGGCGTTGGTAGATAGCATACAGGTTCAGCGGAGGGTTACTCTATGGCCGTCAATCTCGACAAGCCACATCTCTGGAAGGCGGATATTGCCCAATCTGTGGATATGTACAATGAGTGGTTCTTGAAGTTCGCACCCAAGGCATTCCGGGAGACTCGTCTTCAGACAACAAAAGATGTGGAAGCCTCGTTGAAGGCCACTGATAACCTCGCAAACATCGCCTTGCCTGTATTGCACGCCCATCCGGAAATCCTTCCTACACTTCGGATGTCCACCTGCCCGCCACTTGCTGTTGACCGACTCATTGGACTTGCGAAGGCGCCGGGAAGCCTTGTAAAAAGAATGGAGGGCAAGAAGCAACTGCCGGTACGGCTCGGGAGCCTGAAGCTT
>Ga0209604_1002073_pt1 | contig 14971 bp, 26 predicted proteins | sample AD_UKC097_MetaG_FD_184405 | JGI IMG/M metagenome (GOLD analysis project Ga0209604, IMG submission 184405) | Active sludge microbial communities of municipal wastewater-treating anaerobic digesters from USA - AD_UKC097_MetaG (SPAdes) (version 2) | ecosystem: Engineered > Bioreactor > Anaerobic >... | reverse complement strand
ACTAAACCACCACAGAAACCTACGAATGTTCCTTCAAATACTGCTTTAGCTTTTGATTCACAACTTTCAATAGTACCCTTATTCCATCCACAGAATGGAGAAACATAATAAGCTGCACGTGCAAATTGGTGCATCTTAAGTGGTCTATTTACCCAGTTGTTTGTAATAGCATGACAATTCTGGTGAGTTTTTAATAGAGATGGATTGTTTTTATCATAATGGTCAATAGAATTAAAACCTAATTTTGCATCTCTAATAGAAGTATAACCTAATGACTGTGCAGTATTCTTTAAATTATCATGGTCAAAATAGAACTGATTACCATAACCTTTGTCATCAGCTGGTAAACCATCTTTATAATCTATATTATCACCATATAATAAAGTACCATTCCAATCTGTATTCTTATCATTTACATCATCTAGCCAGAAACCAGGTTTACTAAATTCTTTACCTGATACAACAGCTGGACAACCTTCGTTGAAATAACCAACATAAGGAATGATATTACCTGGTGAGTTAATACAGAAATAATTAGGATAGAATTCATTATCCTTACTATCTGTAGCAGGAACATTTACATTTTCAGTCTTATTCTGAACTGTATAAACTTGTGGAACGAAACCTTTAAATGTGACTGTTGGTATAAAATTCTGTTGGTCTTTACTTAATGATGAGAAACGGCAATGTTGTATTAAACCTCTATTAATACCACAAATACCACCGAAACAAATATCTGTACCGACATTCTTAATATGTGCTAGGTTAATTTTCTTTTGACATACAACTTCTGTATTACCAAAGATATTGATATTATTGATTACACCATAGTGACCTAAGTGTCCAACTATACCGTTAACATCCTTGTTAACAATAAATCTGATATTTTGAAATACATAACCATTACCAAATAATAGACCTTCAAATGGTCTATCTGGATAACGACCAATACAGAAGTTAATTTCTGTCTTACCTTCTTTTTCACCAATATCATCACCTAAAACGATATTGATATGATTGTTGAAGTTATCACCTCTTTCGCCATCATCATTATCACCGTTTACACGGTTAGCACACCATTTTAATTCTTCTTTTGTCTTAACGTAATAAAAACCACCTCTTCCACCAAAATAACTATCTGCTTGTCCAACAGTAAAGAAGAAATTCCATAAGTTCAATTCTTTTGGATTTGCTTTTGCGAATTCAGCAAAATTTTCTGGTGTGATATATGCAGGTTTATTTGAATACTTTGCTTCAACTAATTTTGAATATGCATATTCAACTTGGTATAAATCAGAAACCATTTTATTATAACCACCCTTGTCTTCCAAGAATGATTCAATAGATTTCTTAGTTTTAAACTGTTCAGGCTTGATATTCTCACCATTAAGCTTATCGATAAAATCTTTCTTAACAGGAGTGAAGGTCCACTTAGCACCTTCATTCTTTACTTCACCGTTTAAGTATCTCTTTTTAAATTCGTTAAAAATAAATGAACTCATATTACCACTTTACTGCATAATCAGGTTTCTTTTCTTCTTCGATTTCTACAGCTACATCTTCAGTTGTCAATGACATACTTAATTTATCTTCTGTAGTCTTATCCATCTGTGGATTTAAGGTTTTATCCAATGATGTTTCATATAATGTTTGAATATCACCAGATGGCATTTCATCATTTGTATTTATATTGTCATTAATCTTCAACCAATGTTGAGCACATGTTTTATTCATTCCATCACCAAAGAATTCCTTACAAATATCATTTAAGAAATTTACTGGAGCTGTATCAAAACCATTACCATGTTCACCATATAACCAAACAACTCCACCATAAACCAACATGGTAGCTAAAGCCAATTCACCAGTTGCAGTTCTAAATACTCCTGGATTTCCAGTTGACATACCTTGTCTAACTGCTGCTCTATCCTTTGCAGTATTAAAGCTAGAACGGTCTAGTATAGTATCACTTTCATTAGTATAATATGCATAATAAGGTTTACCAAGTCTTCTACATTGGAAACTTGTTTTATCATAGATAGAATAATTTTTGTTTGTTTCTAAGATAAGTGCATGCAAAATTGATACAGGTGATTGATACCAACTTTGACCTTTATATAAACCTCTTAAACTAGCGTTTGGGTCATAAGAGAAATACCATTGAGGATTTCCATTATACTTTGTGCAAAGGTCTTGTGAAGCGTTATAACAATAACAACCTCTATGTTTTACAATCTTACCATTTAATGCGGCTTTATATCCAATGATTTGATTTTGAAGTACTGCTACTTCCTTATATCCTGGGTCAATAATAAATGAATTGATAGGAACAAATGCGTCAATACCATTCCATACACAAAGTTGTAATGCTGTCTCACCTACATCTTTAAGATATGATCTTTCTGGATGTGTGACCCAACCACCATTTTCAAATACAATTGAATCATTATAACCAGAATCAGTTGCATTCTTTTGTGCATTAAATGAACAGTTTGAAGCATTAGCAGACTGTTTAATAGGTAATGCTTCAGCCGCTTTAATTGAATCATCAAATGTCATTGTCTTAATTTTATTATAAACATCGTTTTTATGTTTATCTATAAATTCTTGATTTATTGTTTTTGATGCATCTCCATATTCACCATCTGATTTTGTAAAAGTCCATGTAAATGTTGTTGTAATACCATTTTCTTTTATTGTGACTGTCCACAAAACACCACTTAAAGTTAATGGACAACCAGCCCATACTCTATATGTGCACCAATTCTTTAATTCTTCAACCCAGAAATACTTAGACTTTTCAGGGTTTGTTGTTTCATCTGAACCAATCTTTAAATATCCTTTACCTTCTTTAGTTGCATTGGATTCAGTATTATTTTTCCAATTATAAGGTTCTACATATTCACCATTAGCGATCTTTTCTGCTAATGTTTCTTGAGCTTCAGTAATTGCATCTGAATTATAAGATACATTATCAACACCAAAGTTAATAATTTCTTTTTTGTTTATAATTCGCTGGACTCCACTATCACCTTGTATACCAGCTTTTACAGTTTTAAAATATCCTATCATACTTTATTTATACACAAAAAGTGGCCTCATCGGCCACTTCATAAATTCATCTCTTACCAAAATTACGCTATTTCAAAGAATCCTAATGGAGATTCCAATCTTATCTGTTCTCTACAATCATCCCATTCTTCTTTATAAGATGAATACAAAGAGTCAGCATTTAAAGAACCACCACCTGCAATTGATAAAGTATACTTACGTAATGCATTAGTCCATATCATACCTGCTCTTGCAACTACCATACGTCTAAAGATTACATCGTTAAATAACTTACTTGACTTCTGTCTCTTGTATACTTCCATCAATCCTCTTACAGGATGGTCAGGTTGAGGCCATACAGACAATTCTTTTTCTTTCTCATTATATCTTACTGTATATGATTCACCGAAATCCATCTTAGCCTGTTCCAACCATACAAGTGCAGCATTCCAATGACCTAGAACATCTCCAAATCCACCAGCATTACTATAACAAGAACCTGTAAAGGAACTACCCATACTCATTACTGTATTATACAAAGCATTGTGTGGTAGAGTAAACAAATCATTGATTGTTCCCATCCAATCTGAAACTTGGAAATCTACAATAGATTCTAATTCATCACAAATTTTATAATGTGATTTTCCTGGTACTAAGTCCATAACAAGATAATCTCTATAATTACCTTCTCTGAAATAATACTTCCACATGTATTTAACTGTATCAGCAATAATGAAATTCAATTGCTGATCTGAAATTTCAATACAAATTACTGGTGCACCTAACATCATCTTAATGTAGTTTCTCATTTGAGCTACATTCTGAATATTCATCGCATCCATAAACTCATCCCTAACAGGAGGTTTAAATGGAGGATGTGGAGGATGCATTGGAAACATTCCACCTGGAGGTGGAGGAGGTTTTGGAAATGGTCCTTTCTTAGTAATTTCTTGTGTTATATTAGCCATATAGTATTTATAACACAAAACAAAAAAGATGGTATTAACCATCTTTATTTCTTTTTCTTCGGAGCTCTCTTCCTTTCTGTTGTAATTTTCTTTTGCAACTTCTCATTAGCCTCTTCCATACTCATTGTTTCTAAGGCTGATTTCTGTATAATTGCTTTAGGCTTATTCTTCTCAATAAATTCTTTATCCTCATCATATTCTTGTGGAGTTTCAAATTTTCTCCAATAAGATACTCTGTAGATATTACCAATCTGTTGAGACATTGCTAAGAAATTCTTTTTACATTTCTCCTTAAAAGCCTGTGCTTCTTTTTCTGTAGCAAACTCTCTATAAGTCATATCCTCTCTAGGGAATACAAGCCATTTTGGAGCATACTTACTCACATATTCTTTCTTTGCCATTAGAAGTTCTCCTTACAAATGTTTTGAATTTGTCTTCTTTTAATTTCAGCTTTCAATTTACGAATATAATCAACTATTGATTGTAAACGAAATTCAAGCTTCTTAGGTTTCTTGTAATAATTATATCTATCATCCATCAAAATAAAATACTTCATAATTCCTTCAGCATTTCTTTTTTGAGCCATTTTAGGATGATATACCTTACATTCACCATTCGTTTGACATGAAGCAATTAACTTATGACGTGCATTATCATTGTCAACATAAATTCCAATAGTCTCATCCCATGGAGCTATAGAAAAAGTAGTAAAACCAAACTTTTCTGCTATTTGTTTAAATTCCACTTGAGTCATGTATATGCTCCTGTAAAGCAATATTCTTTATTTGTGCTTTCTTATAATATCTTGTTCTCTTCTTGTATAAATCTTCTAAATGTTCAACCATACTTTTAAAGTTATGATATTGTCTTAATTTCAAATTCTTATAGAAAACATCATATCTCCACAGTTTATGTTTCTGTTGAAATCGATAGAATTCTTTATATGTTTTACAATATTTTTTATAAATAAGTATTTTAAAATCATCATCCTCTCTTACGTAGATATATGGAATACTATCAAAAGTTAGAGCAGTCGCAAAACAATGAGAACTGATCATATCATCAACATGTGCTAAAGGACATAATTCTTCTAGCTTTAATTTAATTAGATATAAATCATGTTCATTAAAACTTGTTTCTTCTTTAATTCTAGAATCACATTCAAGTCTTATAGCCCAAATAAAAACAAATATGGCAATCGCCAATGAAGAAATAATTATCATTCATCTTGTCCTATTAATTTAATTAATCTTAATTTATATTGTTTCTTCCAAAATAATGTATCTTTTTCAACTCTTTTCAAATGATTTTTAAGTGCTTCTTTTGAAGCCAATGTTCTTCCATTACCTCTTGTACAAATGGCGCCATTGCAATCTAAACGAACGTCATAGCATCCACCTCTTTTTCTTTCAGCATCAAGCCATGCAATTAAATTATCTGCATTTCTTTCATTATTCAAATAGATAGCAATATAATTTGTAGCTTCACCATCTGTATCATAACCAAATTCTTTAGCTACTTCTATGAATTCTTCTTTAGTCAATTGTTTCACCATCTGCAATACTCTTTATTTGATTTAGTTTTATAATACGTTTATAAATGTGTATTCGTTCTGTGACTTCATCAAGCCAATTTATAAATTCTTCTTTAGTCTTAACTACTTTTGAATTTTGTTCTGTCTCTATAAGATTGATAGCTCTATAAAATATTGGGTTATGTAATTCTACACCATAAGAACAACATATCGCTAAGCACATTTCATTTGTATAAATGTTATCAATGTGTATACGATAATCTCCCATCGATTCTAACAAAGGATTTAATTCAAATCCATATTGTTTAGCTATATTTTTAAAATCTGAGGCTTTCATGCATCTTCCTTACATATATTCTTAATAGCTTCAAGTTTCTTTAACTTATTAAGTTTAGTTTCAAATGTAGGAACTTGCTTAATGAATTCTTCTAATGTTCTAATACGTGCAAATTCTTTTTGTTTCCATAGTGGATATTCATCAACCTTAACAATAAAGAAATACTTATCTTTAGATTTACGATATTTTAACCATTCACTATATGTTTTAAAATTATTCTTGTATACCATACAAAAGAAACGCGTATCATTTAGTCCATAACCGTGATTTAGTCTAGAAATAGTAAAATAATCTTTGCCTTTACAACTTACTTCTAAACCACATCTACGAATAGACCTATCAATCATTGCAACAATCTTTGTACCTTCTTCATCACTCACAGTAATTGGCATTGACAATAAACGTAAGCGACCTAAAAGATAACTTACATAAGCAATAGCCATAATACTGAATATAATAGCTAAAGGATCCATTAGTCTTCCTCTTTACAAATACTTTGAATTTTCATTAGTTTTTCTTTTCTGACTGCAATCTTCATTTGATTTGGCATATCATTAAACATTTCATAAAAGTCATCATACTTCTTAACAGGATTCAAATATTTAAATGCTCTTGCTTCAAATACATACGATAAACTAAATCTCAAATCTGGCATTTTTCTTTTCTTTAAGAAATCAAAGAAATTTGTATAAGTTAATCTATCAAAAGTATAATATAATTTGTCATCAATATCAAATGCATCTTTATATAATGCAGAATTCATTTTATATCCATATTTAGTTTCTACTTTCTTTTTAATTGTATCAAAAAGAAATTTCTTTGTTTGTTGGTCAAAATATGGTAGCTCATCCGTAATCATATCGTAATGAATTACTTGGTATATCATCCAAAGAACGCATATCGTCAATGCGGTCATTAAAATAAAAGCTACACCTATACCAATAATCGGAACTAACATATATCCTTTTCTTTACAAATACTGCGAATGCGACGTAGCTTTTCAGTTATATTAAAAAGCTTAACTTCCTTTGTAATAGTTTTCAATTCATTTTCAAAAATTGCAGGGTCACTGACAGTAATTCCATTCAAACTAGTTGTCAAATAACATAAACCATCATAATTTACAATTTTTATTTTATTATAAACAATACATTCAGCTAAAACAGATTTATGCTTTTTGTTATAATCAACTGTAAAAACAACTGCAATATTTTCTTCAGATGCAGGACTATATGTCGGTGTGTTTAAAGAAACTACATATTTTTTATTTAAATTTTTATCAGTGTCACTATGATCATAAAGATCTGGCTCATAACCACATTCATGACAAATGCGCAAAAACTTTTCTTCATTTATTGTATTTTCTTTAACATGAAAAAACATATTATTCCTTACAAATGTGTTTAATTTCGTAGAGCTTTCTTAAGCGAGCAAACTTCTGTTGCAATTCATTATTCTTTTGAATTTGCTTTTCAATTTCTTCGTAAGCCTTCTTAAATCCATCTACATTCAAACAATTATCAGTAAACTTAACTGGATATTCTAAGATATATTCCTTTGTAGTAGGAAATGCTATTTGATATGCATATTTTTCATCACCTTCATAGAAATAAAGAATACGCAATTTCTGCAAAGTCAGTGTCAATGTATGCACAACTTTGTTTGTATACTTTCTTGTCACTGCATCTTTAACTGTTTCAATTGCAGACGTATACTTGATAAAAGGATGCTGCGCTTGATGAGCCCAAGGTTCATTACAATAATGATAAATGAAAGATGTGCCATCACAATTATGATTGAAAAAACTATTACGCCATAAATCTTCAAGTGTATACTTTTCAAGATAATCATCATCTTTAAGTGCATCCATCATGTTAATCGTATATTTCTTTTGAATACCCATGAATGCACCATTTGACCAATTAGCACAAATCTTATTTTCACTTGGATGTGCAGTAGAACGTGCCAACTCAGTTCGCACATAAATCTTCAAACATTCAATCATCGCTTGTTTTAATGCATCAGTCATTAATCTTCATCCTTTCCAATAGAATGGATGGCGGCATATTTTGTATTTCGAACAGAAGCCTTAATCATTGCTTCGTTCTTTTCCTGCGTATCTTTAATAAGTTCGACAGCCAACTTCCAATCTTCAAAATCTACTTTTTTAGAAAAATCAAAATCATATCTTTCACGATAACCACCACCACATGCAAGCTGAACAGGAAGTTTCTTTTCATCTACATACTGATAAATGAAATTGGGAACCATCATTGTCAAAGAAATTTGCCATGGATGCCAATTCTGTCCTTCTGCTCTCCAAACACTACAAGTAATATCCTTATAAGTATACAAATGCCAATAGGTATTATCAGCAATTTCCAAATAATAGTGTCTTTTGAGTTTTTCTAACTTTTTGAAAGGGTCAAAAATCACGTGATAGTCATGATGAAAATCACCATTCAAAACCAACTTTTCTTCAGACGCTTCATAACGGTCGATAATATACAACTGTTTGGAATGCTCCTTAGCAAAATACTGGAGCATATCCACGATTTTCATTTGAGCATTCCATTCGTTATACATTATTCAACTTCTCTTCCGTCAATTTCAGTGTCAGCCAAGAAAGAACCAAACTTCTTGATAATCTTCTGACGATTTTCCTCGGCCTTAGCCTTGTCATGATACACACCCCAAATCATACGACGTTCGGGCTTGTCCATAGTATTATAAGTCAAAACATATACCTTTTCCATAATATACCTCTTAATTAGTCAGCAGGCCAAATTGCTTCAATGTGATTAATTCCTACGATAATGGTCGTTCCACTAATTCGCAAATCTTTGCAATTTACGAACTTTACGAAATGTTCATCAATGGCTTCAATAGTACCGGTAAAACGAGCACCCATGTTAAACTTGCCATGCAACCAGTATCTTTTTCCAATTTCAAGCATCTTAACCTCTTTTATTTTAACAAGTAAAATATACTAAAAAAGAGGTTTCTTGGAAACCTCTTTTAATGTAAAATAAAGTTTACAGAACTATAAAATATGTAAATTATAGTTTACTTAAGCAACGTTTTTCCTTCCTTCATGCGCTGTTCATACAACTTTCCAAATTCCTCAGCGCTATCCGGAATGTCTTCGTCTTCCATATTCATATTAAACAATTCCCATTGATCACGCGGGAAAGACTCCTTATCGGCTTCAATCTTCGCAAGCGTCATGGAATTTACTTCATCAAGCTGATTATATTCATCATTTGGATTAATATCATCATAACTGATTTCAAATGGAACATTTGTTTCAGTATAGAATGAGGCCTTAATAAGCGGCGTATTCTTATCCTTCAATTCCTCGATAATTTCTTTCTTGATTTGCTGGAACGTTGCTTCATCAGGAACGTCCTTATATTCATATCGAGTTTCGTCACCGCCTACACAAGCAGAGCGACCCTTTCCGTTGACAGCGAGAGTATAAATTACCTTAACCATGTCTTATTCCTTTTTTGTATTGTTTCCAAGTTGGATGTTTATCTTGATGTGTTAAATGAAAATTCTGACAAAGCTGACAAAAATAAACATTTTTCTCATGTCGATTATTGTTTCCATTTAATTGATTAGTTCTTTGACAGCGATACAATGCAAACTGTGCATCTATCTTTGTCTTATAACAAATTTTTCCAGAAGGGCATTCAGTCATCAATCCCCCTTTACAGCCAAAGTTAAAAGTTCAAATTTCTTTTTGTATTTCTTGTTTGTCTCTTCTTCCTCATGAATTCGATTATACATAGCACGGAACTTTTCCTTAGTACTTTCCCAAGCAGCGACAGAATATGTACCATCTTCAGTAATTGTTTTCACATCATCTAACTTGAAGCAAAGGTATTTCTTTTTGTCCTCTTCCTCAAGCGCAAAATGGCCTGACGTTCCAAACTTGATACAATACGGATAAGTTAATTCACCGTGCTTATATGCAAAATACATACGTATCTGCCAATATTTGTCTTCCTTATTGAAAGAATAATCTCTCTTTAATTTGTCTTTACTAATGGATTCATCCATGCTGAATTCCTTAATCATATCGATAAAGTCATCAACAATGGTAAGCCAACTAACTTTCTGAAAGTGTTTCTTGAAATTTTCAAACATTACTCATCACCTCTGAGACGCGTCTGCATGCAATGACAAGTTAACCAATCAAAATCACCAACACCAATTTTCTTCACAAATCCATCAACAATCTTCTGAGTGCGGACTTCATCATTGTCATCTTCGAGAATTGTGACAAACGGATATTTTGTTTTAGAAAGGAGAGTCGTCGCTTCCTTCTCAACCTTTTCATCAAGAGCAGTGACAATTATGCCTGGCACCTGAGGTTCAGACGGCAACATCTTGAGCAGTTTTTTGAACTGATACATTTGCATTGTAAAGTCTCCTATTAAAGATGGAAATTAAACCAAGCCTTAAGCTGATCAAAATCCTTGTATTCAAGAGTGCAGTCATTCAAGTTAGTCTTGAACTTAAGCGCAAACATTGCACCATTCTTCTGAGCTTCCGGATATTCAACAAATTCCTCAATCTTGCAGAAAGTACGATGACCCTTACGAGGATGGCCATAAGCCTTGTTATAAGCTGTGATGCAATTAGAAATATGAAGTGCTTTATCACCAGTCATTATAAACTCCTTAAAACATTAAAGATGTGATGCTATCAGCAGCGATTACGCCGAGAATAAGAACAACGCCAAGGAAGTATTCACCAAACTGCTTAGCCTTAGCGACCTTAGCCTTATACTGATAATACTTAGTCCAGTTTTCAAATCCTTTAGGCATTATTTCGTTCATCTTTAACCTCTTTTATTTTAACAAGTAAAATATAAGTATATTTGGATTCTTTGGAAACCCTGTTTTTCGTAAAATAATGTTTACAAAAGGCCTTGGAATGTAAACATTTTGTTTACGTAAACTAAAGTTTACATAAAAATGATGCCCAGGAGCGCATCCAGGGCATTCTTTTCCAGGGCTATTTAGTTGTTCGGCTGATAAAAAAGAGCGCTTCTGGAGCGCTCTAAAATAGCTTATTTTATGACCTTTTAGTCTTCATTACATATTTTATAAATCTTATTGGCAAGAGCGACATTTGTCATATTTTGAGCCCCAACCATAACAACCTTCATTTACTTCATCAGCAAATAATGTTTTAAATCTAGCAAATTTTCCACTATACTTTTTAGCCATTTCTTTCATTTTATTAAAGTATTGTGAAACATCATTATTTACAAATTCATCATAACTTAAAATCTTTGTATATAATGATGTATGATACCTTTCACCATCCCAAAGTCTGTCATTAAAATAAGATAAATTTAACTTAACTTTTTTATAATCTTCACTTATGTCACAGTTATAGGTTAATGTACCTTCTTTATTAAAACACCAAATAAATCTCATTCCACCTCTAATACCATAATGAGTGTCCATAACATCACTTATTTGTTCTTCAAAAATTTTTTTAACCTCATTACACAAATCACGTTCATTTCTTAATTTTATATTTTGATCAAATTTTATCCTATTTTCACGTGAACGTTTTAATTTTCTTTCAAGTCTTGCTTGAATTTGTTCCTCTGTTGCTTCATTTAATGGACGTATTGTATAACCATGTTCAATTAATTCTTTTTTAGCTTCTCTTAAATTCATGCTTCTGTCTCCTTGATATATTTATACGAATTAGCATATTCTTCTTCGAATATCCATTCCTTTTCTTTTTTCTTAAAGGCATTCCTTATTTTATGTTTTTCAGTCTCCTTAATTTCAATATACTCTCTCAAAGATAGGTGTCTATAGCAATACTTTAGACACATTCTCATTTTAATTAAAAGAAGATGACACAAATGGTGTTCTTTAGGAGTTAATTCTACTTTGTTTGTTTTCTTATTACTTCCACCTTCTGAACGTGGTATAATATGATGATTTTCTATGTAAGTTCCATATAATACTCTTGTTTGTCCTCTTCTAATCAGTTTATCATAGATTGCCTGATAATTCAAAAAGACTCCTTTTTATTTAAGTGATTTACGAGAGTGCAAAGCATATTCGATTGCTTTTTGTGATGGATTTGACATATACAATTGACCTTCTTCAAAAAGATATTTGGCAACTGCCTCATTTTTTACTCGATATATTTGATTTGCGTTTCTTCTATCATAAACTCTAATGCCTGCAATTTTTGGATCTTGTTCATGCAGATATGCCATTAAAGTTTCTTTATTGAAAAAATACCTTTTTTCATCACGTATAAACTGCTGGTCAGATAACATTTTTTCAAATAATCTAATTCTATTGGATAATGTTAAATGATGTAAATTTAAACCAATAAAGCAATTGATATTCTTTTCAAAAGGACCGATACAATAGATGAAACAATTTCTATCGTATCCTTCCTTTTCATTATTTGATTTATAATAAAAAGTATACCAATATCCATTTACTACATAATTAGTTAATTCGAAATCTTCTTCCATATTACTTTAAGAAATTATTACCATGTGCATTTAACCAAGCAATTTGATTATCTGATGCAACCTTATAATCAGTTTCTCCGCCCTGAGTATATTGTTTTACAGATACTTGTCCATCATCCATTTGTTTAACTAACCAAATTCCTTCATGTTCACCATCAGATGAAACGTTTAACATATATACGTGTCCACCACGAATATCTTTATCTTTTTCAACTTGTAGTGAAATACCATCTGAAGAATGACCATCTGAATGATGAGGCTCACCGTATGTTATCACATTACAATGACCCGGGTCTTGACCAGCATCTTTACATGCTTTATCTATTTCTTTTTCCATGTTATCGAAAACTGCATCAAAATTTGAACCATCACTGGTCATGGTAGTTGAACCATGTTGAGAACCTAGATAACTATCCATATTTGCATTGTTTGCGGCTTGTGCTCCACCTGCAGCCAACATTAAAACTGCCATTGTAGCAAAGATTGTTTTCTGCAAACCTTTTGCATTACGGAATTTACCTAAAACTCCACTTGATTTTATTTCGTCTTGTAAATCTTCTATATTATTCTGAACTTCTTCTTTTTTACCAGCACTCAATTTCTTCTTGAAATTTGCTAATACTACAGGAATTTTCTTTAGCATCTCTTTAGCTGAAGCTTCTGTTAAAAGAGATGCTTCACCTAAAAAACTTTCTGTATGTATCTTTAAGCCACCTTTTCCAATTGAAATTGTAGTTGTCTTTCCATGCTTATGATGATCATGATGGTGATGATGTGGTGCAATACGTCTATCATACTTATCGTATTCTGGGTTATTACGATGATGAGGTGGACGATAATCACCAGGTCTTACATAATCATTAGTTGGATCATCATCTTGGAAACGAACGTCTCTTCTATCTGGTCCATCATGATATACAGTTCTTGAAGGTATAACTTCTTGAGATGTATATGAATGATTTAATCTATGCATATATCTATCTGCTTGATGGAAATCACCAGCAACAGCCATATTAGTTGCCATCAATAGAATAGCAATTGCACCTAAGATTGTAGACTTACTTGTTGTAAACTTATCAGAATTCTTTACTTCTTTCTTAAATTGTTCAATATCACCTTGGGTAGCTTCTGCTTCTGTAGAGTCTTGTCTACGAATTGCAGTAGTGACACTGTCCTTAAATCTTGTCAATACTTCTTTTGCTCTTGATAGAATATCAGCTTCATTTAGACTTTCATCCAAGAACTGATTTTCTTCTGTCAAATAATCATAACAAGATTCTTTGAAAACCTTTTTCTTTTTCTTCTTCTTTTTCTTCTTTGGTAATTGATTTAACCAATACTGAGGATAGTGTGCTGCTTTAACACCAGTTGGAGCAGATTGACCCCACTTTACCATAGCAACACCTTTACAATCTCCACTATGAGGAATTCCTTGGTCTAAACCACATGGAGCTCCTACACTCATAGAGAAATCTTCATTGACTTCATCATCTTGAATTGCTTTAACTTTCTTCATGTAAGATTTTAGCATTCCAATACTAAATGCTATCTGAGTAAAGCCTGCATTGTTATCCTGGATAATACGCCATGGATATGTTTTACCTCTCCACCAGAAACCCATACCCTTATGGAATTCTACTTCCCATGTTGCATTTGGCATGACAATTTCAAACTGTGCTTTGCAGTAGTCATTTTCAGGATCTACTTCATAATAGTTCTTGACGTGTTTTACTTTTTCAATTTCATCGACGATTTGGTCAACTATTTCTTCATAATTCATTTGCTACCTCAAATGTATATTTAAATCATATATTTTATTTATTAAAGAAGCAATGTTTTTAAATTTATCAGAATGGACATATTCACCTTGAAACATTAATTTATTATAAGTTTCCATATCTCCATCATCTTTATACCATAATGCTTGTTTAATATCAGATTGAGGTATTTCAGACATAATTTTATAATGTATCATTTCATGAACTAATGTAGATACATATTCCTTCTTAGTTCTTTCATGATTATCAGCAATCTTTATATGACAATTATCAATTCCTTTTGGAGTTATATCATAATAGAACTCACCATAATTTACATCATTAGGTTCAAATTCAATAGGAATTTCTTTTAATTCATCATTAAAATACAGATGATTGCATTCTGCGAACATCATCTGTAGATTTAAATCTTTAGGCTGAACTATTTGTGCAGCTCTTCTTTTATCATTTGCTATTTTCATATCAATAAGAATCAAAATCACGCCAGGAACTAGTCATAAAATCTTTATATGATTTTGTATAAGTAGTTCCATTATAATCAACTTGGATTTGTCCTGAATTATGTGATATAAGTTTTACTTTTATAGGACAACATTTTCTAACTTCATCTATCTTTGTATAATAATACTCTCCATCAATTAAAGTAAAACCATATCTTGCATAATCTCTTGCATCACATTCAGGACATCTTACCATTTTAAACCTCTTTTAAAAATTCCTTTAAAAATGCATATATGTATCTCTGAGGTATATCTGTAATTGGTGTTCCATCCATTC
>Ga0209604_1002072_pt1 | contig 14988 bp, 14 predicted proteins | sample AD_UKC097_MetaG_FD_184405 | JGI IMG/M metagenome (GOLD analysis project Ga0209604, IMG submission 184405) | Active sludge microbial communities of municipal wastewater-treating anaerobic digesters from USA - AD_UKC097_MetaG (SPAdes) (version 2) | ecosystem: Engineered > Bioreactor > Anaerobic >... | reverse complement strand
CCGGCCGACCTCTACGAGGCGGCGCGGGTGGACGGCGCGTCCCGCTGGCAGGCGTTCAAGTCGATCACGCTCCCGTCGCTGAAGCCCGCGCTCGTCCCGGCGGTCATCCTCTCGGTCGTCTGGACGTTCAACATGTTCAACATCATCTACCTCGTGAGCGGGGGGCAGCCCGCCGGCTCGACCGAGATCCTCATCACGCAGTCGTACAAGTTCGCGTTCGAGAAGTACCAGTACGGCTACGCGGCGGCCTACTCCACGGTCATCTTCGCGATCCTGCTCGTCTACGGCGTCTTCCAGAACCGGATGACGAAGGCTACGGAGGCCATATGAGGCAGCGGTGCTGCAGGGCGCCCGGGGAAGGGCTGTGACATGGGCCTGCTGACGAGGAAGTCCCGCGCCGGCGCCGACGAGCCGCCCCACTTCCCGATGCACGTCCTCCTCGTCCTGGCCACGCTCTACGCGGTCTACCCGGTCCTCTGGGTCCTCTCGATCGCGTTCTCGGGAAAGCAGAGCCTCGCCATCGCCGAGGTCCCGCCCGACCCGACGTTCTGGGACCGCCTCAGGGCCGTGATCCCGTGGCCAGCCGAGATCTCCTTCTCGAACTTCACCTCGGTCTTCGCCGACCAGCCCTTCGCCACCTGGGTCCTCAACAGCGCGATCGTCTCGATCGCGACGACCGTCGTCGGCGTCTTCCTCGCGTGCACGGCGGCCTACGCGTTCTCCCGCTTCCGCTTCCCGGGGCGCCAGACGGGGATGATGTCGTTCCTCGTCTCGCAGATGTTCCCCGGGACGCTGATGCTCATCCCGCTCTACATCATCCTCGTGAAGTGGCTGAGCCTCGGGTCGACGCGGACGGGCCTCGTCCTCGCCTACTCGACGACGGCGATCCCCTTCTGCGTCTGGATGCTGAAGGGCTACTTCGACACGATCCCGCGCGATCTCGAGGAGGCCGCCCTCATCGACGGCGCCTCTTCCGCCACGATCTTCTGGCGGATCGTCCTGCCGCTCGCGAAGCCGGCCGTCGCCGTGACGGCGCTCTTCTCGTTCATGACCGGGTGGAACGAGTTCATCCTCGCCGCCACCCTGATCGACAAGGAGGCGATGTACACCGCCCCGGTCGGCCTGAAGTTCTTCGTCGGCGGCTTCTCCCAGCAGTGGGGGTACTTCGCCGCCGGCGCCATCGTCGTCTCCATCCCCGTCGTCGCCCTGTTCCTCTTCCTCCAGAAGTACCTCGTCTCCGGCCTGACGGCCGGCAGCGTCAAAGGCTGAATCCGCTCCAGAAAGGAAGGCTCGAAATGAAGAGATGGCTTTTCCCGACGTTCGTTCTGCTCGCCGTCGCCCTCGTGGCCGGCACCGCCTTCGCCCAGGAGGTCTCGTTCAAGGACCCGACGGGCGACGACAAGGGCCCGGGCGCCTACGTCTACCCGACCGACAAGGTCTACAAGGCCGGGTCGTTCGACCTCGTCGAATTCAAGATGAAGGCCTCGGGCGACAAGGCCACGTTCTCGGTCACGCTCGGCAGCGCCCTCGAGGACCCGTGGGGAATGGGTGGCGGCTTCGCGACCCAGATGGTCTTCGTCTTCATCGACACCGACGGCAAGGAGGGGAGCGGCTTCACGAAGGGTCTCCCCGGCCTGAACGTCGCGTTCGCGCCCGCCGACGCCTGGGACAAGTGCGTCATCCTCTCGCCGCAGCCCCAGAACCGGGTCGCGAGCGAGGTCGAGACGAAGGCCGGCTGGGCGAAGGCCGCCGTCCTCGTCCCGACGCGGACGCGGGGCGCCGGTCGGACCATCAGCGGCACCGTGAGCCTCAAGGAGCTCGGCGAAGGTGACCCCGCGACGTGGGGCTACCAGGTCGTCGTCCAGTCGAACGAGGGCTTCCCCGACAAGGCCGACCTCCTCACCCGGAAGGTGAACGAGTACGAGGGGCAGCACCGGTTCGGCGGCGGGACCGACGGCGACTGCGACCCGCACGTCATGGACATCCTCGCGGGCAAGGGGACCGGCGACGCCGCCGAGGTCGAGGAGCAGAAGAAGGCGCTCGCCTACGAGTGCGAGGCGGACGGGGCGCCCAAGAAGACGGCGACCCTTCCGATGGTCCGCAAGTAGGCGTCCCGTTCCGATTCGAGTGAAGGAGAGTAGAGACATGCGCACGACGAAGACTCTCGGGCTCGTGCTGCTCCTCGTGGCCGTCGCCGTCTCCGGCACGGCCTGGGCGCAGCAGGGCCCGCAGTTCACGATCAGCGGCACGACCTACACGAAGTGGCTCTGGGGCAACAGCCGGGACCAGGGGGCCCTCTACAACTTCAAGGACGCCCCCGGCGAAGGCTACGGCGACAACGGCCAGGGGACCGAGATCGAGCTCCTCCTGAACGCGAAGGTCTCGAAGGCCGTCGAGGTCAACGCCCGCATCCACAGCCGCTTCTACCAGAACTTCTGGACGAACATGGGCGGCTGGGGCCAGCCTTCGGAAGACTGCAGCGGCTCCGGAACGTCCGTCGGCTGCGGCGAGTTCGACCCGCGCTCGAACCAGTACATCAAGCTCCGCGGCGTCACCGTGACCCTGACGCCTGGCTACTCCTGGCTCGACTCCGCCACGATCGGCTCGAGCGACTGGGGGATGTTCGACCCGTACGTCGTCGGCCGCATCCGCTACATCGACCGCGACAACGTCCAGGGGCTCCTCTTCCAGGGCTCGGCGATGGACAAGGCCCTCACGTGGGATGCCGCGCGCATCTCCCTTCCGCGCCTCTGGGCCGGCCCCGAGTACAAGACCGGCAACTTCCACGTCGCCGACGGCGCGTACGTGGGCCAGTTCAAGTATTCCGGCGGCTCGACGTGGGACATCGGCGGCCTCGTGCAGTGGGTGAACGACATCGAGGTCGACTCCCGCGACATCAACTGGGACGACGGCAAGGACACGCGGATGCGGTTCCGCAACACCGTCTTCGGCGCGAAGGTCGGGATCCACCCGAACGCGACCGTCGACGCGAAGGCCGCGTTCTACTACTCGACCTACGAGTCGGCGAGCGACCTCGCCCCCGCGAGCTTCGGCATGAACGGCTACTCGCCGGTCCCTGCGGGCAAGCACGACGACTGGAGCGGCAAGCTGAACCTCGACTTCGCCGACCTCGGCGGCAGCGGCTTCGGCGTGAACGTCGAGGCGTTCCACATCGGCGCCGAGTACGCGTCGGCCATGGCGGCCCGGCGCGAGTCGGACGTCCTCCTCACCGAGGGGCACGACTCCACGTGGGCGCTCCCCGGCCCCGGCAACGCGACCTACGGCATCTGGGGCGGCAACCCGACCGTCATCGGGTACGGCGGCTGGGAGGGGAACGCCCAGCAGGTCGCGACGATCAACGTCGACAACCAGTTCACCGACTTCAACGAGCCGATGGCCGAGACCGCGATCGGCTGGCGGGGGATCACGGTCACCCCGACCTACCAGAGCGGCAACCTCGAGCTCGCCGGCGAGTACACCTACCTCACCTACGACACGAACTGGCAGGCCTGGGGCGACGACTCCCGGGCGATCACGAACTCGCCCTTCCCGGCGATGGACATGCAGGTCGGCATGGCGAGCTACCGCTCGGCCTACGCCCCCTTCCAGGACAAGACGACGCACATCGCGCTCCTCAAGGGCAAGTACGTCATCGAGACGGGGAAGGGGATCGACCTCTTCGGCAAGATCAAGCTCATCAGTGAGACCGACAAGCGGCTGAACGACGCGAAGTACCTCCCCTACCTCCCCGGGGACTGCGCGACGAGCGGCGACCTCGGCTGCGAGAACCAGAAGAACTTCTACTCGACCGGCAACTCCACCGCCGACTTCTTCAACAACCCCGGCGTCATCACCGGCGCGAACGGGCAGGTCGGCTACCAGTGGAAGCCGTTCAACGACGTCTCCGACGACGACCGGGACCTGAGCTACGTGATGATCCAGGCCGGTGCGGGCTACCAGTGGACGCGCGACCTCTACGGCTCCCTCGAGTACATCTACTACGACGCGGACCTCGAGGACGGCAACACCGCCTTCCAGGCCTACAACATGATGGAGATGGCCTCGGGCAAGCACCAGAAGAACCAGCTCATCGCGAAGTTCCGCTACACGCTGGGCGGCCTCTCGGAGTGCGGCCTCGTCTACGAGTACAACTTCGGGACGTTCAAGCCGGACTACGGCGACGGCTTCGTCCCGACGACGGCGAGCGAGGAGACCGCGAGTAGTGTCCACGTCCCGGTCGGCTCCCTCGGGTTCTTCAACCGCTACGGCGGCTGGAACACGATGGAGAAGCGCGAGTTCGACCAGCAGCGCCTCAAGGCCTACCTGAAAATCCTCTTCTAGGCCTCCCTCCCGGAGGGGCGGAAGGGCCCGGCGGCTTCGGCCGCCGGGCCCTTTTTCCTGCGCCGGGTCCCGCCGCCTGCGGCAAGATCCCGGCATGACCTCCCGCCCGCCGTGCCTCCTCCGGGGCGCCGCCGTGCTCGCCGCGCTCCTCCCTCTCTTCTCCCCGCGAACGGCCGCCGGCGCGGCCGAGGCCGCGCTCTTCGTCGTGACCGACCCCGAGAAGGACGACCACGGCGACGGGCACCTCACCTACCCGGTGCGGAGCCGGAATGACATGCTCCCCGGCCACCTCGACCTCGTCTCCTTCGCCGCCCGGCGCGAGGGGGACGGGACGATGTTCGAGGTGACGTTCGCCCGCCCCGTCGTGAAGACGGAGAGGGTGCCCCTGGACGGAGGCGGGACGCTCATGACCGACGTCATGCGCCTCGGCTTCTACACGTTCAACGTCGACGTCTACGTCGACACCGACCGGGTCCCCGGCTCGGGCAACACCGAGACGCTCCCGGGGCGGAACGCCGAGGTCGACCCGGCCGGCGCCTGGGAGAAAGCGATCTGCCTCACGCCGCTCCCCGGACCCGCCGAGACCCTCCTCCGGCGGAGCCTCACGCAGCGGGTCCGGAAGGAGAACGCCTCCGGGCCGGCCCGGCCGCGCGACGCCCGCGACGCCGAAAAGGCCGAGATCCGCGACGAGGTGACGCGGATGCTCGCCGAGTCGGTCTTTTTCCCGTCCCGGGTCGAGGTCCGCGGGCGGCGCGTCCGCTTCTTCGTTCCCGACCACTTCCTCGGCGGCCCCCCGAGCGCCGGCTGGGGCTATGTCGTCGCCGTCTCCGGGGCCGACGTCGCCGGCCGCTACGACCTCGGCAAGCTGGCCGGCCTGAAGCGCGACGACGGCGACGAGCCGCTCTTCATCATGCGCGCCGGGGCCGGGCGCTCCTCCGACGCGTTCGGCGGGGCGGACGAGGACGACCGGAAACCCTGCCCGCTCGTCGACATCCTCGTCCCTCCGGGGACGACGCAGGCGAAGGTCCTCGGGGACTTCGATCCGCGGGAGGGGCGGCGCGTGAGGCTCCCGGCGGTCGTCCCCTCCGCGCTCGCGCGCGTCGCCGCGAGGTAGCGGCGCCGGCCGGCCGTGCCGCGTCAGGCCCGGGCGAGCCGGCTCCGCCTCCTGCCGTAGAGGAAGTAGATCGCGAGGCCGGCGGCGAGCCAGAGGACGAAGCGCTCCCAGGTGAGAGCGGGGAGCTTCACCATCAGCGCGACGCACATCGCGATCCCGAGGAGCGGGACGAGCGGCACAAACGGCACCCGGAACTTCCGGGGCCGGTCGGGCTCGCGGTAGCGCAGGACGAGGATCCCGATGCAGACGAGCGCGAACGCGAAGAGCGTCCCGATGTTCGTCAGCTGGATGATCTCGTCGATGTTCGCGACCGCCGAGAACGTCGCGACGAAGACGCCCGTCAGGATCGTCCCCACGTGGGGCGTCCGGTACTTCGGGTGGACCTTCCCGAACCACGGGCCCAGCAGCCCGTCGCGCGACATCGCCATCAGGATGCGGGGCTGGCCGAGCTGGAAGACGAGGAGGACGGCCGTCATCGAGAAGACGGCGCCAGCCGCGAGGAGCCCGGCCGCCCAGTCCTGCTTCACGAAGGCGAGCGCCGCCGCGAGCGGGTCGGCGACGCCCACGAGCTTCTGGTACGGGATCATCCCGGAGAGGACGAGGGCCGCCGCGACGTAGAGGAGCGTGCAGACGAGGAGCGACCCGAGGATGCCGCGTGGCATGTCGCGCCCGGGGTCCTTGCACTCCTCCGCCGCCGTCGAGATCGCGTCGAAGCCGATGTAGGCGAAGAACATCAGGGAAGCCCCGACCCAGACCCCCGAGAAGCCCCCCGGGAAGAACGGCGTCCAGTTCGCCGGCTTCACGTAGAACGCGCCGACCGCGACGAAGAAGAGGAGCGTCGCGACCTTCAGGAAGACGATGAAGTCGTTCACGCGCGCCGATTCCTTGATCCCGCGGACGAGGAGGATCGTGATCGCCGCCGTGATGAGCGCCGCGAGGAGGTTGAAGACGATCGGCACACCGAACAGCTCGGGGTGGTGGAGGTGCGCCTGGTACGCGACCGCCTGCTCGGGCGAGAGCGCTCCGACGCCGCCCGCGGCCGCGGCCTTCGCCGCGAGGAGCGTCGAACGGTAGTCCGTCGCGAGGAACGCGGGGAACTCCAGGCCGAAGCCGAGGAGGAGCTGCCGGAAGTAGGCCGCCCACGAGATCGCCACCGCGATGTTCCCGACGGCGTACTCGAGGATCAGGTCCCACCCGATGATCCAGGCCACGAGCTCGCCGAGCGTCGCGTAGCTGTAGGTGTAGGCCGACCCCGCGACCGGGACGAGGCTCGCGAACTCCGCGTAGCAGAGGCCGCAGAACCCGCAGGCGAGCGCCGTCAGGAGGATCGAGACGACGATGCCGGGGCCCGCCGGGGGGAGCGTGCCGCCCCCCGAGGTCGCCGTCCCGAGCGTCGCGAAGATGCCGGCGCCGATGATCGCCCCGATCCCGAGGGCCACGAGGTCGACGGCGGTCAGCTCGCGCTTCAGCCCCTTCCCGGTGTCGGCCCCCTCGGCGACGAGCTGGTCGATCGGCTTCGTACGGAAGAGGTTCATGCGCGGCTCCTCGTCGGTTCGCGTTCGGCGCGGCGTCAGGGGGCGAGTCGGGGGAGGATCTCCTGGAGCGTCCGGATCGTCTCGTACCCGTCGCCGGCGACGCCGGCCCGGTCGAGCAGGAGGGCCGGAAGGCCGGCGGAGCGCGCTCCCTCGTAGTCCTCCGACGGCGAGTCGCCCACATGGAGCGCCTCGTGGGGCGCGACGCCGGCGGCGTCGAGCGCCCGCTCGAAGATCGCGCGGGCCGGCTTGCTCGCGCCGACGAGGGCCGAGACGACGACCTCGTCGAAGAAGCGGGTCAGGTCGAGCCGGTCGAGGAGGGCGGGGAGCGTCGAGTCCCAGTTGCTGACGACGACGAGCTTCAGCCCCCTCTCGCGAAGGGCCGCGAGCACCTCCAGCACCTCCGGGTAGAGGACCCAGCTCTCCTGCCGGGCGAAGTGGACGATCAGGTCGTCGAGGAGTCCCTCGGGGAGAAGGCCGCCGCCGAGCCGACCCCAGACGTCCTGCACGAAGTCCTGCCAGAACGCCCGCTCTCCTCCGCCCCCGCCCCAGCGCTCCTCCCCCCGCGCCTGACGGGCGGCCACGTGCCCCCACGTCGCCCGCAGGGCGTCGTGCACGGCGCTGTCGTCGGCCGACAGGCCCCACCTCCGGAACGCGTCGCCGTAGACCGCCTCCACCGGCGGGTCGGCCGCGAGGAGCGTGTTCCCGGCGTCGAGGAAGACCGCCTTCGTCCGCTTCAGGGCATCACCTGCCCGCCGTCGATGACGATCGACTGGCCCGTCACGTTCCGGGCGTCCTCCGAGGCGAGCCAGGCGACGAGGCCGGCGACCTCGCCGGGGACGAGCACCTCGCCGAGAGGAGCCATTTTTCCAGCCGCGGCGAAGGCCGCCTCCTCGTCGAGGCCCACCTCCCGGCCGAACCCCCGGATCCGCGACCGTCCCATCTCCGTGTCGACCCAGCCCGGGCAGATCGCGTTGACCGTCACCTTCCGCGGCGCCAGCTCCAGGGCGAGGGAGCGAGTGAGGCCGATGACGGCGTGCTTCGCGGCGCAGTAGCCCGCCTGGCCGGGCGCGCCGAAGCGCCCCAGGACCGATGACAGGTTCACGATCCGCGCTCCGGCCGCGAGGAACGGGAGCGCGGCGCGCAAGACGCGCCACGTGCCCGCCACATTCACGTCCCACGACCGCTCGAAGGCCCGGTCGGACCTCTCGTCGCCGGAGAGTGGCGTCGGCGACGTGTAGCCGGCGTTGTTGACGACGAGGTCGAGGCGACGCTCCGGCCGGGCCGCCCTCTCCACGCCCGTCGCGACAGAGGCCGCATCGGTCACGTCGAGGAGGACCGGGACCGCCGAACCGCCGGCCGCCGCGATCTCGGCGACGAGCGCGGCGCCGTCGGCCTCGGAGCGGACGCCGCAGGCGACGGTCGCCCCTTCCGCCGCGAGGCGGAGGGCGATCGCCCGCCCGATGCCGCGCGAAGCCCCCGTCACGAGAGCCTTCTTCCCCGTCAGCCGTCCCGGTGTCTCGGGCATGGAACCTCCTGATTCGGCGGGCATTCTAGAACTCCGCCGACGTTAAGATCCGGACCGATGAAGGTCCGGATCCTCTTCTTCGCGTCCCTCCGGGACGAGCTGGGCGAGTCCCGTACCGTCGAAGTCGCCGAGGCCCTTCCCGGCGAGACGACCGTCGCCGCGCTCCGGGAGGCCGTCTCGGCCCTCACCCCCGCCGCCGCCCGGCTCGGGCGCCGCCTTCTCGTCGCCGTGAACGAGCGCTACGCCGCCGACGCCGACGCGGTCCGCCCCGGGGACACCGTCGCGTTTCTCCCTCCGCTTGCCGGAGGCTGAGCGTGCCCCGCCTCGTCCGCGTCCCGCTCGAGCCGGGCGCCCTCCTCGAAGCCGCCCGTCGCGACGGCGACGGCGGCCTCGCCCTCTTCGTCGGCGTCGTCCGGAACGTGAACGACGGGCGTGCCGTTTCCGAGATGGAGTACGAGGCCTACGAGCCGATGGCCGAGGCCGAGATGGAACGGATCGAGACCGACCTGGCCGGGCGCTTTCCCGCCGTCCGCCTCCTCCTCCGGCATCGGATCGGGCGGCTCCGGGTCGGGGAGGTGGCCGTCGTCGTCGCCGCGGCTGCGCCGCACCGCGAAGAGGCCTTCGCCGCCTGCCGGGCCGGCATCGAGGAGATCAAGGCGCGAGTCCCGGTCTGGAAGCGGGAATGGGGGCCGGACGGAAGCGCCTGGGTCGACCCGATTGAGCTCCCTCGCCGATCGGAAAGTTGTTGAAAAGTCAATCACTTTCTGGTAAACGGGCGTTTCAGGGGAACGCTCCCCGGATTTCGTCCGTGTAACCGGCGGTGGGCCTTTTTCTCGGCCGCCGGGAAACCAATCGGGAGGTTGAGATGTTCGTTGCCCTCCGGCGGGTACACGTCGCCGCCAGCGACTTTCCGCGGTCTCGCCGTTTCTACGGCGAAACGCTCGGCCTTCCGGAGGTCGGGGGCTTCGAGAGCGACTGGGTCGAGTTCGGCCTCGGGCCGGTCCTGGTCAAGGTCACTCCGCTCCGCGCCGGCGAGGTTTCGGCCCGCAACCAGGTGGCCCTGATCCTCTCGACGGGCGATCTCGAAGCCTGCCTGACGACGCTCAAGGAGCGCGGCGTCACGGTGACGCGGGGCCCACTCGAGGAGTTCACCGGGCGCTCGGCCGAGATCCTCGACCCCGACGGCTATCGGATCGTCGTCTTCCAGGCCTCCGACCTCCACCCCGACGAGGAGTGGGTCCCGATGTCGGAGGTCGACGAGAAGGTGAAGGAGAAGCTGGCGGCCTGGAGGGCCAAGGAGAAGGCGAAGGCCGCCGCCGTGCCGAAGAAGCCCGCCCCGCCCGCCGCCAGGGCGACTCCGAAGAAGCCCGCGCCGAAGAAGGCGAAGAAGAAGTAGCCCTCGCGCCCCTCGAGGCGGCCCCGAGCGCCCCGCACCCCGCGGGGCGCTGGTATTCTGGCCGGTCATGAGCACCGCCCTCATCGACTACTGCAAGTCCGAGATCGAGGCCCTGAAGGAGGCCCGCACCTTCAAGAAGGAGCGCGTCCTCGAAGGGCCCACCGGGGCCCGCGTCCGCGTCGACGGCCGCGACGTCCTGATGCTCACCTCCAACAACTACCTCGGCTTCGCGAACCACCCGCGGATCGTCGAGGCCGCCCGCAAGGCCCTCGAGCGCTGGGGGAACGGCCTCGGCTCCGTCCGTTTCATCTGCGGCACGCAGGAGCTCCACAAGGAGCTCGAGCGGACGATCTCCGCCTTCTTCGGCACCGAGGACACGATCCTCTACATGTCGTGCTGGAACGCGAACGAGGGGCTCTTCCAGCCCCTCCTGGGCGAGGAGGACGCCATCCTGACGGACGGCCTCAACCACGCATCCATCATCGACGGCATCCGCCTCTGCAAGGCGAAGCGCTACGTCCTTCCGCACGGCGATCTGGCGGCGTCGGAGAAGGCGCTCCGAGAGTCGCAGGCCCAGCGCCGGCGCCTCTACATGACCGACGGCGTCTTCTCGATGGAGGGCGAGATCGGGCCGATCCCCGAGCTCGTCGAGCTCTGCGCGAAGTACGACACCCTCCTTGTCGTCGACGACTCCCACGCCACCGGCGTCATCGGCGCCACGGGCCGCGGCTCGGCGGAAGAGACCGGCGTCCACGGCAAGGTCGCCGTCTACACCTCGACGCTCGGCAAGGCGATGGGCTCGGCCGCCGGCGGCTTCACAACCGGCCCGGCGCCCCTCGTCGAGCTCCTCCGCCAGCGTTCGCGGACGACCCTCTTCTCGAACGCTCTCCCGCCGGCCGTCACCGCGTCCTCGCTCGAGGCGTTCCGGATGCTCCTCGAGGACCCGGCCCCCGTGCAGCGTCTCCGCGCGAACGCGGCGCACTTCCGGACGAAGATGACCGAGGCGGGCTTCAACATCCCGAAGGGCGTCCACCCGATCGTCCCCGTCATCGTCGGCGACACGGCGAAGGCCCTCGCGATGTCGGCCGCCCTCTTCGAGAAGGGCGTCTACGTCTCCGGCTTCGGCTTCCCCGTCGTCCCGCAGGGGCACGCCCGCCTGCGCTGCCAGATCTCGGCCGTCCACTCCACCGCCGACCTCGACGAGGCCGTCACCGCCTTCGTCGCCGTCGGCAAGGAGTTCGGCGTCCTCTGACGACCTCTGCGGGGGGACCACCGGGCCGGTTCCCCCGCACGCCCTCCGCGCCGACGCCCCTCGCTCCGGTGCCACCTCGCTCCGGTGCCAGGCGTGAAATCGTGTATTGTTTTCAACAATACACGATTTCACGCCTGGCACCAATCCCCGGGGATCAGCCGGCGAGGCCGGGAATCGTCGCGAACGGCTCTTCGCCGGGGGCGCGGCGGGCGGCGTAGGGCTTCCGTGCGAGGAGCCAGGCGGCGGCGAGCGCCGCGGCGGCGACGAGGATCCCCGCCTCCCCGACCCACATCGACGTCCCCTTCGTCGTCGTGTCGAACGTCCCCTGGATCACCGCGTTCCAGACCGCGTGGAGGACGACCGCCGGCCAGACGCTCCCGGTCGTCAGGCGCATCCAGCCCATCACGAACCCGATCCCGACGACCGTGAGGACGAAGACGACCGCCGAGAGCGCCCGGCTCGGCCCCGCCGCGTACTGCCCGCTCACGACGAGCGGAAGGTGCCAGACGGCCCAGACGACACCGCTCAGGAGGACCGGCCGCGGCACCTCGGCCTCGACGAGCCGCGTCAGGAGGTAGCCGCGCCAGCCGATCTCCTCCCCGACCGCCGAGAGGAAGGAGAGGAGCGAGACGAGCGTCATCGAGAGGGCGAAGAGGATCCCGAACCGGGCCGCCGGCGGGAACGACGAAAGGCCCACCTCCGCGAGCGCCGGGATCTCGAACGGGGCGAGGCCCGTCGCCCAAGCGGCGCCGTAAGCGACGAAGCCAACGATCGGCGGAAGGAGCCACGCGAGGCCGATCGCCTTCCAGGCCGTGGCACCGCCGATCCGGAACGAGACGTCGCGGAAGCCCTCGCGGAAGACGAGCCGCGCGACGAGCGAGGCGATCCCCGGCGTCCACATCAGGCCGTAGACGAGCCACGGGCTCTCCCCGATCGGCTTCCCCGACCGGAGGATCAGCCCCTGGAAGACGCCGCTCCCGAGCGCGGCGAGCGCGAAGAAGACGAGGAGCCCCTTCCGAGCCTGATCGGCGCGGGACGGATCGGGCGGCACGGGGACGGACGTCTCGGGCGAATCCACTTCCGGGTTCTCGCTCACCCGGCGAGTCTCCCACGACGCGGGACGCCCGGACATCGACCTCACGCGAGGACGGACCGTCCGGCACGTCGCGTGCTAGAACCTTCCGGACAGGAGACGCCGATGCGAAGGACCTTCGTCCCGCTTCCGGGGCGCTCCGCCGGGCGCCGCGGCATTCTCCTCCTCGCGCTGCTCCTCTCGACCTCCGCCGCGCACGCCCGTCCACAGGCCGCGGAGAAAGCCCCACCTCGCATCCGCGCCTCGGTCGACGTGACGGTCCTCGACCTCGACTTCGTCGCGACGAAGGACGGCCGCCCCGTCCACGACCTCCGGCGGGACGAGCTGGTCGTGAAGGTCGGAGGGCGCGTCCTCCCGGTCGACCACTTCGCCCGCGTGGAGGCCTCACGGATCTCCGCACCGTCCGCCGCCGCCGCGGAGACCCCGCCGCCGGGACGAGCGCCCGAGGCGGGCACGGTCGTCCCGCGCCAGCTCCTCGTCTACTTCGACGACGCGCGGCTTCAGCCGTGGCAGCGCCGGCCGGTCATCGACGGGCTCGAGGGCCTCCTCGCGCGCCTCGGCCCCGCCGACGAGGCCTCGATCGTCTCCTACAACGGCGGGATGCTCGTGCTCGCGCCGTTCACGAACGACCGCGCCCGGCTCGCGGACGGCCTCGCCCGCCTTCGCGATCTCGTCCCACGCGGCTTCCACCGGGCGCACCTCTTCCGGAACGCCGCCGCGGCCATGGAAACGGAAGACCGGATCCAGAGGAACTCTTCCGGCAGGAGCCGGCCGACGAGCCTGAAGGACTCCATCCTCCGCACCTGGGTCGAGGAGGAGCGGACGCGGACGCGCGCCGGCCTCGCGGAGCTCCGGCGCACCGTGTCGGCCCTCGCCGCTCGCCCCGGGAAGCGACGGATGGTCCTCGTGACGACGGGCTGGGAGAGGATGCCGGGCCAGACCCTCGCCCAGCTCGGCTTCGGCCGCGACACCTGGCGCCAGTTCGACACCTCGACCTGGAAGGAGACGGAGGCGATCCTGCGCGCCGCGAACCGCTCCGGCGTGACGATCGACGTCGTCGACGCCAAGGGCTTCGAGAGCGAGCTCGACATCGAGCTCTCCGAGATGCGGGAAGTCGGCAAGTGGATCGCGCGCCTCAACACGCGGGACGGGATGGCGACCATCGCCGAGACGACCGGCGGGGCCTTCGTGGAGAACGTGAGCTTCTACGAGCGCGCCCTCGGCGAGATCTGGCGGGAATCGAGCGACTACTACTCCGTCGGCGTCACCCTGCCCGAGGCGCTTCCGGCCGGAAAGGTCCTGAAGGTCCACCTCTCCTGCTCCCGGCCCGGCGTCACGCTGAAGACCCGCTCGAGCGTCGGCGCCCGGAGCGCCGCGGAAGAGGCCCGGGACCTCGCCGAGTCCGCCCTCCTTGCCCCGCCGCCGCCCTCCGCGTTCGCGATCCGCCTCGAGCTCGGCGCTCCCCGCCCCGACGGCGTCTTCTCCCGGCGTCGGGTCACCCCGTGGCGCCTCTTCGTCTCGGGCGGCGACCTGACGTTCTCCCCCGACGGCGACCGCAGGACGGCCGTCGTGGAGGTCGCCTTCGCCGCCATCGACGAGTCCGGGGGACGGTCCGAAGTCGCGCCCGAGAGGTTCGACGTGTCCGTCCCGGCCGCGCGGCTTGCCGAGACGGCCGGCCGCGACCTGCCCCTCTCCGGCCTCCTCCGCACCCGTACCGGGCGCCACCGCATCGTCGCCACCGTCCGTGACGTCGCCTCCGGCCGCACCGCCGTCGCCACCGCCCCGCTCGTCGACGACTAGCCCCAGGCTCGGTGCCAGGCGTGAAATCGTGTATTAACGGAGAACGTCCCGACTGCAGCCGCGATCGGCGATCATCCTTCCGCGATCGCGGCCGCGAGCGTCTCCGCGTCGAGGAGGTCCTTCGGCCGACCGGTCGCCCGCTTGTTGCGGACGAGCTCTCTCCGCCCCAGGACGCCGACAGTCACCCCCTCGATCGGGACCTCGACCCGTCCGGCCCAGGCCTCCTCAAAACCGACTCCGGAGATGCTCGTCAGGAGATCGATCCGGACGGGCACGACCCCGATCTGGAAGACAGTACCCGGGCTCGAGAGGTCGTCCGCCGTCAGGTCGAACAGCGAGGCGCCGAACTCACGGAGCGCCGCGAGGACCCGTCGCGCGTTCTCGGGCGTCGCGCGAACCCAGATGTCCAGGTCGCCGGTCGCCCGCGGAACGCCGTGCGCCGCGAGGGCATGCGCCCCCACGACGAGGTATTCAGCCCCCGCCGCGTCGAGTGCGGACAACATCTCGACGAAGTCGCGCTCCATCGATCCGTTCTCCCTTGAAGGCCCAGGCGTTCCGGGTGAGACGCTCGACGAGAGCGATCCGCTCCGACGGCGTCATCGCCGCCACGACGGGATCGGGCATCCCGCCCTCCTCCGCGAGGGCGATCCGCTTCACGGGCCAGGACGACCTCTCCGCGCGACCGCTCACGAAGACGATTCTATTCCCCGGTGGCGTGAGCGCCCATCCGCACGAAGGCCGCGGCTTGCGCCGCGGCCTTCGACCGGAACATGGAAAACCGGGGCTACATGACCGCCGTCGGCGGGGCCGGCTCGTCGGCCGCGCCCGCCTTGCCGAGCGGCACGTAGATCAGGTACGCCGCGAGGAGGGCGACGACCGGGATCGCGAGCCAGGGGGCGATCCCCGAGAACACCTCGAGCTGCGGGAATTTG
>Ga0209604_1002062_pt1 | contig 15018 bp, 10 predicted proteins | sample AD_UKC097_MetaG_FD_184405 | JGI IMG/M metagenome (GOLD analysis project Ga0209604, IMG submission 184405) | Active sludge microbial communities of municipal wastewater-treating anaerobic digesters from USA - AD_UKC097_MetaG (SPAdes) (version 2) | ecosystem: Engineered > Bioreactor > Anaerobic >... | reverse complement strand
AAGAGAATAAGTCGCTGGTTTTGGAAATCGGCAGCGGCATTTCACCGGTTTTCACATCCTGGGATCAGATCGTGTATTCCGATTTATCCGCGTCCGCCCTGGAAACGCTGAAAAGGACTCATGGCAAGGGGCGGTATGTGGTTGCGGATGCCATGAATTTGCCCTTTGAAGATGAATCTTTTTCTCATGTGATCGCGTCGGAAGTTCTGGAGCATCTGGAAAACGATCGTCTGGCGCTTCAGGAAATCGCCAGAGTGACCAGGCAGGGCGGGACATTCATTGTAACCTTTCCTCATCGTCATTTTTATTTTGCCCACGATGACCGGTACGTTCATCATTACCGGCGCTATGAGCTGTCTGAAATGACGGCCCTCCTGGAGGAGGCTGGTTTTTTTCCGGTTTCGGTCCGTAAGGTTCTCGGCCCGCTGGAGAAGCTGACCATGCTGCTGGTAACCGGGTGCGCTTCAGCCGCGCGGAAACTCGGCCGGAGTTCCTTTGAAGAAAAAACAGATGCCTCTCTTCCCGATTTTCTTATCGGCCTTTTTAAGTGGGCCAATCGGTTTTATGCCATCTGGGCGCGCCTGGATGCGATAATTCTTCCTGTTTCTCTGTCCACGGTTTTGCTGATCAAGGCAAGGAAAAGATAAGAAAAGACCAAGGGAGCTGCTCACAACCGGCAGCTGATCGTTTGCCGGGGTGATCAAGGCAAAGTTTGGAGCATTTTCAGACATGGTTCATAGAAATGCTGACCGAGCCGCCCCGTCCGAAGATGTCATGCAGGTGAACATACCCTTTGAGCTTTTGTCGTTCATTGACAACGGCCAAGCAGGTAATTTCAATCTTTTGCATAAATTCAACGGTTTGGGCAAGTGAAGCTTTTTCGTCAATGGTTTTTGGATTGTGGGTCATCACTTCGTCGACCGTCAGACCGTGAAAAGACAGTCCCCGGGTAACCATACGCCGGACGTCACCATCGGTCAGAATGCCAAGCAACTTGTTTTTCTTATCGGTGATCAAAACAAATCCGACATTTAGCCGGTCGATTTCCGCGATGGCCTGTAGAGCAGGCGTTGTGGTAAAGGCGTGCGGAATTCTTTCTCCGGTAATCATGGCGTCGCGGACGGTTGCCCGAAGCCTTGCTCCCAAACTGCCGCCGGGATGAAATTTGTAAAAATCCTTTTCCCGGAATTTTCGTTTGTCGATGAGCGCAATGGCCAGAGCGTCTCCCATAGCCAGAGCGGCGGTGGAGCTGGAGGTTGGCGCCAGACCGAAAGGACAGGCTTCCTTTGCCACGGACACGTCAATCACGATGTCGCTGCTTTGGGCCAGAGATGAATTCAGTGCGCCGGTAAAGGCGACAATAGGGGCTCCGATGGCTTTGACCGAACTGATAATCGGAATTAATTCACGGGTTTCGCCGCTGTTCGAGATTGCCAGTAAAATATCTTCCTTAGTCACAATGCCTAAATCACCGTGGATACCTTCCACCGGATGCAAAAACAGCGCCTGCGTTCCCGTACTGGTCATTGTGGCGACGATTTTCCGGCCGATCAGACCGGATTTGCCGATACCGGTGATAATGACCCGTCCCTTGCATTGATAAATCAAATTGACGGCGCGGGTAAAGTTCCTGTCGATTTTATCCACAAGGCGTAAAATGCTCTGGGCTTCGATTTTTAAAACATCTTTTGCGCGTTCTATGGCTGATTGTTGATGGCTCATACGGTATCCTGCTTTTCGTCAAGGATTTGATTTTTTTCACGGCGGCAAAGCACTAGCAAAAAAAACCTGGCAAAACAAGAATCAATTTCTGCTGATGTTCTTTTCTCGCCACCAGCAGATTTGATGGAAGACGAAAATTCCCGCCAATACGCCCAGGCTGTTGGCGGCAATGTCTAAAAAGGAAAATGAACGGCCGGGAATGAATAACTGGCCGATTTCCAGCAATACCCCCAAGATGATCAGCGAAAAAGAGAAAAACAAAGCGGTGCGTCGAACGGAAAAGGACAGCATGGCCAGCGTCGACAGCCAGGCATAAGCGGTCAAATGATAGGCTTTGTCTGCATTCCAGAAATCGACCGGAAGTTCAACCTGCGGCAAAAGCGAAACATAAATGACGGCGCCCACCGATAAGCACCAGATGATCAAGAAATGTAAAACCATTTACCTTGCGGTTCTCCGGCGATGACGAAACGAAGAGGTGTGCCTGTCCTTCACGTTTTGTAATGCTTCAACGGGCGGATGCATCGGAGATATTGCCCTCTTTGATCAGCATCGTCGCCGGATCCAAAAGCAGGGTTTCCTGTTTTGCCGTTGGCGACTGGCCTTTGAGGGCCTTGAGATAGACTTCCGGTCCTTGCGAAACTAATTGCACCAGAACATCAAATAAATCAGCGACATGAAGAAAAGAAAGAGGAAGGCCGTCTTCTTTGGGCGGCTCATGGCGGTGGGTATGGACGGTAAACCAGATACGCATGGCGTACTTTGCGGCCAGTTCTTTTAATTCCAGAAGCAGACCGCGGCCGGATTCGTCAAATTTCAATCCGTCGATAATCACGGCGTCGGGCTTGAAAATATTCTGTTCCATTAAATCGGACAGACGTTCCTCCAGCTTCGGTGCGCTGAATCCCTCCACCCGGAAGGTCATAATGAACCGGTAATTCAGGATTTTTTCCCAGTATTCCATAATGTCGGCTGTGTCGTACTTTGATGCCATGTCGTTGAACAATTCGCGGTACCACAAATCCACTTTGCTGACCGCGTCATTGAGACTGACGTGCAGAACAGGTTTTTCATGCATCATCGCATGTAGCGCCATCTGAACCAGAAGGGCGGTCTTGCCGACACCGGCGTGCGCCAGAATTGCTCCCAGACTGCCTTTAGGCAGAATATAGTCATTTTCATATCCCAGATTCAATAGCGGATTGCGCTCAATCATTTCTTTTCTAATCATGATCATATCCTCGTAAGTTAAATGGATAACATTGTCTTTCTGTCGTAACGCTCTGCCAACCGCCATTACCTATCGCCCATTGCCGCCTCTGCTTTTTAAGCCGCCGTCTTTTTGTTCTGTGCCGCCTCCAGGGCGATTTTTTCCGCGATCGACTGCGGAACCTGGCGGTAAAGGGCGAATTCCATGGTGAATTGCGCCTTTCCCTGAGTGGCTGAACGCAGGATGGTTGAAAATCCGAACATTTCTCCCAGTGGAACCTGGGATTCAATGACGCACATGACCCCTTCGTCCTGTGAGCCGATGATCATTCCACGGCGCTGGTTGAGAAGTCCCATGACAGCCCCCTGAAACTCGGTTGGTGTTTCAACAACCACTTTCATAATCGGTTCATGAACAACCGGTTTGGCGCGAAGATAAGCTTCCCGGAAGGCACCACGGGCGGCCGCCTGGAAAGCCATGTCTGAGGAATCTACCGGATGAGATGCGCCGTCATTGATCACAACTTTCACACCGGTGATCGGGAATTCCAGCTTAGGCCCTTTGGCCATGCTTTGTTTAAATCCTTTTTCGCAGGCGGGAATAAACTGTGTGGGAATGGAACCGCCGAAGATTTTGTTTTCAAAGATAAATTCTGCGTCGGTGACCGGTTCAAGATATCCGGCTACGCGCCCGAACTGTCCCGATCCACCGGTCTGCTTTTTATGAGTATAGTTGAAATCCGCCCGCTGTGTGATGGTTTCGCGATAGGCCACACGCGGATGTCCGGTGGTGACTTCGGCGTTATACTCACGCTTCATTCTTTCCACGTAAATATCCAGGTGCAGCTCGCCCATGCCTTCGATAATGGTTTCATTGGTTTCCTGGTCAACATAGGTTTTGAATGTGGGATCTTCCTTGGAGAAACGGTTCAGTGCCTTAGACATGGCCATCTGCGACTTGTTGTCTTTGGGGACGATGGCCAGAGAGATTACCGGTTTGGGCACGTACATGGACGTCATGGTCATGTTGATGCCCGGCGAAACAAACGTGTCACCGGATGAACACTCAATGCCGAACAGAGCGCCGATATACCCGGCGCGCAGCGCATCGACATCCTCCATCTGATCGGCGTGCATCCGCACGACGCGGCCCACCTTTACTTTTTTTCCATTGCGGACATTGACAATGGTGGAGCCCTTTTCCAGGGTTCCTTCATAGACGCGGATATAGGTCAACTGACCGTACTGGCCGTCTTCCAGCTTAAAGGCCAGTGCGATAATCGGCTTATCCGGATCGCTGTTCAACCGAACCGGCTCTTCATGATTGTCCATGTCCAAAGCAATGTTTTCCACTTCGGAGGGAGCGGGCAGAAGATAGGTTACACCGTCCAGCAGAGGCTGGATGGCCTTGTTTTTATATGCGGAACCCATATAAACCGGTGTAAGTTCTCTTTTGAGCGTTCCTCTGCGAATAGCTTCGTAAAGCATTTCCGCAGGAATTTCTTTTTCCTCCAGAATGGTTTCCGTTAGTTCATCGGAAAACAGGGAGGCGGTGTCAACGAGTTCGTCCCTTTTGGCTTTGGCCTCCGGCAGAAGCCATTCCGGGATCTCCTCAATACGGATGTTCTCCCCATTGTCGCCATCAAAATACATGGCTTTCATGGTTACCAGATCCACCACGCCCTGCAGGTCTGTTTCCAGTCCGATGGGAATCTGCATGGCGACGGCGTTGTGCCCAAGCTTGGAACGAAGCTGCGCGATTACCCGGAAGGGATTGGCGCCGCTGCGGTCGCACTTGTTGATAAAGGCGATGCAAGGAACCTTGTAACGCTTCATCTGGTGATCCACGGTGATGGACTGCGACTGAACGCCTCCGACGGAGCATAAAACCAGGATGGCGCCGTCCAGGACACGCAGGGACCGTTCCACTTCAATGGTGAAATCAACGTGGCCGGGCGTGTCGATAATGTTGATTTCGTGACCTTTCCACTGGCAGTATGTGGCCGCGGAAGCAATAGTGATGCCTCTTTCTTTTTCCAGATCCATAGAATCCATGGTGGCGCCCACGCCGTCCTTTCCTTTGACGTCGTGGATGGCGTGAATTCTTTTTGTGTAAAAAAGAATGCGTTCGCTTAAGGTGGTTTTGCCGGAATCGATATGAGCGCTGATTCCAATGTTGCGTATTTTTTGATCTTCGAACTTCATGAAAATATCCTCTCTTATAAACATCAATCACAATAAGGCTTTGGACTGTTGCGATAAAAAAAGCCCCCGCATTTGGAAGAGTTTCCGCCAGATGGGGAGCCACCGAATCAAGCCTTAGAAACAAGAACGGGCCATCTATCTCTTGAGAGAAATTTTGTCAAGAAAATGTTTTGCCGACAGGTAATAATTTCCTTACAGCTTGTTCCGGATATCATTCTCATCGGGTGCCTGATCATCCAGGAGCGGTGCTTCCAGAAGATGCGAAGGAAGGAAAAACTTATTAGCGATGAGTGTTGGGATGACGGCGCTGGCAATGACTGCTCCGACAATGAAGGAATATTGCGCTTGGGTGATAATGTGATTGTTCAATCCGTAGAGCGCAGAGATGGTTCCGAAGGTGAGTCCCGTGGACATCAGCAGGGTATAGTACCATTTTTCCTTGTTATCTTCCCGGAAGTGGCGGATGGCTGGATACAGGCCAAATATTTTGGAGGCCACCTTTCCTCCCAGAAGAATCAGAAACAAAGCTGGAGCCGCCATGAGCGCCGGAACAGATACAAGGGCGCCGGCTCTCAGGAAATACAGAGGCGTTAAAAAGCCGACCGTCAGGGTTCTTAACCGTCTGACAAAGTGCCCGTCCTTTTCCATGGAATTGGCCAAAACCATTCCCAAAATGTAAGCAGGAAGCACCGGTTCGCTGCCGGACCACTGGGCAAGAACACCGCATGCCAGTAAAATAAAGATGATCCATTTTGCGCGGATGGCCGCGGTTTTATGTGCATAGCGCCGTATTAAACAATCCGTAACGGGTTGGATGGTAAAAATTAGGAAAATCGTTGTCGCAATGAATATGATGGTTTTATAGGTGAATGGCGCAAATATGAGTCCCAGCGCAATAACGGTTCCCAGATCGTTAACAAAGCAGGCTCCCAGGATGCCTTTGCCGAATTCAGTCTTGTTAAAACCGTATTCGAGCATTACGGAATAGACTACCGCCATCGATGTGGTCGAAAGAGCGATTCCACACAATAAACTGGCTTGAAGATTCCATCCAATCAGATAGTAGGCCATGAAGGCGCATCCGGTAAAAGGAGCGGCAAATCCGATCAGCCCGATCACCGAAACTTCCTTGATTTTGGCCTTCATGGCATCGGGATTCAACTCCGCCCCGGCAAGAAAGGTCAAAAGCATTGCCCCGACACCGGTGCAGAATTTCAGCCAGTCAGCCTGAAGAGAAAGTTTGTCGAAATAGCCCAGTTTAAAAGTGGTAAAGCCAATGACACACCCGACAACAATTTCCATGAGCGCGATTGAAATTTTCAAGCGGCTGGCTAAGGCGGTGGATAAGACGGCGGCAAGAAACCAGAAAGCTGCGACGAGATAGATACTTTCCATATGATCACTCCTTCGTTTCCGATTTTCCAGGAGTCATCAGCAACATGGCATTTAATGGCGAACTCCATCGCCCGTGTCTCAATGAGGCTTTTTTAGGCAGCGCTTGCTGCACTATTGAAAATTCTCGTGTTTGTCAATGAGAAATACCAGAAGTGACAAGATCCATGGATGCGTTGTGGCGTTGGATGATTTCTGGAAAAGATCATGATGGTACCGGGCCGGGCAAACACAAATAATTTTGCCGAAGAAATTCTCTTGGTTGACCGGATCTGATTCAGTCGATATAATGTCGTCGAAATTCAGGGTTCTTTTATTTCGAAAGAAGCGATGCAAAATGGGAAAAATGAAATGGCATATTGTTTGGGGGATTGGAATTACGGTGGTTTTCCTGATTTTGCTGATTGTGCGGCTGGAGATATTTCAGGAAAAGCCCACAGCCATCGAGCCGGACCGGCAAGTTGACATATCTCGCCCGCCGGTATCCTGGATGAATATTTACCAGGACAGGAAAAAAATCGGCTTTATTCGTCGCACCTTTCATAAATTGGATAACGGTCGGATTCAGACCGAAGAAAATGTGACTCTGCAGATCAATACGATGGGTGTGTCGCAGATGCTCAATATTGCAACAGAAACGGAGCTGAATGCGGATATGACCTTTTCATCCTTTCATTTTTTGCTTCATTCCAGTTTGTTTCGCTTCCAGGCCAAGGGGTATGTTGAAAAGGACAAGCTCATTGTTTATGCCGGCGTTCCTTCCGCCTTGGAAAAAACGGTTCTTCCGGTCAAAAATATTCCCCACATTAGCGGTAATATCTATGAAGCCGCTTTTCGCGGCCGTCTGGGAATAAACCAAAAGCGCAAATTCAGCATTTTTGATCCATCCACGCTGGGCATGCGCGAAATATCCGTAACACGACATCCGGATGAAGTTATTCTGATTATGGGAAAGCGCATTTTGACGCAGAAATTTTGTGCGGATTTTATGGGCGCGAAAAATTGCGCCTGGCTGGCCAAAGACGGGGAGACGCTAAAGGAATCGGGCATGCTGGGAATGACGCTGGAAAAAGTCAGTGCAAAGACGGCGCAGGAAGGTTTGAGCCAGGGCGGTTCCGCCGATTTTACCGAAATCGCATCGATTCCATCCAATGTTCAGATTGATGATCCTTCCGCTATAAGTTCCCTTGTTGTAAAACTTGAAGGATTACAGGAGCTGCCGCTTGGTATTTTCGGAGGCCGGCAGAAGTATTCCCGAGGCATATTAACCATTACCCGGGAGTCGGCGTCAGAAAGGACGTCGCAAGAGCCAGACGCGAGTTTGCAAAAGTATTTGCAGCCGTCATTGCTCGTGCAGGCCAATGCCCCGGAAATCAAAAAGCAAGCCCAGGCGATCGTTGCCTCCGCCGATGCTTCGCACGTCAAGATCAAAAAAATTGTCACCTGGGTACATAAATCCATTGAAAAAAAACCTTCTCTATCCGTTCCCAACGCCTTGGAAGTACTGAAGAATAAAACCGGCGACTGCAATGAGCATGCGGTGCTGACCGCCGCCCTGCTTCGTGCGGCGGGCATTCCCGCGCAAATCGAAACCGGCCTGGTTTATATGAAAGGCCGCTTTTATTACCACGCCTGGAACACGGCGTATGATGGTCGGTGGATTACGGTGGACACGGTTTTGAATCAGATTCCCGCCGATGTCACCCATATCCGCCTGACGCGCGGCGATGGAGGTGAACAGCTCGATTTGCTGGGCGTGATGGGAAAATTGAAATTGGAGGTGCTTTCTACAACCAAATGATTGAACTGACCAACTTGACCAAAGATTACGGAACCACCCTGGCGGTGAATAATTTGAGCATGTCGGTTTCCTGTGGAGAAATCTATGGATTTATCGGTCCCAACGGGGCGGGGAAAACCACGACCATTCGCATGATGGGCGGTATCATTGAGCCGACGTCGGGAGAGATTAGAATTTCCGGAATCAATGTGCGAAAAGACCCGGTGGAGGCAAAAAAAATTATCGGATTTGTTCCGGACCGGCCGTTTCTTTATGAAAAGCTTACCGGCATGGAATTTCTCAAGTTTGTTTCCGATTTATATCATGTCGATATAAAAGTTTTTGTCCGCCGGTCGGAGGAGCTATTGAAGCAGTTTGCGCTTTGGAACTGGGCCAATGAGATTATCGAAGCCTATTCGCACGGCATGAAACAGAGGCTGATTATTGCCGCTGCGCTCCTTCACGACCCGAAGGTGATGATTATTGATGAACCCATGGTGGGACTGGACCCGGAAGCCGTCCGCATGGTTAAGGACATTTTGAAGGGGCTGGCGGCCAAGAATGTCACGGTTTTTGTCTCCACGCATACGCTCAGTCTGGCCGAAGATTTGTGCGACCGGATTGGCGTTATTTCCAAGGGCACTCTGCTGGCGCAGGGCACCGTTCCACAGTTGAATTTGGCCGCCAAAACCGGCGAGGCCCGCCTGGAAGAAGTTTTCTTAACGCTGGTGCGGGAAGCGTAAAGGGTTTGAAGCTATTTCTTGAGAATGCCTGTTATGCGGTAATTGAATTCAAAGTTCAATGCGTTGCTCCAGTCCTGGTCAAAAATACCCTTGTATCGGGTTCCTTCGGCCATACCCACTGGTTTTCCATAGGTGTAGAACCAATTGACAACCGGACTTCCTTCAAAACCCAGCTTGATCCAGTAGTTTCCCATCGCCATGTCGGTCTTGTTCCTCTGGAAGGTAAAATCGGTCCACCGGTAGCCCGGCCTTTCGGAAAGGCTCTCCAGAGGGATCATCTCGCTGGTGGCGATGACTTCACCCGGCTTGCCGTTTTCGTCCCGGCAAACATCAATCCAGAGTTGACCGTCTCCGCCGAACTTATGCAGCGCCAGACTGACTTTGTCCAGCATCAGAGGTCTTGAAATCACAAACGCCTGGGCGTATTGGGTGCGCTTGGAGGTCACAAATTCGGCGGTTTCCACCAGAAAACTCCGGGTCTTTTCAAAATTTCCGTTGCCTGCCGGAACCGCGGGGACCGGAGGAAAAGCAAAGTCAAGATTTTCGGGAAATTCAACATTGCCAAACATGATTGGGCCTTGTTCCGGCAAAGGAACTTCTTCGATACTTCCTTTTTCCGCTTTGAAAGCCACTTTTGTTTTTTCTTTGAGCCGCGACAGAAATGAAGGCTTTGCCGATTCTGTGTCCTCTTCCATGCCGAAAGCGACTTTGATGCCCGTCCAGAGATTGCTGAAAAAATTACTTTTGCCGGATTCGGGTGACGGGGTTTTTGCAACCTCCTTTGCTTCACTTGCGGATGCAGCTGGGGAGGAAGGCGAAATGGTTTTGTTTCGGCCGGTTTCGGCCTTAATGAAGGGGAACAATAGAAAACTTTTCGGTCCCGCTGCTTCCTTTCTGCCTTGCAAAACGACCTGATCATCCAAAAAGTCGGCATGGATTTCTTCACGGATGGACGGCTCTTGTTTTGCGCTACCTGTCCGTGACCAGCGGACAAGACCGTCGTTGACGGTTTCGTCATTGTCGATGCCCGTCTCAATGCGAATGAAACGATTGACAACAAACATGGCTGTCTGTTGAGAGTCGAAAGGAATCCAGCCCAGATCGGGAAACCAGACTTCAATCCAGGAGTGGCGGCCCTTGGCCATTTTGTAGGTGAGCAGAGCATTTTCCCGTTTGATATCCAGAGGTTTGTTCAGCGTAAATCCGTTGACAATTCGAACCGGAATGCCGGCGGCCCTTAAAAGCGCGGCGCTCAAGTGGGAAAAATTCTGACAGTTTCCTCTGCCGGTGGATAGGGTGGAGATGGCGTCGTATTTTTCCGGAATGGTCACATAACTGATATAATCGACCACAAAGGTGATGATTTGCTGCACTGCCGCAAACTCCGTATGCACATCCGCAACCAGTTCCGCAGCCAGTTCCTTGATGCGAGTATCGTTTGCCTGCACTTGATCGGTTGCCTGAAGATAATAGGAGACATTACCCGGCACTTTTTCCAGAGGGAAAGGATCTGTAGTATCGATTTTTTCAAGACGGGTGATATTGACGACATCAAAGGAAAGCCGGACATCAATGGAGCGGGGCGGCGTTTTCCAGATGGCGGTTATTACCTTGTTTCCTCTGGCATCGGTTCGTGTTTTTCTGTCCGCGGGCGGCGGCGTGAATTTCAGGTTAAATCCGCGGACATCCTGCTTGTAACTGGGAGAGGCAAACGTTTCCGGGACAACAAAAGCCAGAGAGAGATTTTGCAGTCCGGCAACGTCGGTGACGGTTTTTTCCAACTCAAAATGGATTTTGGAATTCATATCCCCGTTTACGGTAATGTATTCCGTCCAACCGGGATTGGCCGATAAAATGAGCATAAGCAGCGTTGCGGTCAACAGCATTCTAATCTTCATCGTTTTCCTCCCGTTTGCCATGGGTGCGTTTCTTTAAAAATCCTGGTCATATTCGATCCAGTTCCTTTCTGACTGCCGATGCCAGTTTATCCAGAACGTAGGGTTTGCGCACATACGCACCGGCCCCCAGTTTTTGTGCGGTTCTGACACGGTCGGTTTCGGAAAACCCACTGACGATAATGGCTTTTTGCTTTGGGTTTACTTCCTGCAGACGTCGATACGTTTCCAGACCGTCAATGCCTGGATCCATGATCATATCCAGGACAACCAGATCGATCTTGTGGTTTTTGACCCATTCGACCGCTTCTTCGCCGCTTGCCGCGATGTGGGTTTCATAGTTAAGTCTTTTGAGCATGCTTGACGCCAGCTCCCGCTGCTCCGGGATATCATCCACGATGAGAATGGATTCTCCGCTTCCCTTGTATGCCTCGGAAGTTACAGATTTGTTTTCCATAGCCATTTCTTGTCTGGTGACGGGGAAATACAAGGTGAAAGTCGTTCCAATTCCACACTCGCTTTGAACGTCAATGTAGCCGTTATGGTCTTTTACGGTTCCCCAGACCACCGCAAGTCCCAGGCCTGTTCCGCTTCTTCCCATGACTTTTTTGGTGTAAAACGGCTCGAAAATCCGGTGCAGGTTTTCAGGGGCGATGCCTTCTCCCGTATCGGAAACGGTGAGAATCACATAATCGCCTTCTTTGACTTCATCGTATCCGGAAACGGGCTGGTCCAAATACTGATTGCGAGTACGAATGGTCAGCACGCCGCTATGAGGCATGGATTCGACGGCGTTGAGCGCAAGGTTGATGATGCTTTTTTCAAGATGAATTTGCGATCCCAGAAAATTGAGCAAATGGTCATCGCAGTCTGTTTCGATGCGAAGATGTGGACATAAAGATGATAACCTTTCGAATTCAGGAGTGTTTTGGCAATGCTTGATGATGGCGTTGAGGTTAAGAACCGTCAGATTCGGAACAGTTCTTCTGGCCAGGGTCAGCATGTCCTGGACAATGGCTGCCGCTCTTTCACTGGCTTCTTTGATGCGGGTCAGATGTGGCCGGATGGAGTTTGACGGGCCGACATCATCGAGCAGCATTTCCGAATAGCCGACCATAATGCCCAGCACATTGTTCAGATCGTGAGCAATGCCTCCGGCCATCGTGCCCAGCGCCTCCATTTTTTCCGCCCGCTGAAGGCGTCTGGTAATGTCCATGCGCTGTTTTTCCGAGTTCCGCAATGCCGTAATATCTACAATGATACAGCCCAGAAAAGGCGTTTTCCCCTCCCGTTCAATGCGGAACTTGCTGGTTTCGAAAAAACCGTTCAGGCCGTCGATCGTTTTCCACTCCTCCTCGTAACGGAGAAAACCCTTGGACAGAGCCAGACGGTCGTTTGCAATCATCGGACCGGCGATTTCCGGAGGAAAGATTTCATCGGAAGTTTTTCCCATCCACTCTTCCGCGGGGAAAAGATCCAGGAAAAGACGGTTGACGTAAATGGGCTTCAGGTCGCTGTCCTTGATAATCACGGCCGCCGGAACATGATCCATGAAAGAGCTGAATAGAGACTCTGCCTCCTTGAGACTTTTTTCCGCCAGTCTACGTTCGGTAATGTCGATGATGGACCCGAAAAAACCAGCTATGGCGCCGTCGCATCTGTGGGGAACGATGCGCACACTGACATAACGCTCCTGTCCGTCTTTTTGAACTTGATTTTCAAATGTGACGTCTTTTCCGGAAAGGGCATCCAGATAGTAAGGCAGCGCCCGATTGTATGCTTCTGGTCCCAGTAAATCGGCCACCCGCATGCCGGTGACCTGAATTCACCACCTAAAAAATAATAAAAGCCTCGTTGATCTTGATAAATCAAGGTGATAGGATTTGTTTGCAAGCAACAAACTATCATCAACGAGGTGCGAGGATTATGTCACAAGGAATCTTGCCTTTCAAGTACGAAGAAGAGAAAAAAGATACAGGAATGACGGCGCTGGCTGGTTTACCGATTTACCTTGATTTAGCGTCGGTCATGGGCGTTCATGAGAGTATTGCCAAGCATTTGCACATCAAGCATCAGGGATGGACGGATAAGCAGACACTGATGTCATTGATATTGTTGAATCTTGCCGGTGGTGATTGTGTTAATGATTTAGTGAAGCTGGAAAACGACACCGGTTTTTGCGAAGTATTACGACGAGTTGAGCAAGGAGAGTTAAAACGCCGTGATCGGCGGGAGCAGGATCGTCGCTGGCGTAAAGAACATGTTCGGACAGTTCCCTCTCCCAGTTCAGTATTTCGTTATTTATCGGCTTTTCATGATGCCGCTCAAGAGGCATTGCGCACAGAGAGTGATATAAAAGCATTTATTCCCGTGCCGAATGAAAATCTTAAGGGATTGTCAAGAATCAACGCCGACATGATTAGCTATCTTCAGTGTCGGCATCCACAGAAGATAGCCACACTGGATCAGGATGCCACATTAGCGGCGACCAATAAACATAGCGCCTTATACAGTTATAAAAAGTTCAAGGCCTATCAGCCCCTGAACACATGGTGGGCGGAACAGGATTTAGTATTGCACACAGAATTCAGGGATGGGAACGTTCCTGCCGGATACGAACAATTACGAGTACTTAAGGAAGCGCTGGCGATGCTTCCCGAAGGAGTGGAAAAAGTTCGTCTCCGTTCGGACACGGCTGGATATCAGCACGATCTGCTTCGTTATTGCCAGAAGGGAGAAAACACCCGTTTTGGTCGGATTGAATTTGCTATAGGCTGCGATGTTACTCAGGAATTCAAGAAGGCTGTTCTGGAGACGGACGATAAAGATTGGTTGCCTGTTTACAATGATTTTTCGGGGATGAAAGTAAAAACAGGGCAGGAATGGGCAGAGATTTGCTTTGTTCCTTCGGCGATTACTCATAGTAAAAATGATCCTGTTTATCGTTATTTGGCAATTCGGGAAAGCATGGGTTCAATGGATTTGCCGGGGATGGAGTCTTCTCAGCAGTCCTTTCCCTTTCCCACAATGCTTGTTCGTTCTCAGCAATACAAGATATTTGGCATGGTCACAAACATGAAGGGAGATGGAGAAGAACTAATCCACTGGCATCGCAAGCGAGCAGGAAAGTCCGAGGAAGCACATTCTGTCATGAAAGAAGATTTGGCCGGTGGGCAACTTCCTTCCAATGATTTTGGTGAAAATGCCGCCTGGTGGTGGATTATGATATTAGCCATGAATCTCAACAGCTCCATGAAGCGTCTGGCCTTAGGGGAGACCTGGATTACGAAACGCATGAAAGCAATCAGATTTTCATTTATCAACATTCCCGGACGTATCATCAAAAGATCCGGTGAATTGATAATTCGTATTGTGAAGGGTCATCCAACGATAGACATGTTTCTTGATGCGCGAAGCAGGATTCTGGCCCTTGCGGGTGTGCCATTCGGGTAATTATGCATAAGTCAATGATATACAAGAGTAATCGTAAATTAGGTGGTGAATTTTTAAGCATGTTTTCATGAAAATGGATACATTTGTCCATTTTGACCATAAACAGCCACTGGAGACAATTTTTACGTAGAATTTGGATGAATGGAATAACTTTTTAAGGCCAATCCCCGGTTCTGCCTCCCAAAAACACCGGAAAATCGAAAAACACAGGTCTATGTAAAATTAGGTGGTGAATTATGGATGATAGGCACGCTTGCATATCGATTCAATATGAAGCTTTTGGTAGAAGTGGCCTTTTTTCAAGAAATGCCCGTTTTACGAAAAGAGGCGGAATTCAGTAACTTTTTTTCCAGAGGAGGAAGAAATGAAGAGGTTTGGTTTGGTTTTGCTGTTGCTGGGGCTGATGGCTGTCTTCAGCACACAAGCGATGGCCGTCGACATTAAAGTCGCCGGCGAGTACTACGCAGCGGGAATGTATCTGGACAAGACAACATTAAACAAGAATGTTTCTGTAGCGTCTCCTGCCGTTGGTCCCAGCACCGCATTTTATTTTCAGAGACTGCGGCTGGGCACGGAATTTGTTTTCGCTCCGGGTTTCAAATTTATCACCCGCGCGGAT
>Ga0209604_1002061_pt1 | contig 15022 bp, 12 predicted proteins | sample AD_UKC097_MetaG_FD_184405 | JGI IMG/M metagenome (GOLD analysis project Ga0209604, IMG submission 184405) | Active sludge microbial communities of municipal wastewater-treating anaerobic digesters from USA - AD_UKC097_MetaG (SPAdes) (version 2) | ecosystem: Engineered > Bioreactor > Anaerobic >... | reverse complement strand
GCAGGATATTTGTTAAGACCTTTGAAAGAGAAAAGAACAAAAAAGGCGCTTTCTATTTTGATCTTTTTGATGAAGAAGGGAAGTACCTGGCTAAAATGCCAATAGCCATTAATTTAGATCGAGACTCTGTTTGGAAAAACGGTAAGCTTTACACGGTGGAAACGAGCCAGGAAGGGGTCCCGATGGTCAAGAGGTTCAGGGTAAGTTTTGATATAGAGGTCAAATGATAAAGCGGAAAGACCTCAATATAAGTTGATATAATTTGGTAGCAATCAATGTCGGTCAAGCTGGTGTATAGGATAGTTTGCAAATTGCAGTGAGGGGGAAAGCCATCGCAAAATCTCCTATTATTCACCTTAGCTAACTGCCAGAGCCTGCTCAGACTCTAACAGCGGCCTGTGCTTATCTGCCTTGACGGAGGCATGGTTTTTAGCCCAAGACTCGTTCCCGATATTGCTCAATAATGTTTTTATGTCTCAGCATTCCGTGTTAAAATATAAAAAAACAAAAAGGAGGTGTGACTATGGGTTTATCAGAACGTATTCAGAGTGCCGATTGGAAAACTGAAAAACATGTGCCGGTGATTGAGTGTCCGGACCGCGTTAAAGCAGATGAGGTGTTTGAAGTGAAGGTTTCGCTCGGTAAAGAGATTGCTCATCCCAACACCACCGAGCATCATATCAGATGGATCAAGATATTTTTTCATCCGGACGGTGAAAAATTCACTTATGATGTTGCCACCTTTGAATTCAATGCCCATGGTGAAGCCGTAGCTGGGGCTAATCAAGGCCCAGTCTGGACTCATCATGCCGGGGTTACCTGGATGAAAATCAACAAGCCAGGTACCATTCATGCACTTGCTTATTGCAATATTCACGGGCTCTGGGAAAGCACTAAGATAATTGCTGTTGGATAAATATTGTCCTTCGCCGCTGCAATTTCAGAGGAGGTAAGAGGGTGAGACCGGTTGAGATAAAGCCCGGAGTGTACTGGGTGGGTGTCAATGACCGATTTACCCAGCTTTTCGAAGATTTCTGGCCCAGGTGCTTGAAATGGCTTCGTTGAAGCATGTGCAGTTTAAGACCACAGCCATCTTTGGAAGTTATGGTTGGAGCGGAGGTGCTTCCAGGCGAGCCAGAAAGATCGTTCTACCATTGAAGTGGGACATTGTAGATGTGTTTGATTTCAATGGTGGCCCGACTGAGGAAGACCTCAAAAGGGCTGAAAAATTTGGCTTTGATTTTGCTCAAAAGATTTTTAGCCAGCCATAGTCGAAAATTTAAGAGGAAAACTGCTGAGGTCTGACTTCAACATTAAGATTAAGGCCAGGAGCGAGGCGCTTGTTGAGGTGCTCCCCATTGTTTAGACAGGAGGGAGGCTTATATCCTGTATAAGGTGCAATTGCATTTCTGTTTACCATTGCCCCTGGATTAATTTTAGCTTACCGTTCCCAGCCTTATCTTGGTGTCTAATTCCTGGTCGGCAGATACTTTATCCTATAGGCCAAAGAAGGCAGAACGAAAGCCTTCTTTATTGAAACTTCCGGGACAGGATGTGGACTGCCGGAAAAATAAAAATAATGAAAAATCCTAGAAGGACAAGAGCGTCTAAAAAAATGATTGCGCCCGCGCCAGCCGAAAAGGAATGCTGTAACCCGTCAACCGTATAGGTCAGCGGCATCAGGTGGGCCACATATTGTAAGCCCCTCGGCATGGCTGATACAGGATAAACAACACCGCAGAGAAAAATCATAATAAAGCGCGGAATGTTAAGCAGAGTTTGTGCTTCAAACACCTCTCTGACCATAACGCATAACAGTGCCCCCAGCGAGGAAAAAGCCAGCAGGGAAGGCAGGCCAACTAAAATAAGGTAGAGAAGGTCCGGGCGGACGCCTAAAAAGAGAACGCAGCCTGCGGTCACAACCATGGCCATCAGAAGTCCAAAAATAGCGCCTCCTACTACCTTTCCAAATAAGATTGAGGGCAGGCTAACCGGCGCTAAAAGTAACCTTTCCAGAGAGCCCAGCCGGAGCTCAAAATTAATTACTACCGCCTCGGCCGCCGTTGTGCTGAACAAGATGGTCATGGCTATAAGCCCTGGAATTAATTCTCGAAAGCTCTGGGGATTTCTTAAATAAAAAGCGAGAATCCAGGTCACCGGGAAAATAATTCCCCAGCTGATGGCGGGAGGCTTCAAATAGTAAGTCTTCATATCCTTCCAGGCGATCCAGTAGATGCCTCTCCAGTTATCCCGCCGCATCTTATTTCGCTCCCTTTTCCATGGCCATAACCGTCGGGCTCAAACCGGTGATTTTGATAAAAGCATCTTCGAGACTTGGCCTGATGGTATTTACCGCCAGGATCTCAAGATGGGATTCCTCAGCAAATTTACATACCTGAGTATAAATTGAGGCGGCCACTCCCCCATAGATCCGCACCGTATTATGATTTACAGCGACAACCCTGGCTTCCCGCAGTTTAGCGGCCAGGTTATCCAGAAAAGCCGAGGCCTCTTTTCTGAAGGAAAATTCAATAACTGATTCTTCCTGAGCCAGGGCTTTTAGCGCCTGAGGAGAATCAATTTTTATGATCTGCCCTTTAACCAGAATAGCCACCCGATCGCAGAGGAGATCCGCTTCTTCTAAATAATGGGTGGTCAGAAAGATGGTTATTCCTTGCTGATGAAGATTGGAAATCAAATTGCGCAGAGACCTCGCTGCCACAACATCAAGGCCAACTGTCGGTTCATCAAGGAATAATATCTCAGGCTTATGAATCAAGCCCGCTGCTATGGTCAACGCCCGCTTCATCCCCCGTGAGAAAGTCCCAAAGAGGCTGTCCTTACGGTCTTCAAGACCAAAAATCTTTAATAATTCCTCGGCTCTTTCACTGCGCTGATCACGGGGAACGCCATAAAGCCTGGCCATAAATAACAGGTTATCAAGAGCAGACAGCTCATCATAGAGGTTAGAAATTTCGGGCACGACGCCGATGTGATGCTTGATTTCCACCCGGTGCTGGTTGATGTCAAAACCCAGGATGGAGGCTCTTCCGCTGGTTGGCCTGGACAGGCCGGTAAGCATCCTGATAGTCGTCGTTTTCCCGGCTCCATTTGGACCAAGAAAGCCAAAAACCTCCCCTTTTTTAACCTCAAAGCTAATATGATCAACCGCCAGCAAGTTCTCATAATATTTGGTTAAATCTACAACTTCAATTATTGAATCTTTGCTTTCAGCCATTTGCTCGGGCCTGCCCTCTATGTTTTTATATTGTCTTTATATTCTGGCGCTTTCACCTCTGGCCTAAGAAAATCAGCTTGATTATATCATCTCTGGCTTATGTTGATTTTCTTGCTCGGTGTCAACCTGAAGGACATACAGACCCTCAAACGTGGCGCACAAACTCTGGCTTTGAGCCTCCATTACTTCCACTTCAATCCGCATTTTCCAGTTAGACTTTCTGGTGGGCTTAAGGTTATCAAGTATTCGGCCCTGAGCAATAAGGTCGGACAGTCCTGGCTGGTGATAGGTAATATTTGAAGAAAGCAGAAACAAATTACCAGATAGGCTAAGCTGGCCTAATCTGTCCAGGGCTGTTTCATAGCCAGATAAAACAGCCAGCGAGAAAATAGAACCGGCAAAAGCGGTCCCTTTATCATTAATGTTGGGTGCCAGGGGCAGCAACAAATGTCCCGGCTTATCTGATTGCCGGCCAATTCCCATGGCTTTAGCTGGAAGAATCGAATTAATATCAAGCATGTCTTGTGCTCTCCCTCAGAGTAATTTATCATATCGGCCAAAGGAATATTAGCAGGTTTATTTTTGTATTATGCGTCTAAAGGTTTATTCTCTAAGGAATAAATAAAAGGGGACACTCTGTCCTGTCCCCAATTTTTTCTAATATGTAAAAAAATGGGGTAATTATAGGGTGTCCCCATTTTTAACTGCTTTTAAATATCTTCTGATCATCTGAGCAATATCGCGGGCAGCCGGCGGATCATAATTGGAAAGGACAATGATTGTGTATCCAGTCTGCCCATCCATCTCAAGCATCGCATTTATGCCAGGTGCTCCGCCGGCAATGCCAATTCCCCAGTGGTTTCTGTCTATTTTTCTTTGCCCAAATAAATATTCTGAAGACATTATTTCTGAATTCTCTCTTCTCTCTGGGGTCGCTTCTAACTTTTGGCTGCTTCTATTTTCTTGATGCGCTTCTCCGCCCGGGTCGAGTTCAGCAGATTCAGCCCCGAATTCATCAAGAGAGTTATCCATAGAGAAATCTTGTTCTTCCTGTTTATTCGAATCCTTTGTTTTGCGATTCTCCGCCTGTGGCTCTATGTCGGTAAAAATCCAGTTGGTCCAGGCTTCGCTTAGAAGCTTGCAATCAAAGAGAGCCCTGGCAAACTTCAGGAGGTCTTCGGCCGTAGCATAACCGCCGCCAGCGGCACTGCCTCTGGCTGGTCTGGTGTAGATATTGTTTCGCCAGCCTTGTTCTTGCCTGTCAAGCGCCAGCCTTTCTTTCCCGGCTAGGGATTGTCCATCTTTTTCTTTATCTTCAGTCCGGGCCTTATTAATTTTCTGTCCCTGTTTATCGTCAGGTTTTCCCGGCTCGCCCTGACTTTCCTCTTCCACTTGCCTGGTATATCCTTCGGCTATATTTTTAACCGGCACATCAGCCTGAAACCAATCCGAGTCTTTCATCCCGGCTGGCTCAAAGATGTTTCGCTTTATGTAGTCATAATAATCCATCTTAGAGACAGCGCTGATGATTTCTCCCAGAACGACATATCCTCCGTTCGAATACATCTCTCTGCTTCCCGGTTCAAAAGCCAGAGGCTTACTGGCAAAAAATCTCAGGTAATCGCGGTTATGCCTGATGACATCTTTTGCTGTATTTCTGAATTCAGGCCCAAAGAAGTCGCCGATGCCAGAAGTCATGTTGACCAGCTGCCGAACAGTGACTTTTTCTTTAGCCTCTGGGTTTGGATAATCAGGTAGGAGCTTCCCCAGCTTATCGTCGAGACTCAGCTGGCCTTTAGCCACCAGCTGGGCGATGGCAATTTTAGTAAATATTTTGTTAATTGAACCAAGATTAAATCTGGTGTCTGGCTGATTTAGAACCTCAAATTCCTTACTGGCCAGTCCGTAAGGTTTAAAAAAGATTGGCTGGAAATCCTTAGCCACCAGAACTACACCTGAAAATCTGCCATCCCGCACAGCTTTTATAATTTCCTGCTCAAATCCCTGAATAGCTGCAGCCAGAGTCAGGTCCGGCAGGGGAGGAGCCAGGTCTTCCGGGCCGGCTTCATCTATGGTGAATTTTTCTAGAAACAGGTTATTCCCGCTCTTCTTGAAGTCCAGCTCCAGCTTGAAATATTCCTGGCTGAGGTTAGTGACGATCAAGGTCACATCAAAAGGACCGGAGCTTAGAAGTTTCTGTAAACTTATTTCTCCCAGCTGACGCCTGATATTTAGAAGCTGTTCGACTCTTTTTTCTGCGGGGTTTTCTTTGAGTTTTTCCGGTGGGAGGCTTGATTCCAGAAACTTCTTAAGCCCCTGATAGTCGGCACTAAGAAAAGCCTGCCAGAAAATCCGCGCTTTCTGTCCGGCCGGCGTTTGTGGGAAATCAATCTTGGTCTGCTCAGACGAGGCGGCTTTTTCTATTTGGGCTAGCTGCGTGAGATTAGTGTCTTGCCCGTTAATTACACCCGGAGTCAAAAGCTGCAACACGGCCAGCACTGGCATTATTTTCCATTTTAACCTTTTAGAGGTGACTTTATGACTCATTACAGCCCTCCTTGAATCGGCTTTTTAATTTTTAGTGCTTAAAAGAATTATTCAGAGCCAGGGATTTACTTTTCAGGCCAAGTTTATCATTTTGTTGCCCGGAGTACTTACGAAATCTTTTTAACTTCTCGTGAGTATAGCTATCGATCTTTAGCTAACTTGATTTAAAAAACAAGATTACTCCTCTATTGGTTGCATCACGCAAAACTGCGTCAGGCAGGTGGTTCGACCTAATGATTATTATTAGCTGGCTCGGGCACAAGTCAACGACCATCAAACTTGAAGCCAAGGTCGGAAACAGCTAACATTATTCAGGGTAGATAGACACAGAGAACCGCTTGATTTGGTTCCCTTTTCTGTCTGAACACCGGGGATTAACTCAGTGTTTTACTATTCTCTCTGGAGGTTTAAGCATCGTGATTGATGAAAAAATTGTCTCGACAGCGATTATCGAAAGCTATACGGAAAAGCTCCTCAACTGCCTCGAAATTGATGTGGCTGTTTGCGGAGCGGGGCCTTCCGGTCTGGTTGCTTCCTACTACCTGGCCAGGGCCGGATTGAAAACGGCCGTTTTTGAGAGGAAGTTGTCCATCGGCGGGGGCATGTGGGGCGGTGGAATGATGTTTAATCAGATCGTTGTTCAGGAAGCAGGTAAAGCTATTCTGGATGAGCTTCAAATAAGAACAAAAAAATACAATGAGGATTATTATCTGGCCGAGGCGATCGAAGCCGTCTGTGGACTCGGTTTACAGGCGATAAAAGCCGGGGCAAAAATCTTTAATCTGGTGAGCGTTGAGGATCTTGTTGTCAGACAGGAGAAAGTCGCAGGAATTGTCATTAACTGGACATCGGTAGAAATGGCCGGCCTTCATGTTGACCCATTAACTGTTTTTGCCAGATTTGTCATTGATGCCACCGGTCATCCGATTGAGGTAGTAAAAGCTCTGGAAAGAAAAATGAATGTCAGACTTTTTACGCCCAGCGGAAAAGCTGAGGGAGAAAAATCTATGTGGGCAGAGCTGGGCGAGGCACAAATTCTCGAAAATACCAGGGAAGTCTATCCAGGCCTTTATGTCACCGGTATGAGCGCCAATGCCACTTTTGGCTCCTACCGCATGGGCCCAATTTTTGGTGGCATGTTACTTTCGGGGCGCAAAGTGGCCGAATTGATCATAGAGAGAAGCAAAGCAGAAAAAAGTAAAGTAGAAAAAAGCAAATGAAAAATATTCTGACCATTGCCGGTTATGATCCCTCCTCTGGGGCCGGGGTGAGCAAGGACCTCGATACCTTTTTTTCGCTGGGCTGCCATGGGCTTTCTGTCCCAACCTGTTTTGTCGTCCAGGGGCCTCGGGGAGTCAGAGATATACAGCCGATTCCGCTCGATCAATTCGCCTCTATGCTGAGAGTCGTGGAAGAGGAAGTCGCAGTGGATGGAGTTAAAATCGGGGTGGTGTGGGATTCGCCTTATATCGAAATGATTTCGAGCTTTTTAAAAAAACTCAAGGGAAAACCGGTTGTAGTTGACCCCATATATGCCGCCAAAAATGGCCGAAAGCTCATCACTGAGGAAGGACTAAACTGCCTGGTAAAAAAGATTTTTCCCCTGACCACACTCCTTACCCCCAACCTCGGAGAAGCATCTTTATTAACCGGCAAAAAAATAAAGACTCTGGATGAAGCTAAAAGCTGCGCTAAAGAATTGATCCGGTTAGGTCCCAGGGCAGTCGTTGTTAAGGGCGGCCACCTCAAGGGAGCGCCGGTTGATGTTTTCTTCGACGGCCAGGACATATTTGTCTGGGAAAAGCCGAGAATCAAGAAGCAGGTTCATGGAACCGGCTGTATTTTTTCTTCTTTACTGACAGTCTTTCTTGCTAATGGTTATCCGTTCGAAGAGGCCTTTTTTGCTGCTGAAAAAGAAATGGAAGTAGCTCTCGAGAAAAATTATTTTATTTCGAGGGGCGGTGGTGACTATTCCTATTCGTCGCCAACACTCATTAAAGTCAGCCTGGCCGAAAGATGGCAAGTGGTGGCCTCGCTTCGCCAGGCGGCAGAAAAAGTTCTTGAACTTAATCCGGTCGAACTCATTCCTGAAGTTCAGATGAACATAGGCTATGCTCTTCCTCAGGCAGAAAGGGTGGAAGAGGTAGCTGCTTTTCCGGGCAGAATCAGCCAGAGCCGGGGAAAAATTCTTTTTAAAGGAGAGCCGCAGTTTGGCGCCTCCTCGCATGTGGCCAGATTGATTCTGGCTATGATGAAACATTTTCCCCAGCTTCGGGCCTGTGCCAATCTACGGTATGCGCAGGCTTATGTAGACAAGGCCCGGAAGAAAAATTATAAAGTTGTCTTTTTCGACAGGAGAAAAGAGCCACCCAGATTAAAGCAGGCGGAAGGGAAAAGTCTCGATTTTCTGATGGAAAGTATTTTAAAAAAGATGGACCAGCCACCTGATTTTATCTATGACCGGGGTGACGTGGGCAAAGAGCCCATCATTCGCTGTTTTGCCAGAGATCCACTGGAACTTCTGGAAAAAATAGAGAAAATAAGGCTCTGAACTGAATAGCTGATCAGGCTGGAAAGTCAGTCAGCCAATCCGACCGATACAACCGATTGACGGGATGTTTGCTAAAATATATCATCGAAAAAAGGAAACATTATGCATCGTGCATTTAGAGAATCTTAAAATCCAAATGGCCAGGACAATCAGGAAGCCTGGTATTATGAACAAAATTAGATCTTTGGTTTCTCAAGATAGCTTCTTCATAAAGTAATACGAAGGAAGTGATTAGATGTCTCCTTTTATCAGGATAATCATTATTCTCTTTATCGGAGCGGGTGCCGGTATCTTGACTGGCATAATGGGGGCCAGCGGGGTAATGGTAGTCGTGCCGATGTTGACCCTGGTCCTTTCTTTTCCTGTTCATGAAGCCATCGGAACAAGTTTACTGATAAATATACTGGCAGCTGTGGTGACCTCAATTATCTACTACCGCCACCGTCACCTTTATATCAAACCAGCTCTATGGATCGCCCTTGGTTCGATCATTGGAGCTCAGGCCGGAAGCAAATTTGCCGATATGATCCCGCCAGTCGGCCTGAGTAATCTCTTTGGCCTGATGCTCATTCCGATGGGAATTCTTCTCTGGGTGAGAGGAATACGGCGAACGGCAGGTGGTTTAAAAGCCAACAATGATAATGAGGGACTGCCCGCTCAAACAGTCAAACAAAAATTGATTGCCCTGGGGCTGGGTGTATTGGTTGGCATTATGTGCGGTCTGTTCGGAGCTGGCGGTGGGGTGATGATACTGATGATTCTCATCTTTGTCCTTCGCTATCCCCTTCATCTGGCCATAGGGACATCTTCACTGATCATGATGATAACCGCTACTTCTGGGGCCATAGGTTATGCTCTCCATGGCAATATTGATGTCCCTACAGCTTTAATAGCCAGTATCTCAACAGTCCTGGCAGCCAGCCTTGGAGCCATAATAGCTAATCGGGTCAGCGAAAAGACTCTCGGTCGAATCATCGGTGCCATTCTTACTGTCCTCGGCATCGTCATGATTGCTACCCAGCATTTAGCCCTTTAGAAAAAGGGGATACTCTCGTGTCTCCACTTATGGGGTCTATGGCCCAACAGGAAGATCCATAAATCGATATATCGGTCTTCAGATTCTACCTGCTTTGGCCTGGAATTTTAAATGCCTCTATCACTGCCAAAAAAATCGACTGGAAATCTATGAGCTAATAATTCACAGGAAATATTCAATTGAGACAGGGATGGGGTATATATAGAAGAAAAGGAGAGCCGATTCCAGAAATTATTTGCTTGTTCTAATCTTCTCTGGTTTCTTCTACTGGAATCTTCTGGAGGGAAAGGACCAGAGCGTATATGGATATAGCTAACAAAGGTATATGCAACACTCCGTTCCACCAAAGCACTCTAAGGTTAGGAAAGATGGCTATTATGTTATATAAGGCGATGATTATTCCAACGAGGCTTGTAACCCTTAGCGCTGCAATATTAACCCTGGGATAAAAGAGAGTAAGTATCCCAAGATAAACTGGTGTCATCATACAGAAAGCCAGACCAGCCATATTTGTGAATAAGTAGAGAGGATTGAAATCTGGCCTCAGTGTATTCATATTCAGTGGATACCAGAATGCTAAGAATGCAAAAGGAACAACCCAATATTTCCACACTGGCTGTTTTCGTGGAGTAAAGTCGTTCTTCCTGGCAATGACCTCCCAGAACCAAAGAGCAGCGACTACCAAAAACATCAGGAAATTTATGGTGACTATCCCTAAGCCATATTTTTCAGTTACAGCGATGTTCTGAAGAAAGGCGAAAAGAACATAGCTGATAGCTGCATAAAAGCTAAAGAGTCTTGCGACCTTATTTCTAAGAAAGAATATAGAGATAACCAAGATAATTGGAATTATCTTAAAAACTGGATACAATTTAGTGAAGTTATGTGCTATGGGGTGGCCAAGTATCTCCCCTATAACCATTCCCTGTTCGCCTAATTTATAACCTTTTGAAGCATATGGAGGGATAATAAACTGTATCAATATAAAGATTAGAAAAAACCACCATTTGCCAGTTATTAATTCTAACTTTCTTTGAATTTTTTCAATTTTTTCTTCTTTCATCTAACTCCCCCTTTCTATCAAATTGATGGCCTATAAGAGTTCTGGCCTAAAGGAAGTTTTTGCCAGGCAAAAATCTTATTAGAACTCTGAGACGCCAATCTTATGGGCCGTGCTATATACTGCCGGCGCCTGCTTCTTCATTTTGATTAAGGCACCTTTTGTTGTCTTTTTTCTCTTTTGCGGCTTGGCCCTCTTCTAAGCACTCTTTGATCTTGTTCGTTTATTCTTGCTTACCCCATTTTTATCTTGCCTGTACCCTGTAAATTTATTATAGGAGTATTCGTTCGGATATACTAATATTTTTTTGGCAGATATCTAAAGCACTATAATGGTTCGGGAAATTTAGGTCAAAGAGAGGCGTAATCTGCGGTGCCGTGGTAGAGCTCAACCTTTTGGGGCAGAGAGGATCACAGGTTAGTTGAGCTTCTCCAAGCCCTATGGTCAGGGGACCCGGGCCAAGTCTGAATGCCTATTTTTCTTTTGTAATACAGAGTCGCTCCCTAAGATCTTAGGCCATAAGACTAGGCCAGAAATTATTTTGGTGCCAGGAAGAGTTCGTGGCATTTGACTTGAATTCAGGGAAATAAGTAAAATGCAAAATAGAGGCAATTGAAATATCTATCTCAAAAACATCCTCCTTTTCGTTCGTTCTGTCTGGATGAGCAAAATCGGCTATACGTTCGCACTTATGAAAAAGGTAAAACTCCGGGTTCTTACCTTTTCGATATTTTCAACCCTGAGGGGAAATTTATAGCTCGGTGTGAAATACCCTCAAGCTTTGTGGGATCACAGCTTGTCTGGAAAGGAAATAGGCTTTATAACGTAGAAAAAGATGAAGAAGGTTATCAGTATATTGTTATCTATGAGGCTAAGTGGGTAGAGGGCCGGCAACGGTGAGGTGTCGAAGATAATTAAATACCACCTTGATATTTTGAGCCCGAAAAAATGAGGAGGAGTATCGTTTTAAGGTAGAGGCAAAACCCGGTGAATTTATCCAGGTTGCTTTATTTTAGAATAAAGAGTTAGCTTTATATAAGCCCATTTTTTAGGGGGCTTCTATAAGAGGGTATATATGAATATCAGCAGGCTGAAAAATTCAAGAAAGCCAGAAAAGCCCGGCAGATTGATTCTGGGATTTTTAATATTTTCTTGGGTCTTATTAAGTTGTGAAAGTAACCAGCAGCAGGCGATTCGTCTGACTGAAAAGGGCGTTATACCCAACCCGGAAGCCAGCAAAAACTGCCCTCTGGCCAGCCTTCGGAGTCTACAGATTGATGATAAAGGAAACGTCTATATTCTGGACGCCAAGGATAAAAAGGTTAAGGTTTTTGGTGCAGAAGGCTCTTGCCTTTATGAATTCGGAAAATTTGGCCAGGGACCTGGTGAATTTCAATCTCCTACAGACATTTTTCTATATGGCCAAACGGTATCTGTCTTTGACATTGGAAATAAAAGAGGCTGCCAGTATTCTTTAGCCGGAGAGCATTTAGGGGACTTTGATCTTCGTTCGCTGCCGGGAATGTTCAGGCCAGAGGCTGAGGACGAGGAAGCAATGTATGGAAACATGATCGAGTATGCAGAAGATGGCGGAGATATCTTGAAACTAATAAAGTATGACAAAAAAACGAAGAGCCTGACCACTATCTCTGAGGTAAAGGTAGAAGAACTTTTTCCAACTGTAAATCCGCTTGAGGTTACGTTCAAATTGCGCCTGCGGACTGATAAAACCCTGGTCTGGGTTTATCCAGAGAACTATGTTATTTATCTGATGACTGAAGACGGGAAAAAGGTCAAGGAGATTGTCCAGAAATACCATCGGGTGGAAGTGACCTCAGAGGATAAGGACAAGCTGCTGACCGAAATTTTTGGCGGGAAAGAAAAAATTACCCCCGGTTTTAATATCGTTTGGCCAAAATATTTTCCGCCGATATCATCGCTTCTCGTGGATGAGGGCAACAATTATATTTATGTCGAAACGAACGAAAAGAGTAAGCAGGGTGAAATTAAGTATGATGTCTTTGATGACAATGGTAATTTCCGGGGTTCTTTTTACCATGGAGAGCGTATCCGGCAAATCAAAAATAATATGGCTTACGTCATTTTAGAAGATGCCGAGGGATTTCCAATAATCAAACAATATGAAATCCATTTTGAGCGGGTCCCTGGCCAGTAAGAGCCGCTGCCTAACTCAGGGGGAAAGCTGTCTTTTAGCTTTTTCAGGAGCTGTTTTCTATCGAGCCAGATAGCTTTCGCAGAACCTGATGAGGCTATTTGCCGCATCTATGGCCTCCCTGGCTTGCTTTTCAGAAAAATAATCAGGCAGGTTTTCCTCGAGATTTTAGACCCTGTTTAATTCTACATAATAGCTGCTTACCTGGCAGATTTCGAAGGTTCATGGCTCGAGTCAGATCAGTATAAAAACATATCATGAAAGCTAACTTAAAGCTTTCTCGGCTTGAGCAATTATTAATAAGATATCTATAAACATTAAGCAGGGCTGTGGCGTATCATAGATGAAGTGGGCTGAGAGATGGTGGCTGCGGTTGTGAATAATAAGTTTGAGCCCTGACTGGCTCTATGGATAATGAAGGTGAATGATGACGATTAACCTGGGCGAAAAGATCTAAGAGGTAATAGGAGGAAAGATGAAAGACATCAAAAGGCTCTGGGTTTTTATCATAACGATCTCTGCCCTCTTCCTGGGCTTATTTTCCTTATTTACCTGGGGGTCGGACCAGATGATAAAGGTCAATGTCCGGGTTGTAACTCAAATTGGCCACAGCGGCGAAAATTCCACTGCTGATGATCCTTATTTATTTTCACAGATTCGGTCTGCTGCCTGTGATGCTGAAGGCAATATTTATGTTCTTGATTATAAGGATGCCTGCGTCAAGGCCTTTGAGCAGTCGGGCAAGTTTTTAAGAAAAATGTTCCGAGAAGGGCGAGGGCCTGAGGAAATCGAAGTCCCTTACCGAGCCGTAATAAATAAATATTCAAATCACCTGTTTGTTCTGAATATGTATGGCTATGAACTAAAAGAATTTGATTTGTCAGGAAAATATATTAATGTTTTCCATCTTCCCCATCAGATAGGTATTTTCTTCGATTTTATTGACAAAGACCGGCTCATCTTTATTAATACCAAAACCGATGAAAGAATAAGGGTCTTAAATCTACGTTCTATGGAATTTGAAAAGGAACTGGCGAAGGTCGAACCTGTTCCCAGCGTCGTCTTTGGAGAACAAAGATTTGTAATAAAAGATGGCATTCTCTGGACCTGCCATAATGATGAAACTGAGCTAACAGGCTACGATTTTGACTCCGGGGAAGAGGTGGCACGGATTCCTATTCCTGAAAAGTATGAAAAATATGTAATTGACAAGGGCGAAGATTTCCAAGGCGCCTGGTGGATAGCCAGGCTCAGGCAGTTTGCACAGCCTATAATACTAAATGACAGCCTGTATGTATTGTTTACCAGATGGGGATGGACCTCGGATAAGCCGGCAAAAGAAAAGAGCCGGGATCTCTCCCTCTACCGTTTAAACGGCAAAATGCTGGAAAAGGTAACAGACTTGCCGGAGGGAAGTCTTATGTTTCTCGGCGATACCTGGAAGAACCGGCTTATTCTCTACGGCAGCGATCCATATCCACAGGTGAAAATATTAGAAATTACAGAATAGAGTTGGGTTACTCGAGTTCTAATCAACCTGGGCTGTGGATATTTTAAGCTGGATGTTTTTATACGCTTGAAACTGTTCCGGATGGATTTGTATTATAAACCCTCATAGTCACGCTACTGAATAAATTCAAACAACAAGTAACTATAGCCTACCCAATCTGCAGGATAAAATGCTAAACATGATCTGCAACTATCATGAGTTGATAGCTGCTCTCAAGATGGATTTGGCGGCCTTAGGATAGGCTGGAACCTCTAAAAAAGTCCGCACCTTAAGCCAGGATCGTAAAGTTTTGCGCCCATTTTTCTCCGTTCTCTTAAGTATCTTAAGTATCTAATGAAATTTGCCTCGAAAATGAACCTTTCAGGCAAATATTTCGTCTTAGATGATGAGCGGTTCGTGATAAACGAATAAAGAGCTCAGTCCAAAAGCAATCCAGGACATTAGTTTTGAGGAGATAGAGAGATGAATCGCAATTTTTTTCTGGCACCGGGCTTATCTAATTTAAATTTGCTCATCTTAACCGTAGTCATATCGCTTCTTTTCGCCAGTCCACTTTTTGCCTCAGGAAAAGCGGAGGAAGCCAAAAAGACTTACCGCATTCCGGAGATTGAAGACAAAATCAAGATAGATGGCGCGCTCAATGAAGAGGCCTGGGCGAAAGCCCTCAAGGTTGTTGCCGATATAGAAATCATGCCTGGCGAAAACATCGAAGCTCCGGCTAAAACAGAATGCCTCCTCTTTTATGACCGACATAATCTTTATATTGGCTTTATAGCCCATGACCCGGAGCCTGATAAGATCCGGGCTTTTTATAATGACCGGGATAACTGCTGGCAGGATGACCTGGTGGGTATTATCCTGGATACTTTTAACGATGAAAACCGGGCCTTTGCTTTTTTTATCAATC
>Ga0209604_1002058_pt1 | contig 15033 bp, 3 predicted proteins | sample AD_UKC097_MetaG_FD_184405 | JGI IMG/M metagenome (GOLD analysis project Ga0209604, IMG submission 184405) | Active sludge microbial communities of municipal wastewater-treating anaerobic digesters from USA - AD_UKC097_MetaG (SPAdes) (version 2) | ecosystem: Engineered > Bioreactor > Anaerobic >... | reverse complement strand
GACCCTGTGCTCCGGTAGCTCCAACATTGCCTTGAGGACCTTGTGCGCCGGTAGCGCCCGTGCCTCCAGTGGCTCCCACAGGGCCTTGTATGCCTTGTAAACCCTGAGGGCCGGTAGGACCCTGAATGCCTTGAGGACCGGTAGCACCAACATTGCCTTGAGGTCCTTGTGCGCCGGTAGCGCCCGTGCCTCCAGTGGCTCCCACAGGGCCTTGTATGCCTTGTAAACCCTGAGGGCCGGTAGGACCCTGAATGCCTTGAGGACCGGTAGCACCAACATTGCCTTGAGGACCTTGTGCGCCGGTAGCACCGGTATTTCCATTAACGCCTTGTATGCCTTGTAAACCTTGAGGGCCGGTAGGACCCTGAATGCCTGGCAGACCCTGTGCTCCGGTAGCTCCAACATTGCCTTGAGGCCCCTGTGGGCCGGTAGCACCGGTATTTCCATTAAGGCCTTGTATGCCTTGTAATCCCTGAGGACCGGTAGGTCCCTGAATGCCTTGCGGACCGGTATTTCCCTGAACACCTTGCGGGCCGGTAGCTCCGGTATTTCCATTAACGCCTTGTATGCCTTGTAAACCCTGAGGGCCGGTAGGACCCTGAATGCCTTGCAGACCCTGTGCTCCGGTAGCTCCAACATTGCCTTGAGGCCCCTGTGGGCCGGTAGCACCGGTAATTCCATTAACGCCTTGTATGCCTTGTAACCCTTGAGGACCGGTAGTACCCTGAATGCCTTGCGGACCCTGTGCTCCAGTAGCTCCAACATTGCCTTGAGGTCCCTGTGGGCCGGTAGCACCTGTATTTCCATTAACGCCTTGTATGCCTTGTAACCCTTGAGGGCCGGTAGGACCCTGAATGCCTTGCGGACCCTGTGCTCCGGTAGCGCCAACATTGCCTTGAGGACCTTGTGCGCCGGTAGCACCGGTATTTCCATTAACGCCTTGTATGCCTTGTAAGCCTTGAGGGCCGGTAGGACCCTGAATGCCTTGCGGCCCCTGCGGGCCGGTAGCACCAACATTGCCTTGAGGACCTTGTGCGCCGGTAGCGCCCGTGCCTCCAGTGGCTCCCACAGGGCCTTGTATGCCTTGAATCCCTTGCAGGCCCTGAGGGCCGGTAGCGCCAACAGGTCCCTGAATGCCCTGAGGCCCTAGTGCCTGAACCCAATTTGTCCCATTAAAATACCAAAAGCCCTCAGCTCCTCCAGTCATGGATGGATTCGTATTATAAACCAACAAGGATACTGCCGGACTTGGAATGGTGGTAACATCGGTAGTAGAAGCCAAAGATACCCGGGGAATCAAAAGTCCTTTGCTGGAGCTGTTCACGTCTAACATTGCAGAAGGACTTGCAGAAGCGCCGGTAGTATTTATTCCCACCCCCTGCTGAGCATTGGCGTTATAGACTGAAATCAAACACAAGAAAAAAATAAACGTTGCCGATAAACGAAATATCCAATTTTTCATTCTAAATAATATTTAATGGATAAATAGGTTTTAGATAATATATTATTAAAATTTGTAATTATCAATATTTTTTGTTTCCTTTTTTTCAGGTACCGTTCTGGAGGTATTTTTACTACTCTTAGTATTATTGCCAACAGTACCGGCGTTTATTGCCGGTGCGATTTCTTTTTCGGATTTAATCAGTTTTTCAGGGTCAGGGGCTCTCTCAAAACGGAGGTCCTGGTATTTTGAAATAATAGTTCCATTTTCATCATAATCATCAGCACGGTTGGCCACAATAGACCAGTGAAATGACACATCGGACTGTCCACCCTGCAATTCAACCACATCAAATCCTGTTTGTGTTTCGTTGGTGGTGTAAACACCTTTACAATCTCCTTGGAGCTGGATGAATACCCTTAAAGGATGATTCTCATCAACCACAATATTTTTTGCAAAAATTGGGTCAATTTGAATATGAGCCCTGCCATTGGCCAATTTTCCCGAACCATAATCCTGAAAATAAACTTCCGGAGTTTCAGGGCAATGCAAAGTAACCATTTTCCCTTCGGTATCTTTGACAATGGTTGATACGAGACCATTTCCATATACCTTGTATGCAGTGGAACCATTATAATAAGCCACACGCGCCCAGTTGCCAGCAGCTTGTGAATTAGCAAAATATCCACCTGTGAGAGTACCGGTTGTATTTGATGCAAATCCAGCCGCACCGATAGTTGTTCCTGTAAATGAACCGCCGCTGCCGCCCGTTAACAAGGTGCCGCTAACATTATTCCCTGCACCAAGGACCCCTGTACCGGCAGTGTTATTATTTTGGCCGCCTACACCAACGCCAGAACTCTGCGAAGTAAGGCCAAAGACTCCATACCCGTTACCTGTGCTGGCTGCTGCGTTATTAACCGCATAAAGCCCATCCCCGGTTGTGGCCGTTGCCACAGAATATGTTCCTGTGTTAACGCCAGTAAAAGCGCTCCCGCTTCCGGTGGTCAACACTGATGCGGAAGACACCGCGTTTCCGGTGCCAATCACTCCTGTGCCAGCGGTTACGTCAGTAGCGTGGCCGTACACACCTTTGTTTATGCCTGTAAAAGCCCCGCCGCTGCCATCAGTCATTGTGTATAATGTGGTAATATTATTTCCCGCACCAACAATACCCGTACCATTAGCGGCATTTGTTCCCAGTCCGTAAACGCCATAACTTAAACCGGAAAAGGCGCCTCCGCTGCCATTGGTCATAACCGAGGGAGTAACATTGTTTCCTGCACCTATCACACCTGTACCATTAGTACCGGTAGCTCTTCCATAAAATCCTTCGCCGTCAATTGCCGATGCCGTACCATAAGCACCGGTATTGATTCCGGTAAATGCCCCGCCGCTGCCATTGGTCAAAACAGTGGGTGTTACGTTGTTGCCGGCGCCTATTACGCCTGTTCCTGTAGAAACATCACTACCCTTGCCATAAACACCACTCCCGCTTGCACCAATTCCAACGCCGTAAACGCCATCACCATTAGCATCGGTGGCGCGACCATATACTCCGGTGGACAATCCGGTAAAGGCACCTCCACTGCCGGAAGTAAGGTAGGAACCAGCCGTATTATTGCCAACTCCAAACACTCCGGTTCCCGAGGTATTTGCATTAAAACCATATATGCCGAAGTCTGTAGCAGAAGAATTGACACCTAATACTCCGCTTCCACTGGCAGTAACAACGTGTAGTTTTGCTGTAGGGCTTGTAGTACCAATACCGACATTGGTAGCATTATCAAAAATCTGGCTGCAAACTGCTGTTGTGCCATTTGATTTGATAACTGTATTAGCAGTAGGACACCCAACGGGGCCGGCCGGACCTGTAGCCCCCACTGCACCCTGAGCACCTTGCGGGCCTTGTGGCCCCACAGCACCTGTTGGACCAACTGGTCCCTGGGCACCCGCTACTCCAGCAGGTCCCTGTGCGCCGGTAGCTCCCACAGGCCCTTGAATACCTTGAGGACCGATTGCCTGCACCCAACTAGTTCCGTTAAAAAACCAAAATCCAACGGCTCCGCCCGTCATGGATGCGTTGGTATTATAAACCAGCAAGGATATGGCAGGACTTGGAATGGTGGTTACATCTGTAGTTGAAGTTAGTGAAACACGCGGAATCAGCAAGCCTTTGGAAGCGCTGCTTACATCCAGCATAGCCGACGAATGTGCCGCAGCACCGCTTGCATTGATGCCCACGCCCTGTTGGGCATAGCCATACAAGGTGAAAGTCAGGATCAACACAAAAAATACAACCCTGGAAAAGCCGGGTTTAAAAACAATTTTACCTGTAGTTTTTGAAATCATGTCTATTTGTTTTAATGATTGATTTAATAATTGCCAGCACAAATTAAAAAATAAAAATTTAATTATCTGATTTTTTTAACAATTAAATTTATCAACAAAAAAAAATTTGTACGAAAGCATTTGGCTTATAATTAATAATATAGTAAAAATTCATCTGTTTGTCGGTTATATTAATTATTTCAACTTAAAAAATTATTACATATTATTATTTCATATTATTATTTCATTGTCAATATCTTGTTATTCGATTGTTTCAATACCTGATTTTAATAAATGTGCAAAACATCACGAAATTTCATAAAGTATCGAAAAAGTAAATAATCGCAACTAAATTTGCACCATAAATTTACATGATGCGGGAAATAGTCATAGAAAAAGCTTCTGAAAACAATTTAAAAAATGTTTCATTACGCTTTCCACATTATCAGTTGATTGCCGTTACAGGTGTCTCGGGCAGTGGCAAAACCAGCCTTGTTAATGATATTATATGTGCCGAAGGTAAGCGATTATTTTATGAAAATTTTGTTGGCGGCAGGTATGCTTCCGCAAAACTTTCGCGTCCGAAAGCAACTGCTATTGAAGGACTGTTTCCTGTACTTTCCATCGATCAGAACAACATCTTTCGCAGTCCGCGTTCTACAGTCGGTACTCTTTCAGAGTTGTATGATCTTTTGCGATTATTGTATGCGCGACTGGGAGAATCAGCTATTCCAGACCTGAAGCCTTACAGGAGTATGTTTTCATTCAACCTTCCCGATGGGTATTGTCCTATCTGTAAAGGGCTGGGAGTACAGGATCATATTGACCCGGCTCTGCTGATTGACGATCCCTCGAAAACTATTCGCGAAGGTGCTTTTATATTGACAACCCCAAACAATTACATTGTTTATTCGCAGGTTACCATGGACGTACTCAACCAGGTGTGCCAGGCCGAAGGCTTTAGCGTGGACATCCCCTGGCAGGACTTGTCTGAATCACAACAACACATTGTGCTCTATGGTTCGACAAAGATAAAGGTATTGTTCGGGAAGCACCCGCTGGAATCCAGACTGAAATGGCAGGGCATAACAGCCAAACCGCGTGCAGAAGACTATTACAAAGGGATAATCCCTGTGATGGAAGAAATTTTGCATCGTGAAAGAAATCCGAATATCATGCGGTTTACCCGCTCAGTTACCTGTCCGCACTGCCAGGGTAAACGATTGAATGAAAATGCCTTGTCTTTTAAGTTATGGGGTAAGGATATTTCAGAGTTTTCGGAAATGACCATTAAGGAATTCCACAATTTTTTTTACACTATTAAAACCGAAAACAAAGAATCAACTATTACAAATCCCATCAGGGAGTCTGTACTCAAACGTACCGAAATCCTGTTGCAACTTGGCGCAGGGCACCTTTCGCTAAACCGCGAATCTCTTTCGTTAAGCAGAGGTGAGGCCCAGCGTTTACGTCTTGCTAATCAGGCAGTGAGCGGATTACGCAACGTGCTTTACATACTGGACGAACCCAGCGCCGGCCTTCACCCTTCGGAACACCGCGGATTGCTCAACGTCATACGCATGTTGGTAAGCACCGGCAATACCGTGATGCTTGTAGATCATGATGAACAAAGCATACGTGAAGCCGACTGGATCATTGATATAGGCCCCGGCGCAGGAAAAGCCGGAGGAGAAATTTTGTATAACGGCCCTGCAGCAGACTTTTTTGCCTGTGACCAGCCCCAAAGCATCACCAGGAAGTACCTTAGCGGGAAGCAAATATTGTTGCCGGAAAAACACAAAACCGGCAAATTAGATTGGTTTACGGTGGTGCAGGCCAATAAAAACAACCTCAGGAACATATCTCCCCGGTTCCTGATCAATGCCTTTAACGTCATCACCGGAGTATCGGGGAGCGGGAAAACCAGCCTTGTGAATTTCATGCTCGAAAACACCTGCCGGCAAAAAAAAGGAGGAACAGAAATTTTTGGTAAAATAATACATATCGACTCCTCTCCTATCGGCCGCACACCAAAAAGCAATCCTGCAACCTACACCGGGTTGTCGGATCATGTACGCGACCTGCTGGCATCTTTGGAGGAATCCCGGAAAAAAGGATTTAAAAAAGGCCAGTTTTCGTTTGTGGTAAAAGGCGGACGTTGCGAAACATGTGGTGGCGCCGGTGTCCAACAGATAGGAATGCACTTTCTCGGAAATGTGGAAGTGGTTTGTGATGCCTGCAATGGACGGAGATTCAATGAAGAGACACTGGAGATAAAGTACAAAGGATTAAACATTTACGACATCTTAGAACTAACGGTTGACGAAGCCTGCGACTTTTTCAGGGAACACAAAAAGATCAGCGCCATAGCGGAAATACTGTCATCACTCGGCCTGGGTTATCTGAAACTAGGCCAGCCATCCACCACCTTGTCGGGAGGCGAGGCCCAGCGCATAAAACTCGCCGCCGAGTTGTCGAGGTCGGCTGCACAGCACACCCTGTATATTCTGGATGAACCAACCACGGGCCTGCATATGGCCGATGTGGAAATACTGCTTAAAGCGCTGAAAAAGCTTATTGCTAAAGGACATACCCTCTTATGCGTAGAACACGATCCGGCCCTTATTTTGCATGCGGACTGGATAGTGGACCTGGGCCCGGGCAGCGCTGCCGATGGCGGAAATATTGTTGCCGAAGGATTTATAAATGAAGTAATCAATCATCAGCAGTCAGTTACGGCACATGAACTCCGAAAATACCTCGAACGGGACGCCACTTTTTCCAGAACACAGAACCTGCCTTGCAGCAAAGAAACGATAGAGGCTCCCATCAGTATTTGTGGCGTGGAAACAAATAATCTGAAAAACATTGATATATCGTTTCCCATCGATAAAATTTCAGCGGTAACAGGAGTTTCGGGAAGCGGCAAATCTTCCCTGGTTTTTGGCTCACTTTATGCCGAAAGTCACCGGCGTTTTCTGGAAGGGATGTCATCTTATATGCAACAGTTTACGAAAAAAGCCGGCATCCCCATCGTAAAACAAAGCCACGGCCTAGTCCCGTCAATCGCACTACAGAAAAAGAATACTATCAAAAACCCAAGGTCAATAATATCAACCTATACAGGCCTTTACGACCTTTACCGGCTGATGTTCAGCAGGCTGGGAAAATCAGATTCTGACACTGACAGGCCCCTGTCCACCGCTTTTTCTTTTAACAGCGAAGAAGGCGCCTGCCCCGAATGCCGTGGCCTGGGCAGTATTACAGTGTGCGATGCTGAAAAACTGATTACCAATCCAGAAAAGCCTTTGATAGCCGGAGCAATGGATAACAGCAAAACAGGCAAATTTTACGGTGATCCTCACGGGCAATATATTGCCACATTACTCACCGTTGGCCGCACACACGGAGTAGATTTTGCTGTTCCTTACCAATCCCTGACTGCACAGGCCAAAGATCTGGCCATGCTTGGATGTGGTGATACTATTTTTGAGGTAGACTGGCATTACAAACGAGGAGCTCTTGAGGGAGTTCACAAGTTAAAAACCGCCTGGCCGGGATTTTTAAAACTTGTGGAGACCGAATACATACGAAAACACAGCGATGCCCGCGGCGAAGCCATACTCGACCTGATGAAAGCACTACAATGCAATCACTGTAAGGGATTCAGGCTGAAACCGGACATGCTGCACTATACCATTAACGGCCTGCACATAGGACAATTAACGGCAATGAGTGCTGACGAAGCAATAGAATGGTTTTCGGGGAATTTTACCGCATTGTTCCAAACAAGCCTTGAGAAAGAAGCTGCCGGAGTGTTCCGCACAAATATTATGGAACGCCTTGACGCATTGGTAAAATCAGGATTGGGCTATATCGCCACAGACAGGATCGTTGGAACGCTTTCGGGCGGAGAATTTCAGCGACTACAACTTGCCGGACTTGTCAGAGCTCCCCTCACCGGAGTAACGTATATCCTCGATGAGCCTTCATTCGGCCTGCACCACAGCGACCTGATTCCTATCAGCGATCTGATACAGAAGTTAAATGCAAACGGCAACACTATCATTATGGTGGACCACTCCCCCCTGCTGCTCGAAAAGTCAGACTTTTTAATAAAAATGGGACCAGGTGCCGGAAGCAAAGGCGGGCAGATAGTTTTTTCAGGAAAGATGGAAGAATATCCTCCTGAAACAACTTATCACACAGATATAAAAACAAACCATACAAAGCCTGACACTGGCCTGAAGATTGAGAAAGCACATGCCAACAATCTGCGTAATATAAACATCGAACTTCCCAAAGAAAGTATGACTGTAATAAGCGGAGTGAGCGGCAGCGGGAAAACCAGCCTGCTCGACAAAGTGATATTTGGCAGCTACCAGAAACATACACCAACGTTTTGTGAAGATATCTCGGGATTTGAGAATTTCAACAGCCTGATATATATTGAGCAATCCACACCCGAAACAAGACACAGTACCACCACAGGCGAAAAGCTTGGCATTTCAGAAATCATCGCGGGAATTTTTTCCGGTGCAGATACCAGCATGAAACAACATTATAAACCGGTTCATTTCACAAGAGGTTCACGCGAAAGCCGTTGTCCCGGTTGTGAAGGTTCCGGCATCAATACAGTAAGCATGGATTACTTCACTGATGTGGTTACACCATGCGAACGATGCGGCGGCAGCGGATATAAGGACGAGATTATGCAGATTACAGTGGAGGATAAAAACATTTTTGAAATCCATCAGCTTACGTTCACGGAATTAGCTGAATTTGCAGGGAGATACCTGCATGGTAAGCCAAAAAATAAGGCATTCCACATTTTACAACTTTTGGAAAAAACAGGCTTAGGACATTTATCCAGCGGCCGTTTGCTCAAAACGCTTTCGACGGGGGAATTGCAGCGAATAAAGCTGGTTGCCGGCCTGTTGACCAAAACAGCAGACAACAACCTTATCCTGCTCGACGAGCCCACAGGGGGCCTGCACCCTGCCGACACGGCACAGCTCCTTACACTTTTTGAAGAACTCCTGCTTGCCGGGAATACCCTGGTATGTGTTTCGCACGAACCAATGATGTTGCAGGCCGCTTCGGTAGTCATTGAACTTGGCCCGGGCGGTGGAAAACAAGGTGGAATGATTGTCTGCCACACTACAAAATAATTTGATCCGCTATCGAAAATACGCCTGTTTTATTAAATTTGCATTGAAAAGCATCCCGCACCATGAAAGTTTGTATAGCCGAAAAGCCCAGCGTGGCTAAGGAAATCGCACGCATATTACAGGCAAACAGCCGAAAAGACGGTTATTACGAAGGTAATGGATACAGGATAACCTGGACATTCGGGCATTTGTGCACACTGAAAAACCCTGATGACTATACGCCCGAGTGGAAATTCTGGAAGTTGAACACCTTACCGATGATTCCGCCCCGGTTTGGCATAAAACTCATAGAAAACGACGGAATAAAAAAACAATTCAACACCATAAAAAATCTGGTTTCCGAATGTAGCGAAGTCATCAACTGCGGTGATGCCGGCATGGAAGGTGAACTGATACAACGCTGGGTACTTACCAAAGCCGGGTGCTCAAAACCTGTAAAACGTCTGTGGATTTCATCGATGACCGACGAAGCTATCAAAGAAGGTTTTGAAAAACTCAGGGATGGCAGAGACTTTGACCGCCTGTATTCGGCCGGCAACGCCCGTGCCATTGGTGACTGGCTGCTTGGAATGAATGCCAGCCGCCTTTTTACACTAAAATTCGCCGACGGCAAAGGTGTTCTTTCTATCGGAAGGGTTCAGACTCCCACCCTGGCACTCATCGTACGCCGGTATGAAGAAATCCAGAATTTCGTTCCGAAACCCTATTGGGAAATAAAAACCAATTACCGTGAGGTGATTTTTACTTCAACGATCGGGAGGTTCAGTACGGCAGAAGAAGCTGCACAAGTTATCGAAGAAATTAAAGATAATCTGTTTGAGATTGTTTCATTCGAACAAAAAAAAGGCAACGAGGCGCCTCCCAAACTGTTCGACCTGACCGCATTGCAGGTTGAATGTAACAAAAAATTCAGCTTTACCGCCGATGACACCCTTAAATACATACAAAATCTTTATGAGAAGAAAATGGTGACATATCCCCGCGTGGATACCACATTTCTTCCTAACGATATGTATCCCAAGATTGAGGGTATTTTGAGAAAGATGGAACCCTATGCCAATTTCACTGCCCCGCTGCTTGACAAACCCATACGGAAGACCAAAAAAGTGTTCGACGATGCCAAAGTTACCGACCATCACGCTATAATCCCCACGGGTGTTCGGCCTACGGGGCTGATACTGGAAGAAAAAAAAGTGTACGACCTGATTGCACGCCGCTTCATAGCCGCTTTCTTTCCCGACTGCGTTGTATCAAATACGACGGTGATCGGGAAGGTGGACCGGCACGAATTCAAAGCAACGGGTAAAGTGATACTGGAAGATGGCTGGCGGGCGCTTTATCCCAGGAAAGAAAATGAAAAGGATGGCGAAAACGATGCCGGTGAAGAACAGATTATGCCGCATTTTGAAAAAGGCGAAAAAGGGCCGCATAAACCCGACCTTCTCGAAAAGCAAACCCAACCGCCAAAGATGCATACCGAAGCCACCCTGCTGCGAGCTATGGAAACCGCCGGTAAACAGGTGGAAGACGAAGAACTCCGCGAACTTATGAAGGAGAATGGCATTGGACGGCCATCCACCCGCGCCAACATCATTGAAACACTGTTCAAACGAAAGTTTATTATCCGCGAAAAGAAAAACCTGCTGCCTACCCAAACAGGTATAGAACTTATACACACCATCAGAAATGAATTGCTGAAATCGGCCGAACTGACCGGACAGTGGGAAAAGAAACTCCGCCAGATCGAAAAAGGAGAATACAATCCACAAAATTTTCTTGATGAGATGAAAGAAATGGTGAAGCAACTGGTGGAGGAAGTAAAACGCGAAAACGGCAAAACCATTGCCATTGAGCAGGAAGCGAAACCTGAAGAAAAAGAAGCTGTCGCAACCACAAAGCCGCAGCCAGCCAAAAAAGAGCCATCTTCTGAAAAAAAAGTTGCCGCGAAAACCGTGGATATTGCCACCCTCACCTGCCCCAAATGCAATATGGGAAGCATATTGAAAGGCAAGGCTGCCTATGGTTGCAGCGAATATAAAAACGGATGCACGTTCAGGGTATTATTTGAACAATATGGGGTAACGCTCACAGATAAACAGATATTCTCACTGATACAGAAAGGGAAAACTCCAAAAATAAAAGGTCTGAATGTTGATGGCGCCAAAAAAGATGCCCTACTGACTTTTGATGGGCTGTATCAGGTGGTGGCCAAGAGAGACAAAGCAGAGGGAAAAGAGGAATAAACGGCATTTTACCACACAACGTTCAAAAATCCACTTTTTTCAGTTAGTCCACAACTTTTGGCATTGAACCATTTTTAATGCGTAACCTGGATTTATTTATTTTTTATTATATCTTGATTTTTTTGTATTTTAGCATTGAATATTGCAATGAGATAATTAATGTTAAAGATCGGGTACTATCTTGTTGATCCCCGGAATCTTTTCTTCTATTGAAACAATGTATGGTTTGATTTGTTTTTATATGAGAACTTTTTCTTTCTTTTGTATTATAAGTTTCTGACAGAATTCTCAAAGTTTTTTACCCAAGAAATTTGTATTCATTATAGGATGTTGAAGTTAGTTATAAATAATAAATTATGAAAAGCAAGACACAAATGTTATGGATGTTATTATTGTTAATAACACCTGTTTTTTCTTTTTCACAAATAGTGCCTGACATCAATTCGAACCAGGGGTTTGAAGAAAATATTGGGCAAGTTTTTGATGAATCAGGAAAATTTCGCAACGATGTTTACTTCGTTGCTCATTTTTCAGGGGCTAATGTTTTTTTTACCAACGAGGGCGTTGTATTTTATTTCAATAAAACAGAGCCTTCGGAATTCGATAAAATCCGTGCAGGGAGGATACCCAACCCGTATTCGGATAAAGAATGGGAAGAAATAATGCGTAAATTCTCCGGAGGTGAGGATTTGGGTGACCTTATGAAATCAAAAAGCGAGTTTTACCGCATAGACATTACTTTTCCCGCAGCAAAACTCAACAAACCTGTTGGTGAACATGCGAAACTTGAAACACGAAATTATTACAATCCTCAGCATCCTGATGGATTAAGGGATGTACCTTTATATGAAAAGATCAGATATGAAAATGTTTACCCGGGAATAGATCTGGTGTTTTATGAGCAATCGGGCAAACTTAAATATGATTTTGAGGTTTCCGCAAATGCCGATCCGGCTCTCATTAAAATTCAATATAAAGGACATCAAGATATCAGGGTTGATGAGACCGGCAATGCTGTAGTGAAAATATTACCCGGAGAAATTATTGAAAAATCTCCGGTAAGTTTTCAAAATGGAGAAAAAATTGAAACCAAATTTACAATTTCCAATGATACCATCATGTTTCAACTGGGTGAATATGATTCATCACGTCCCTTAACAATTGACCCCTCACTGAACTGGTCGACTTATTTTTACGATGGTTCTACAAGTGCTGCAAATACCTACACTAACCCCTCCTGGGATTCCAATGGCAATATGTATATCGTCCTGAATACTTACAATAGAACTACTTTTCCATTAGTTAATCCGGGAGGGAGTGTATATTACCAGCCAACACCGGGAAGCACCGGCACACAACTGGTCATCATGAAGTTCAACCCCAGCAGGCAGATTGTTTGGTCCACCTATTATTCAGGCAGTGCAGCTTCGCAGGTCAAATACACGAATCAATCTGTGGCCATTGATAATAGTAACAATCTTTATATTATAGGCAGTGTTTTTTATGTATATGGATGCCCATGCACATTACCCTTACAGGATATGGGAGGGGGAGCTTATTACGAAACCGAACAGGGCAACAACCGGAATTTTATTCTAAAGTTTTCTTCTGCAGGAGTACGGCTTTGGGCAACCATGTTTAATAAAACCTCTGGTACTTCAAGCTCTGGACTGGAACTCTCAGGAATCACTATCGATGGAAATAATAAACTTGTTGTTACCGGATGTACTTATACGCCTTCCGGAGGTTGGAATCCCATGCCTTTGGTAAACCCGGGTTCCCCTTACTATTATAAAAATGCTCCGGTAGAAAGCCAGGTTCCAACCCTTCATCGTTTCACGACATCAGGAGTTTTAGAATGGAGCACATACATTAGCCAGGGTACTTCCGGAAAATATTGCGGAAGTTACTCTTCTATTGCCATTGATGCCAGCAACAATATTTTTCTTTGCAGCGATGCCAGTTCGGCATATACTACAGTAAATCCCGGAGGTGCATATATAGATGGTGCGCTTGGAAGCGGCAGAAAGATATCAATATTTAAGTTTGCCAGCACAGGAGCGCTCAATTGGTGCACCTTGTACGGAGGCACTTCCAGTGCAAATAGTGTTATATGGCAGGACGCAAGAGATATTAAAATTGCCTCCAACGGCGATTTGTTTATTGTTGGAAGGGTGAATACCACTGATTTTCCGACTTATAGTACGGGTAGTGCATATATTGATAACACCTTATCAACAGGAAGCACATCAATTTGCGATGGCGTAATCATGCAGTTCTCCAATGGTGGTGTAAGAAAATGGGCAACGTACTATGGAGGAAACAGTACCAGCGATGGAACAGATTTTAAGGGACTTGGCATTGATGCCAGCAACAATATAATGGTTGCTGGCATCAGCAGAAGTACGTCTTTCCCGACACTTTTTAAAACCGGTAGTTACAATCAATCATCAATTACCTCGGATTATGCCATGGTATTTGCTCAATTTAATATTAATGGGGTAAGACAATGGGCCTCTTATTTTGGGAATCAGACATACATTTCTGTTGGTGGATTCGGAGCAAAAACCCAAACATGCGGGACTAAATTTGTGCAATGTGGATGGGTAGATAATGCATATTCCATTACCACAGTTAATCCGGGGGGCGGAGCTTACTATAATTCCTCAAATGAAGGGACAACAGGGCAAACGGATGTTATTGTAGAACTTTTTGATGAAGTGGCTGGTGCGGCTTCAACAGCGCCAACAGGTATTTCCGGTACATCGACCATTTGTACGGGCGGCAGCACTACTTTAACGGTACAAGGTGGTTCCCTGGGAAGTGGTGCAAACTGGTATTGGTATTCAGGGAGTTGTGGCGGCACTTTAGTGGGAAGTGGAACATCTGTTGTTGTTAGCCCAACTTCAAATACAAATTATTATGTCAGGGCCGAGGGAGATTGCAATACAACTTCTTGTGTGAGCCTTTTGGTTTCAGTATTACCAAACAATACCATCTCATTAACAGCCGGTGGAACACAGACAAAGTGTATCAACACGCCAATTACCACTACCACCTATGCTACAACAGGTGCCACAGGAGCCTCCGTTACCGGATTACCGACCGGAGTAACGGGATCTTTTGCCTCCAACGTGGTAACAATCAGCGGTACGCCTACTGTTTCCGGAGCCTTCACTTATACCGTTACCCTTACCGGTGGTTGCGGAACAGTATCCGCTACCGGCACTATTACTGTTACACCAAACAATACCATTTCATTAACAGCAGGTGGTACACAGACAAAGTGCATCAACACGCCAATTACCACTACCACCTATGCTACAACAGGTGCCACAGGAGCCTCCGTTACCGGATTACCAACCGGAGTAACGGGATCTTTTGCCTCCAACGTGGTAACAATCAGCGGTACACCCACGGTTTCAGGTGCCTATACCTATACCGTTACCTTGACTGGTGGTTGCGGAACAGTAACCGCTACCGGAACTATTACTGTTACACCTAACAAGACCATCACTTTAACAGCTGGTGGGACACAGACAAAGTGTATCAACACGCCAATTACCACCACCACCTATGCTACTACAGGGGCTACCGGAGCAACCATTACAGGATTACCCGCCGGCGTCACCGGTTCATGGACTTCGAATACAGTAACCATCAGCGGTACGCCGACTGTTTCCGGAGCCTTCACATATACCGTGACCCTTAATGGTGGTTGCGGAACTGCGACTGCTACCGGCACTATTACTGTTACACCTAACAACACCATCACGCTGACAGCAGGTGGAACACAGACAAAGTGTATCAATACTGCAATTAATACGACCACCTACTCAACTACAGG